>MDTG01061827.1_pt1 | contig 62240 bp, 56 predicted proteins | sample 811421 | NCBI WGS metagenome assembly MDTG01 (sample SAMN05326645, study PRJNA326480) | marine metagenome | isolation source: seawater | place: Pacific Ocean: South East | collected 2011
GACTTGCATGTATGAAGCCTGCCGCTAGCGTTCATCCTGAGCCAGGATCAAACTCTTCGTTGTAGTATTTTAATAAATTATACGACTCTGAATTGACTTGTTTCAAAATGTTTGGTTTGCTAGTTTGTATCAATATTGATACGCGCTGTCATTTTCAATATTTTCAATGAACTTGCAAAAAAAAAATTGCACTAAACAAAAATCTTTTTGCGGCTGCAAATATAAAATCTTTTTTGTTGTAAATAAACATATTTAAGATTTTATTTAGATTTTTTTTTAGGTAGTAAATTTAAAAAAAGTTTAAGTGTTAAATGTCAGTGAATTACAATACTTATCAACAGTTTTTTAATACTATTTTTTATCTCTCCAAAATACGTATAGTTCGTCTAAATCAAAGTCAAGAGCATAATCTTGTTTTTCTAATGAACCATCGGAGAATGAACGCTGCAAAATATCCTCTATTAAATAATCCTCATAATCTTCAAAAGGCTCGTATTCATCTTTAAGAGAAATTGAATAGAAAGAAGCAGCAGTATTGTAAAGTAGTGCTCTAAACTTGTTTCTATATTCTGATACAATATTATGTGCTGTAAGCCCAGTTTGTCTATTCAAAAGCTTTACTAAAATTCTACCTTGAGATCTTGATAATTTTCTCAATTCGTCTGAAAACTCATCATAAACGAATTTTTCTAATTTTTTTAGGTATATTTTTCTTTTTCTTTTTGACTTTATAGAATCTACCCTAGAATCAATTCTTGTCATTCTCTCAGAAGCTAATTTAGCATATGGGTATACTTTTTTAACTCTATATCTTAAAATCACATATTCTTTTATAGCTTCATCATCTTTAAATTTCAGAGGTTGAAAAACAGTTACCTCGTCTAGAAGAAATGTATTAGTAGGGATTGAGTCACCTGGGAATAAAAAATCAAGATTTTCAGTTTGATCTTGACAAATCAACATATTTGAAAACAAAATATAAAATAGAAATAAATAATATTTCATGTAACAAATTTAATAAGATGTTAAGTAATAATTGTTAATTTTGTGTTTTTAAAATTATGAAAATATTAAACTCAAAGTCTCTTAAATTTCTTGAAGAATACTTAAATAATGCTTCTCCAACTGGTTATGAATCTAGTGGTCAAAAAATATGGATGGATTATCTTAAACCATATGTTGATGATTTTATAACTGATAATTATGGAACTGCTGTTGGTGTTGTAAATCCAAAAAAGGAATTTAAGGTTGTTATCGAGGGGCATTCTGATGAAATCTCATGGTATGTCAATTACATTACTGATAACGGTTTAATATATGTCATTAGAAATGGAGGTAGTGACCATCAGATTGCCCCATCCAAATGGGTAAATATTCATACAAAAAAAGGAATTGTAAAAGGTGTGTTTGGTTGGCCGGCTATTCATGTTAGAGATCATAGCAAAGAAGCTCCTCCAAAAATTGATAATATTTTTATTGATATAGGGGCAAAAGATAAAAAAGAAGTTGAAAAGATGGGTGTTCATGTTGGTTGTGTTATTACCTACCCAGACTCATTTCAGATAATTAACAAAAATAAGTTAATATGCAGGGCTATTGATAATAGAGCTGGAGGTTTTATGATTGCTGAAGTTGCAAGACTATTGAAAGAAAGAAAGGATAAACTACCATTTTGTCTATATATAACAAATTCGGTCCAAGAGGAAATCGGTCTAAGAGGTGCAGAAATGATTACTAATACACTGAAACCAAACATTGCTATTGTGACTGATGTCACTCATGACACATCAACACCTATGATTGAACCAAAGAAACAAGGGGATGTAAAGATGGGAAGTGGACCTACTATAACCTATGCTCCTGCAGTTCAAAATAATTTAAGAGAAAAAATTATAAATATTGCTGAAAAAAATAAGATTCCTTATCAAAGAATTGCTTCCTCAAGATATACCGGAACAGATACTGATGCTTTTGCTTACAGTAATGGTGGAGTCCCTTCTGCACTAATTTCATTACCCTTAAGATACATGCACACTACTGTTGAGATGGTTCATCAAGATGATGTAGAAAATACAATTAGACTAATTTACGAAACAGTAAGAAGCATCAAGAAAAACGAAAGTTTTAGTTATTTTGATTAACTATTTTATCCTGTTAATACCCATATTATAAAAAGTAAATCCAAATATATCAGAATATTGCTCTATAGTTTTTGAAAGAGACGTCCCTGATCCATGGCCGGCATCTTTTTCAACTCTAATTAAAACAGGATTTTTTCCAATTTGTTTATCTTGAAGATGGGCTGCAAACTTAAATGAATGTGCTGGTACAACTCTATCATCATGATCACCAGTTGTAACTAATGTCGCTGGGTATTCAGTATTTGGGCTGACATTATGAACCGGAGAATATCCAATAAGATAATTAAACATTTCCTCAGACTCTTCTGATGTCCCGTAGTCAAATGCCCAACCAGCTCCAGAAGTAAATTTATGATATCTGAGCATATCCAAAACACCTACTGCTGGCAGGGCTACTTTCATTAAATCTGGTCTTTGAGTCATAACTGCACCTACAAGCAATCCACCGTTAGATCCGCCTCTTAGTGCAAGGAAATCAGATGATGTGTAATTCTCAGAAATTAAATACTCCGCTGCTGCTATGAAATCATCAAAAACATTTTGTTTTTTTAACTTGGTTCCTAAATTGTGCCAATTTTTTCCATATTCTCCACCTCCACGTATATTAGGAACAGCATATATCCCTCCAGAATCCATCCAAACTGCGTTAATTACGCTAAAGCCGGGAGTTCTACTAATATTAAATCCTCCATAACCATAAAGCATTGTTGGATTTTTTCCATTTAATTTAATATTTTTTTTATGCGTAATTATCATAGGTATTTTAGTTCCATCCTTAGATTCATAAAATATTTGTTTTGATATATAGTCACCGGAATTAAAATTAATATCAGGCTTCCAAAAAAGCTCAGATTCACCGCTATCGGAATTAAAAGAATATATATTACCGGGGGTGTAGTAATTTGAAAAAGTAAAAAATAATTTATTTTGCTCTCTCTTACCTGAAAAGCCACCAGAATTGCCAATTCCCGGTAAGTTAACTTCTCTAATTAGATCACCTTCATAATTATACTGATACACTTTTGAGATTGCATCCTCTAAGTATTCTGCAAAAAAATAGCCGGATCCTTTACTGACAGTAAAAACATTTTTACCCTCTGGTATTATGTCCTTCCAATTACTTTTATCAAAGTTTTTAGTACTTGTTTTAATTAGTCTTCTCTTTGGTGCATCATGATTAGTAAAAATATATATGTCAGTTTTATCAGTTTCAATGATATTTACATCAGTAGATTCATCATCATCAATCACATTTAGATAATTGTCTTTAGAATTAATATCAATCATAAATAATTTATTACCATCGGTTAGATTTGATGCTGTAATAAATAGATAATTATCATCCTCAGACACGCTACCTGATACGTATCTATATTTGTTTTTTTTATTATCACCAAAAATTAGTTCGTCGTTTTCTTGTGAGGTATTCAATTTGTGATAATAAAGTTTATGGGTATCGGTATACTGACTGAGCTCGCTCCCATCAGGTTTATCATACGAGGAATAGTAAAAGCCTTTATTACCTAACCATGATATTCCACTAAACTTAATATCAACCAATGTGTCACCTATTATTTGTTTTGTTTCAGTATCCATAACTATACCCTTTGACCAATCACTTCCACCTTCAGAAATTAGATATGCCAGAATTGAACCATCCTTTGAAAAAGACAGAGATCTAAGAGAAACTGTACCATCTTCAGAAAAATTATTGGGATCAAGAAAAATTTCCTCATCTTCTCCATCCTTTTGCCTGTATACTACATACTGATTTTGTAGACCATTATTTTTATAATAGTAAGAGTAATTACCCTCAAAGTAAGGACTAGTTTGTTTTTTATAATTCCAAATACTTTTGAGCTTTTCCCTAAAGTAAGGTTTCAATGGAATTGAGTTTAAGTATTTAAAAGTAACTTCATTTTGTTGATCAACCCATTGCATTGTTTCCTCAGAAAGGTCATCTTCTAACCATCTGTAAGGATCTTCAACCAAAATTCCAAAATAATTATCCTTAACAATCTCTTTTTTCGTCTCTGGATAATCAATTTTATAATTTGAATTACATGAAAGCAATAGTATTAATGATGTAAAAAATATATAATTTTTCATATTCAGGTTATTTAGTGTCTAGTATAAGTTTATTAATTTTTTTTATTAAGAAAGGGCCCTCATATATAAAGCCTGTATATAGTTGTACAAGATCAGCTCCAGAGTTTAGCTTTTCAATTGCATCTTCAGGTTTCATTATTCCACCAACTCCAATTATTGGAAATTCTTTACTTAATTTTTTTCTCAAATATTTAATAATGTAATTACTCTTGTCTTTAAGTAATTCTCCGCTCAAACCACCTTTTTCATTTATATGTTTTGACTTAACTCCTTTTCTTGATACAGTTGTGTTAGTAGCAATAATTCCATCTAACCTTAGGTCTGAAATTATTGAAATTATGTCATCAAGCTGATTATCAGTTAAATCTGGTGAAATTTTTAATAGCAAAGGTTTTTTATTTATTTTTCTATTATTTGCCTCTTTCAGTTTTTTTATTAAAGGTATTAATAAGTCTTTATTGTGAAAGAGCCTAAGATTCTCTGTATTTGGAGAACTAATATTTATCGCAAAATAATCTACATGATTAAACAAACCTTCAAAGCAATTTAAATAATCCTCATCACCATAATTATTATCAGTAAAAAAATTTTTTCCAATATTTGCACCAATAATAATATCTCTTTTTTTCTTGAGATTATTTTTAACTTTTTCAAGACCTTTATTATTAAAACCAAGTCTATTAATTATTGATTTATCCTCTGTTAATCTAAAAATTCTTTTTTTTGGATTTCCAGGCTGGGGAAGCGGGGTTACTGTTCCAACTTCTATAAATCCAAAACCAAAATTTGAAAATTCATTATAACAATCTGCATTCTTATCAAAACCTGCAGCAAGTCCTACTGGATTCTTAAATTTTAAACCAAGAATATGTTTCGTAAGTCTTTCATCTTCAATTAAGAAAATTGATCTAAGAAGAGATTTAGCAAACGGTATTCTACTGAAAAGCTTGATTGAGCTTACTGAAAATTCATGAATTAACTCTGCGTCAAACAGAAATAAAAATTTTCTTACTAGATTATACATTAAGTATTTAGGTTAGAGGATAATTCAGGTGATATAGCAGATTTTTCAATCTTTAATTTACCTGACATTGTTTCAACTACACAACTTGTATTTTTCTCGTCAATTTCTTTAATTCTTGCATGCACACCTGATGTAGTAATTATCTTATCACCTCTTTTGAGATTTTTTAAAAATTTTTTTTCTTTGCTAGCTCTTCTCGTCTGCGGAATTATTATAAAAACAATAAAAACAATTGCTATTAAAATAAGATAAGGAAATTGTGACTCCATTTAGTTAATTTTTGGTTGAACAAAAGCTTTTATTGTTAAAAAAGAGCTGCCAGACTTTGTGTTTGTAGAAATCCTAACTAGTTTAGATTGTAGGTTTGGCCTACCTGTAGTATTAAAATTTACTTCAATCTCTCCAATATCTCCTGGGGCAATAGCAACATTTTTTGGATATTTTGGCACTGTACAACCGCAACTAGCAACTGCATTGACAATATATAGGTCATTTTCACCGGTGTTCTTAAAATTGAATGTTGTTTTTACAATTTCACCTTCATTTACATTTCCAAAATCATGAATAATCTTATCAAATGTAATTTCAGGATATAATGTTTGAACATTTGATTTTTCATCATTATCAATTGTTATCTTACTAGATGCACTTTCTTCACAACCATTAATAAGTAATAAAACACCAAAAAATAAAAGCTTTGTTTTGTTAAACATGATTTTCTAAAATTAGTAAATTTTAAGTTACTAAACCTCTTCCTTTTTTAACAATTATTCCTTTCTCAGTGAGATCTCTTATTAAGTTATCTAAAATTCCATTAATAAATTTGCTTGAGCTTGGAGAAGAAAACTCTTTAGCTATTTCAAGGTACTCATTGATTGTAACTTTAACTGGAATTGAATCAAAATATATTAGTTCAGCAATTGATGTAATTAAAATAGCATTATCAATTTTTGCAATTCTTTCTGTATCCCAATTTGGGGTTCTTCCTGTCAAATAACTTTTTAGAATAGAATCATTGGTAACTATTTTCATAAATAAATCCTGACCAAAGACAATTTCTTCCTTTGAATCAATTAAAGATGGTAATAAAAAAGAGTTAGGGTTTTGGACATTTACTTTTTGAATATTCTTAACAAGAAACGAATTTACGTATGGAAGATCATTTATCCAGTTTATATTTTGGTCTTCAAAAAATTCATATAACAAATCTGAATTTGCAATTATCGATGTGTAACTATCAATAAAAAAATCTAAATAATTATTTTCTTGAGGTATGTTTGAATCATTATATTCTTTATCTAGGTTTATGAGCTCGTTTTGCAGATCAATTATATAATTAAGATTATTATCCCAATTTATAATTGTACCTCTATTAAAATTTGACAAATCTAGTTTGCTGAAAAAAAAGAAATAAGGATTTTTACTTATGTAAGGACAAGAAAATTTATCAGACTCTAAATTGATGAAATATGTATTGATTTCTTTGAGAAAATCTATTATGCAAAATAAGAGATCAATAGCATTGGACGAATTATCCTTCACAAAATTTTTATAGTTTTCTAGATTTATAGGCTCAACCAAATTTGAATAAATTGATTGAACTACAATAGTGCGAATGTGTCTTCGATTAAGCATAAATTTAAGAACTATCTCAAAAATAATTAATTATTAAGAAATAATTAAAATTATTAAAAGAAGTTTTAAAGACTATATTTGTTAGGCTTTATGAGAGAATTAAAAAAACTAAATAAATTTTTAATAAAATACAAGAACAAACTTCTTTTAGGTCTCTTAATAACTATAGTGTCTAGAATTTTCTCTCTTGTTACCCCAAGGTTAGTTGGAGAATCAATGACTAGCATTGAAAACTTTCTAAATTCTAGTTCTATTACCGGTGAAGAATTAAGATATATAATTGTCCTTAATATATTTTTAATAATTGGTGCTTCATTGATATCAGGTTTTTTTACATTCTTGATGAGACAAACAATAATTAATGTTTCAAGATATATTGAATTTGATGTTAAAAATGAAATTTTTTCTCACTATCAATTATTAGACCAAGAATTTTATAAAAGTAACCGTACAGGAGATCTGATGAATAGAATTAGTGAGGATGTAAGTAAAGTGAGGATGTACTATGGGCCTGTTTTGATGTATGGTACAAATGCAATAGTGTTGTTTATAATTATTGTTTTCTATATGCTTACAATTTCACCAAAATTAGCATTATATAGTCTAGTTCCTTTACCAATTTTATCAATATTTATATATAAAATCAGCGAACTAATAAACAAGAAGAGCACCAAAGTACAGGAAAGTTTGTCAGATTTATCAACATACTCTCAAGAAAGTTTTAGTGGTATATCGATACTTAAATCATTTAATATTCAAGATATAATATTTAATAGATTTGATAAATATGCTTTTGAGAGTTTCAAGAATAATCTCAGTCTTGCAAAAATCCAAGCTTGGTTTTTTCCAGTAATTCTTTTTTTAATTGGTGTAAGCAATCTAATTGTAATTTATATAGGAGGAAAAGAATTTATAGACGGAAACATCGAAATTGGTGTAATAGCAGAATTTATAATATATGTTAATATGTTAACTTGGCCAGTGACTCTAGTTGGCTGGGTAACTTCAATTCTAAAACAGGCAGAGGCATCACAAAAAAGGATAAATCAGTTTATTGATTCAAAATCAAATTTGATAAACGGAAATCTTAAAATTTCAACTAATGACTCGAAAGATATTATTTTTAAAAATGTATCACTTAAATACAAACAAACTGGTGTAAAAATCTTTAAATCTTTAAATCTAAAAATAAAACAAGGTCAGACCATTGGAGTTATCGGTAAAGTTGGTTCTGGAAAGACATCCTTATTAGACTTAATTAGCCGAGTATATGATCCAGATAGTGGTGATATTTACTTAGGTGAACATAATTTGAAATCACTGAAAATAACTAATTTAAAAAAATTAATCAGCTATGTACCTCAAAATGACTTTCTGTTTTCTGAAACTATTTATAAAAATATTCAGTTTGGAAACCCACATGCTTCCAAAAGTGAAATTATAAAAGCAGCAAGTTTATCAGAGATTGATTCAGAGATTATGAAATTTAAAGATGGTTATAAAACAATTCTTGGTGAGAGAGGTGTAACTCTTTCTGGAGGTCAAGTTCAAAGATTATCAATCGCAAGGTCTTTTGTAAAAGACTCTGAAATATATCTATTTGATGATTCATTTTCATCAGTAGATTCTGACACTGAGGACAAGATTATTAAAAATTTAAATAAAAACTTTAAGAACAAATCAATAATTATTGTAAGTCATAAAATTTCGTGCATTAAACATGCAGACAATATTTTTGTTATGAGTAACGGGCAAATTATTCAGGAAGGTACTCACGATAATCTGGTCAAAGTGGATGGTTATTACAAACAGTTATTCCAAAAGCAAAACAAATAAATTACTAAGTGAATTTGATTATATTTGAATAAAATACAAATATGGAAAATCAGAAAGATTACAATGCTGAAGAAATTTTTTCTAAAGCACTGAGAGCTGGAAGAAGAACTTATTTTTTTGATGTAAGGGAAACTAAAGCAGGTGACTACTATTTAACAATTACTGAGAGTAAAAAATTTACAAATGAAGATGGTACATTCTTCTACAAAAAACACAAGATTTACCTTTACAAAGAAGACTTTAATGGGTTCAATGAATCACTAAAAGAAACTTGTGATTTTATTATTAAAAATAAAGGTGAAGAAGTTATTAGCGAAAAACACGATAAAGATTTTGAATCAAAAAAAGAAGCTAAAGATTCTAAAGATAAAGATGAAGAAATAAAAGAAGTAGAAGAAGAGAAAGATTTTGCAGATGTTGATTTTGAGAATGATGATCAATAAAAAGAGTTTAACTATGAGAATACTCATTGCATTAATAATCCCAATTTTTTGTCTTAATTCGCAAGTTAAATTAGATTACTTTCTAGGTGATTTGAATGAATATAATAAGTCCATTCCAACTCCAGAGAGTATTATAGGTCATGAGGTTGGTGAATTCCACATAAGTCACGATAAATTAAGTCATTACATTCAAGAAGTTTCCAAGAAGTCAAAAAGAGTTAAGCTAATTAACCGAGGTAAATCTTATGAAAAAAGAACATCATGGTTGATGATAATTACTAGTGAATCTAATCAATCAAAACTGGAAGAAATTAGACTAAATCATCTAGAATTGTCCAACTCAAAAGGTAAAAATATTGATGTGTCTAATATGCCAATTGTGGTATATCAGGGTTTTTCTGTTCACGGAGACGAACCCAGCGGTTCTAATGCTAGTCTACCTTTAATGTATCACCTACTTGCAAGTGAATCTGATGAAACAATGGATTTACTGGACAATACTATAATTTTATTAGACCCTAGCTTTAATCCGGATGGTCTTCAACGTTTTTCTCAATGGGCTAATAGTAATAAAAATCAAAGTTTGAACCCAGATAGCAATGATTTAGAATATAATCAATATTGGCCGAGAGGAAGAACTAACCATTATTGGTTTGATTTAAATAGAGATTATCTACCTAATCAATTAATAGAAACAAACGCAAAAATTGAAACATATACTGAATGGTTGCCTAACATTTTGACTGATCATCATGAAATGGGTACTAATTCATCTTTTTTCTTTCAACCAGGTGTACCTGAAAGAAAAAATCCATTAATATCAGATAGAAATCAAGAGCTTACAAGAGAAATTGGAACTTATCATGAAAAAGCTCTAAACAAAATTGGCTCACTCTACTATTCGGAAGAAGATTATGATGATTTCTATTTCGGGAAAGGCTCATCTTACCCTGATGTGAATGGTGGTATTGGGATTCTATTCGAACAAGGTAGTTCAAGAGGTCATATTCAAGAAAGTGATAATGGGATAATTACTTTTCCCTTTACAATAAGAAATCAACTTACTACTGCACTATCAACACTTGAGGCTGCAAAAAACATGAGAGTGAAGCTTCTAAATTACATGAAAAAATTTTTTGATGACCAAATAAACTTAAATCCAAGAAAAAGTGAAAATATTATTTTTGGAAAGACTAAAGATATGTCTACAGTTTTTCATCTAGCAAAAGTTCTTAACAGTCACAAAATTAAGTTTAATTCTATTTCACAAGATGTTGTAGTGAACGGAATAAAATATTCAAAAGAAAATAGTTACATAATACCTATGAATCAACCAAAGAGAACACTCATAAAGGCTATGTTTAATACTCAAACTGAATTTAATGATAGTATTTTTTATGATGTCTCTGCATGGACATTTCCATTGGCATTTAATGTTAATTATGACTATACAGAAGGATTAAGTGAATCCAATATATCTAAGCTTAAAAGTGAAGAAATCAAAGAACTGAAGAAACCTGTTGGATTTGTCAGTAAAAAATCAAATTATGCTTATATTTTTGAACCACATGAATATTATACCCAGGCTGCGATTTACAAAATTTTGAATAAAGGTATTAGAGTAAAAACAGCTACAAGAAAATTCTCTATTGGTAGCAAGCAATATGATTACGGTACATATATGATTCAAGTCCAAAATCAAAATTTAAATTCAGATGAGATCTTTAATTTACTTAATGAGTTATCAGTTGAATATAATATTAGGTTTGAATCTCAATCTACTGGTATTACAGAAGGAATTGATCTAGGTTCTGATTATTTTATTAATGTAAAACAACCAAAAATTGCTCTAATTGTTGGAGACGGTGTTAGGAGTTATGATGCTGGAGAGATTTGGCATTTATTAGATACTAAGTATAATATTCCTATTTCAAAACTTGATGTAGATGATTTAAGTAATATTGAACTTGATAAATACTCTCACGTAATTTTATCTGATTATTATGGTAAAAAGATTAATCCTGATCAGATTGAAGATTATGTAAATAATGGTGGTAATTTTATCGCTTACAGAAATTCTGTAAGGTGGGTTTCTGACAATATCGATGAAATTGATCTATTAACTTTTGACCTTAAAGCAGACGGCGTTGCTTTTGACCAAATAGAAGCATTTTATGGTGCTCAACAAACAGGAGGTGCAATATTTAAATCTAAAATCGATAAGAGCCATCCAATTAATTATGGTATTGAATCAAATTATTTGCCTCTGTTTAGAAATTCTAATGTATATATATCAAGAAGTGATCAAAGTTTTAATAACCCCATTTCATATAGTAATGATCCATTAATGAGTGGTTATATTTCTGAAGAAAATCTCTCTCTATTAAAGGAATCAGTGCCTTTTAAAATTATAAGAAAAGGTAAAGGTAAGGTATTGCTTATGAGTGATAATACAAATTTTAGAGCATTTTGGTATGGAACTAATAGGATTCTTTTAAATATGTTGTTCCATTCTAATATTATGTAATTAGTTTGATAATTCACTTATAAATTTAATTCTATACACCCTTAATTCCTCTTCATCAAAATCACCATATAATTGCTCTAATGCATATTCAATATCTTCGCTTTCGCTATCCATAAAATAATCTTTTAAATCATTTTGTTGATCTTCATCAAGCATTTCATCTACATAGTAATCAATATTTAATTTTGTCCCCGAGAATACAATACTCTCTAATTCACTTAATAAATCATCAAATGAAATTCCTCTTGATTCACTTATTTCATCAAGTGGTATTTTTTTATCAATATTCTGGATAAGAGAAAGTTTTTTTGTAGACTTTAATCCTTTGGTTCTGAGTATTATTTCATCTGGTTTAAGGATATTGTTCTCTTTAATATGATATTTTATTAGCTCAATAAACTCATTACCAAATTTAGATACTTTACCATCGCCTATTCCATTAATGTTTTTAAATTCCTCAAGAGTTGTAGGATACTTTAATGTCATATCTTCTAAAGAAAACTCTTGAACTATTATGTAAGGTGGTAATGATTTTTTTTTTGCAATTTCTTTTCTTAATGTTAGTAGTTTTTTTAAGAGTAATTCATCAACAACTGATTTATTAGTTCCTATGCCAGTACTCTTATTTATATTACTAAAATCATTGTCTCTAGAAATAAAAAAATCTTTAGGATCAGAAACAAATTTTTTGCCTAAATCAGATATTCTTAAATAGTCTATTTCGTTAATATCATAAGTAAAAAAACCTTCTACTGTTGCATAAGTAAATAGAGTTCTCCATAGGTCTTCATCGAAAGACTTTTGATTTTGATTAGAAAGTAATTTTATGGTATCACTTAACTTGACCTTTTTATTATGATTAAAATAATTATTTATTATGAAGATTAATTGATTCTTTACATTGATCTTTTCTTTTGGATTCCTTGAGTTATCGTCCATTTCCGAATCATTATAAATTGTTGGATCATATTTTTCACCGAAATAATTAAGTAAATATTTCCTTCTAGAGATGGACGACTTTGCAAAATTGGACATTTCTCTCAATAACATTGAATTAATATTTCTTCCAAATGAATTTTTCTTTTGAAATAAATTTTCTAGTTTCTCAACATCTTCAAACGAGTAATACATAATACAATAACCTTTTCCACCATCCCTGCCAGCCCTTCCTGTTTCTTGGTAATACCCCTCAATGCTCTTAGGTATGCTGTAATGAATAACATATCTGACATCAGGTTTATCTATACCCATACCAAATGCAATGGTAGCAACAATTACATCACAGTCATCATTAATGAACTTATCCTGATTTTCTTGCCTTTGTTTTTTTTCTAATCCTGCATGATAGGGTAAGCTTCTTACACCATTTATATTCAATAATTCAGAAAGTTCTTCAACATTCTTTCTTGACAAGCAGTAAATTATCCCTGACTGACCCTCATTAGACTTTATAAATCTCAATAGATCCTTATTAATGTTTTCATCCTTGGGTCTTACTTCATAATATAAGTTAGGCCTGTTAAATGAGGACTTAAATACTTTAGAATTTGATATTCTTAAGTTTTTAATAATATCATCTTGAACTTTAGGTGTAGCAGTTGCTGTAAGGGCGATTATGGTTATGTTATCATTAATAGAATCAATTACATCGCGTATTTTTCTGTATTCTGGCCTAAAATCATGTCCCCATTCAGATATACAGTGTGCCTCATCGATAGCCAAGAATGATATTGAAACCTTTTTTAAAAATTCTATAGTTTCTTTTTTTGATAGAGTCTCAGGAGCTACAAATAAAAGCTTTGTTTTTCTTTCTTCAACGTCAGTTTTTACTGCTTTAATTTCATCCTTGCTAAGCGTTGAATTTAGAACATGGGCTACGGAATCATTTTCACTATTAGACCTAATTAAATCTACTTGATTTTTCATTAGAGCTATAAGTGGCGAAATTATAATAGCTGTTCCATCTTTAATTAGTGCAGGTAATTGATAGCAAAGAGATTTTCCACCTCCAGTTGGCATAATAACAAATGAGTCATTATCCTCAAGAAGATTTTTAATTATCGGCTCTTGGAGATTTTTAAATGATTTAAAACCAAAATTTTTATTTAAGTGATCTTTAAGAGTTTCCAATCTAATGTATTTTCAAATTGTTTAAATTTGCTATACATACAATTTAAAATATTTTTCTCGCTTTGACTAATTACCAGGAAATTAAAGATATAGCAATTGAAACACTAGAACTTGAGTCTAAGTCCATTCTCAAGTTATCTGAAATAATTGATGATAACTTCTGTGAATTGATTAATATTTTGAAAGACTTTGAAGGAAGAATTATTATTACGGGAATTGGAAAAAGTGCAATTATAGGAATGAAAATCTCTGCCACTTTAAACTCAACCGGTTCTAAATCAATATTTCTAAATCTTGGCGATGCACTTCACGGAGACCTAGGTGTTATTGATTTTAAAGATATTGTAATATGTATTTCAAAAAGTGGAGAATCAGCTGAGATTGAATCTCTTTCAATTTTTTTAAAAAAGAATAAAATTAAATTAGTAGGGATATCATGTAATAAAAACTCTATGCTGAAAAAATTATCAGACATATTTATTTTGACAGAGATTGAGAAAGAGGCATGTCACAATAACCTAGCTCCAACTACAAGCTCAACATGTCATTTAGCTATTGGTGATGCAATAGCTATGACGCTTCAAAAAATTAAAGGGTTCACACCTGAAAAGTTTAGTAATTACCATCCTTCAGGAAGTATTGGAAAGCATTTGAATTTAACTCTTGAAAGCCTCGTAGATGAAAGTAGAATACCATTAGTTAAACCTGATGCACCTTTTTTTGAAATAATTGAAATAATTTCATCAAATATGTATGGAGCAACTGCGGTTGTTGAAAAAAATATGATTATTGGTATTATAACTGATGGTGATATTAGGAGATTACTAGAGAAAAAACAAACAATAGAAAATACTTTTGCATTAAATTTTATGACAAAGAATCCTCAAATTCTTCATTGCGATACACTTGCATATGATGCATTGAAACATATTAAGAAAAATAATATTAGTCAAGTATTGGTTAAAAATGACGATAATGTTTATATGGGCATTGTTCATATTCTTGATATAATTAAACAAGGAATAAGCGATGAGCAATACTAAAGATATGTCATTTTTAGATCATCTGGAAGAGCTAAGATGGCATATTATAAGATCTACTATTTCTGTTTTAATATTTGCAGTTTTTGCTTTTTTAGCAAAAGAAATAATTTTTGATCTTATCATCTTTGGACCCAAAAAAGGTGATTTTATTAGTTACAAAGTTTTCTGTTCAATCTCTCAATCAATTGGAGGTAATGCATTTTGTTTTGATGAGTTACCTTTCAGAGTTCAAAGCAGAACAGTTTCTGGTCAATTTTCTGCTCATTTGTGGACTTCTATCTTAGCTGGTTTCATTATTGCATTTCCTTATGTTTTATATGAATTTTGGAAATTTATAAGCCCTGGATTATATAAAAAAGAGAAAGAAGGAGCTAGGGGTTTCATATTTGTCTCATCACTCTTATTTTTTATTGGTGTTTTATTTGGGTATTATATTGTTACTCCTTTATCAGTAAATTTTTTAGGAAATTACAGCATTAGCTCAGAAGTTTTTAACGATTTTGATTTGAGTAGTTACATTGGTTTGCTTAGAGCATCTGTTTTGGCATCAGGTCTAATTTTTGAGTTACCAATTATAGTTCACTATTTAACAAAAGTTGGGTTAGTAACTCCAGATTTTCTTGCAAGAAATAGGAAATTTGCCCTTGTGATAGTATTAAGTTTATCTGCTATAATTACACCACCAGATATAGCTAGTCAAATTATTGTGAGTATACCTATTTTAATATTGTATGAAATAAGCATAATTATTTCAAAAATTGGATATAAAAAATTAAATAATTAATATTTGTTAAATGATTCTAAGAGCTGAAGATATTTCTAAATCCTACAGAGGCAGGAAAGTTGTAAATAGCATTTCCATACATGTAAATCAAGGTGAAATCGTTGGTCTTCTTGGCCCCAACGGTGCTGGTAAGACCACATCCTTTTACATGATAGTTGGTATAATTAAACCTGAGGAAGGAAATATAATTTTAGAAAATGAGGTTATATCTAATTATCCAATGTATCAGAGAGCTCAAAAAGGGATAGGTTATTTAGCTCAAGAAGAATCTGTTTTCAGAAAACTTTCAGTTGAAGATAATATACTTGGAGTTCTTGAATTTTCAGAATTATCTAAATTAGAGCAAAGAGAAAAAGCTGATAAACTTATGGAAGAATTTGGATTAATTAACATTAGAAAGAATAGAGGAGATCTTTTATCTGGAGGAGAAAGAAGAAGAACGGAAATTGCTAGAGCACTTGCTAACGATCCAAAATTTCTTCTGCTTGACGAACCATTTGCTGGTGTTGATCCTATTGCTGTTGAAGATATTCAGTCGATAATATCTGTTTTGAAAAAAAAGAATATTGGAATACTTATCACAGATCACAATGTCCAAGAGACACTTGCAATAACAGATAGAACATATTTGATGTTTGAAGGAAAAATTTTAAAAGAAGGGATTCCAGAAGAACTAGCAAAAGATGAAATGGTCAGAAAAGTATATCTAGGTAAAAACTTTGAGTTTAAGAGAAAAGTTATTTAAATACTAAATTAGAGACCATAAATTTCTTATAACATTAAGAAAAAGGTAAAGAACTATTACTAGAGAAAATCCCCCAAGACCAAAAAAATAAATAATTGGGATCGATATTAAGATAGTTAAGACCTTAAAAATATTGTAATCATATTTGTTCAAAGAAATTCTCACTGAAAATAGTCTAAATTTTACATTCATTAGAAGCACACTTGAAATTGTTAAGATTGTCAATGTGTAATTATTTAAGATGTATTGTTTAGATTCCATTAAATATGCATTATCGATTAATATAGGTAATGAGACAAAAAATAAAGCATTTGCAGGAGTTGGTAGGCCTTCAAATTCATCAGTATAGTCTATTGTATTAAACTTTGCAAGCCTTACAGCAGATCCTACAGTAATTAGAAATGCGACAAATGCAATTGGAGAAATAGAAAAAACAAGATCTAAGTTAAACACTGGAGATAGATATATATTGAAGTCAAAGTCCTCTACCCTATTACCTGAAAGTTTAAATAATTGGTATACTACAATTCCTGGAACAATTCCACTTGTTACCAAGTCTGATAACGAGTCTAAATGTTTTCCAAAACTTGACTCAGCATTTAATAGCCTTGCCGCCATTCCGTCAAGGAAATCAAGGAATACTCCAAATAAAACAAGGATCAATACGGCATCAAATTGAAATTGAAAAGCAAAAGCTATTGAGAAACATCCACAAATTAAATTTAGAAGCGTAAGAAAGTTTGGAATGAAGGTTTTTATCATAATTCTTATACCCTCAATTTATAAAAAAATTGTAATATTAGATTCTAAAAATTATTCAAACTTTAAATTGTGAGCAGACTTTTAAGCTATTCTTTAATAAGCGGATTATTATTAGCCTCTTCTTGGCCAGTTAATGGGTTTACTCCATTTATATTTATTTGTCTTATTCCATTACTATTTATAGAAGAAATTATTAGTAATGATAATCTTGGCAGCAAAAATTTAAGACTTTTCTTTTATAGCTATATAACATTCTTAACATGGAATATTGCAACAACTTGGTGGATTGTTTACACGACTATTCCAGGAGCAATATTTGCCAATTTAGCCAATTCGTCATTTTACTCAATTATTTTTTTGTTGTACAGAAGAGTAAAGAGAAGAATTGATGTGAAAGCTGGTTATCTCTTTTTAATAACATTTTGGATTACTTTTGAAAAATTTCATCTAAACTGGGACTTATCCTGGCCGTGGCTTAATTTAGGTAATGTTTTCTCAGAAAGGACAGAATGGATTCAATGGTACGAATATACTGGAGTTTTTGGTGGTAGCCTTTGGGTATTATGCTCAAATTTTTTGTTATTTGATTTATTTAAGAAATATAATTTATTCAATGATAAAAGAAAATTTTATATAAGGATTATACCAAGACTTTTATTAATATCTACCCCGATTTTTATATCCATACTTATAAAACCAAATATTAACAAGGATCAAGAATTTGATGTACTTATAACTCAACCCAAGATTGATCCATGGGACACAAAATATAAGCGATCAACGGACAACGTCGGTTTTTTCAAGATTTTTAAGGATTTGACCCTTAAAGATTTAAATAATAAAAAATATGATTTTATTATTACACCAGAGACTTATTTTTCTGAGGGATATGGAGAAAATATTGATTTTTTCGAATATACTAAATTATATGATAGTCTGAACAGCTATCTTTCACAGTTTGAAAATACCAATCTTATATCGGGTATTCAATTTTACAAACTATATCAAAATCAGGATAAAAAGCCAACTAAATCTGCGAATTATGTGAGAGATAATTTATGGATTGATTATTATAACTCTTCAATAAACTTATCATCAAATAAGAAATTTGAATTTAATCACAAATCTAAATTGGTAGTAGGAAGTGAATATATGCCTTTTAAATCAATTCTCGAGCCTATTATTGGAACAGTAATGGTTGATTTAGGGGGTTCTACAGTTTCAAAAGGTACTCAATATAAATCTGACAGAGTATTATTCAGACACTCACTAAAAGATTTAAAAACAATTCCAATTGTTTGTTATGAAACAATCTATGGGGAGTATGTATCAGACTATGTTGATCTTGGAGCAAATTTTATAACTGTTATAACAAATGATGCTTGGTGGGGAAATACTCCAGGTCACAGACATCTTTTAAGCTATGCTAGATTAAGAGCTATTGAGAATAGAAGATATATCGTACGAAGTGCTAACTCAGGTGTCTCAACAATTATAAATGAGATTGGTGAATATGATAAGGTCCTCCCATTTGATACAAAAGGAACACTTAGTGGAAAGGTCTACTCAATTAACAAAAGAACTTTTTACAATAAGAATGGCGACTATATTGCAAGAATTTGCTTGCTTTTATCAGGATTATTATTTCTCATTTCTTTTTCGAAAGTAAAAGAATAATTTTTTTGGTTTTCTGAACTTATAATATATTTTTGCAGAAAATAAGTCTTATGTATTGGACATTAGAATTAGTATCTTATTTAAGCGATGCACCTTGGCCTGCAACGAAGGATGAATTGATAGACTTTTCAATTAGAACAGGTGCTCCACTTGAAGTTGTAGAAAACCTTCAGTCATTGGAAGAAGAAGGAGAGGTCTATGAATCCATTGAAGAAATTTGGCCAGATTATCCTACCGAAGAAGACTATCTATGGAATGAAGATGAGTATTAACATTTATAGTTTAATATTTATTAGTAATTTTTAGATAAATTTGAAAAAAAAATGCTATGTCCATTATTAATTCCCTTTTAAAAGTCTTTTTAGGGGATAAGTCAGGAAAAGATTTAAAAAAACTTACACCACTAGTAAATGAGATTAATACACATTTTGATGGCTTATCATCTCTTTCCAATGATGAACTTAGAAATAAAACACTAGAATTCAAGAAGAAAATTTCAGAACAGACTTTAGAAATTGATCAGTCAATTTCTAATTTAAATCTAAAGATTTCTGATGAAGTCTCTGATAATATTAAGGAAGATTTATTTAAGCAGAGAGAGGTTCTTGAAGATAATTTATTGGTAGTTAAGGCTGAGACTTTGGATAATCTTCTTCCTGAAGCATTTGCTGTTGTTAAAGAGACAGCAAGAAGATTTTATGAAAATAATGAAATCATAGTCAAAGCAACTGAGTTTGATAACGATATTGCCGCTAGTAAATCCTATGTAAAAATTTTAAATGATAACGCTGTATGGTCAAATAATTGGGATGCAGCAGGTAAAAATGTAGTATGGGATATGATTCACTATGATGTTCAACTTATTGGTGGTATAGTACTACATCAGGGTAAAATTGGGGAAATGCAAACAGGTGAAGGTAAAACACTTGTGTCAACATTGCCAATTTATTTAAACGCTTTAACTGGAGATGGAGTTCATCTTGTAACAGTAAATGATTATTTGGCAAAAAGAGATAGCGCATGGATGGGACCTTTATTAGAATTTCACGGTCTTAAGATAGACTGTATTGATCATCATAAACCAAACTCACCTGAAAGACGAAGAGCCTATAACGCAGATATTACATATGGTACAAACAATGAATTTGGGTTTGATTATTTAAGAGATAATATGTCTCATTCAATTGAAGATATTGTTCAGAGAAAACATAATTATGCAATTATTGATGAAGTTGACTCTGTCCTTATAGATGACGCCAGAACGCCATTAATTATATCAGGTCCAGTGAAGGATGGTGATCGACATGAATTTGATAATCTAAAACCTAAAATTTCAAAACTTGTTAATCTTCAAAAAACATATTTGTCAGCTCTTCTTGCTCAAGCTAAAAACCTACTAAAAGATTCAAAAAATGATGATGGTGGATTTTTATTATATCGTGTTTTTAGGGGACTACCAAAGAATAAAGCACTTATAAAATTCCTGAGTGAAGATGGTATCAAGCAAATTCTCCAAAAAACAGAAAATTTTTACATGCAGGATAACAACAGAGAGATGCATCAAATTGATGAAGAATTATACTTTACAATTGACGAAAAAAATAATCAAATTGAGTTGACTGATAAGGGAATTGAAACTCTTTCTCAAGATCTTGATGATAAAGACTTCTTTATAATGCCCAACATATCTGTTGAAATTACAAATATTGAAAATAAAAATTTGACAAGTGAAGAAGAGGCAAAGGAAAAGAATGAATTATTTAATGAGTTTAATGTAAAAAGTGAAAGAATACACAGTATAAATCAACTCCTAAAAGCCTTTACATTATTTGAAAAAGACATTGAGTATGTCGTAGTTGAAAATAAGGTAATGATTGTAGATGAACAAACAGGAAGAATTATGGATGGTAGAAGATACTCAGATGGACTACACCAAGCTATTGAGGCAAAAGAGAATGTAAAGATTGAGTCTGCTACTCAAACCTTTGCTACAATTACTTTACAAAATTATTTTAGACTATATTCCAAACTATCAGGAATGACAGGTACTGCTATCACTGAAGCAGGTGAATTTTGGGAGATATATAAGTTGGATGTTACGGAAATCCCTACAAATAGGCCAATAGCTCGAAAAGATCAAGATGATTTAATCTATAAGTCAAAAAGAGAAAAATACAATGCTATCATTGATGAGGTTATAAATCTAAGAAATGAGAAAAGACCAGTTCTTATTGGTACTACTTCTGTTGAGATTTCTGAGTTGTTGAGCAAAATGTTAAATAGATCTAGTGTACCACACAATGTACTTAATGCTAAATTACATAAAAAAGAGGCTGATATTGTTGCCGAAGCTGGAAATCCTGGAGTAGTTACTATAGCTACTAACATGGCTGGAAGAGGTACAGATATAAAATTGAGCAAAGATGTAATTGAAGCAGGTGGATTAGCCATAATAGGTACAGAGAGACATGATTCTAGAAGAGTTGACAGGCAATTAAGAGGTAGATCTGGGAGACAAGGAGATCCTGGAAGTTCTCAGTTCTATGTATCTTTTGAGGATAATTTAATGAGGTTGTTTGGGCAAGATAGGGTTGCAAATATCATGGATAGAATGGGTCTAAAAGATGGAGAAAACATACAACACCCAATGGTAACTAAATCAATAGAAAGAGCACAAAAAAAAGTTGAAGAGAATAACTTTGGTATAAGAAAAAGACTTCTTGAATACGATGATGTAATGAATTCTCAAAGAAATATAATTTACACTCTTAGAAAAAATGCCTTAGAAGGAGAGAAGCTTAAAATTGATATATCAAACATAATGTTTGATACCATAGAAGAAATAGTTCAAAATAATAAAAGTTCAAATAATTTTAAAAATTTTGAATTTGAATTAATTACAACATTCTCGATGACATCACCATTCAGTGAAAATGAATTTTTAGAATCCAACGAGGACAATCTAATTTCAGATCTTTTCAAAGAAATAAAAGTTTTTTACGAAAATAAAAAAGAACTTAATAGAGTTCTTGCATTACCTGTTATAAAGAATGTCTTTGAGAATAAGAGTAATTCATTCAAAAGAATTGTCGTCCCTTTTACAGATGGAAATAAAGTTGTTAATATTGTAACTGATCTACAAAAATCTTATGAAAGTGAGGGTAAAAGTTTAATAAATGACTTTGAAAAGAATATATCTTTAGCAATTATTGATGAGAAATGGAAGAACCATTTAAGAAAAATGGATGAATTGAAACAATCAGTACAATTAGCAGTTCATGAACAAAAAGACCCTTTGTTAATATATAAATTTGAAGCTTATGAGCTTTTCAAATCTATGATTTATGTTTTAAACAAAGAGTTACTTTCTTTTTTATTTAAATCAAATTTACCAAATAATCAGAGTAATGTTAAGGGTGCTTCGTTAAATACTTCTGGAAAAGAAAATTACCAGACATCAAAGGAGGAAAGCTTAAATAGTGATCAGTTAGCAGAAAGGGCAAGGAGAATTGGATCAAATGTGAGTCAGCAAAATCAAAGAGTTGAAACTGTTATAAGAGATCTACCAAAGATTGGTAGAAATGAAAAAGTCGAGATTAAAAATTCCGCAACAGGTGAATTAAAATCATTAAAATTTAAGCAAGCTGAAAAACTTATACAATCTGGTGACTGGGAGTTAAACAATCATTAAAATTTAATTATGTTCTTGTTTTGATGTATTTAGTAAGAATTTATTAAATAGTATTTTCAATAAATCTCAATATTTGTGTTAATATCATATTTTTTTTAACCTTTTATTATCAATTTCTTAAATATATTTTTTTGATATTTATAAAGACTAAAAATTATTAAGATCACATGATCATATATATATTTTTGTCATTAAGATATGAAGTTAAAAGATCAAGGATTGTACCTTTCCGAATTTGAGCATGACAATTGTGGTGCAGGCTTTATTTGCAGCCTTAATGGCGAAAGAACAAATACGATTATTAGTAAAGCTTTAAATATCTTGACTTGTTTAGAGCACAGAGGTGCAGTTAGCTCGGATGGAAGAACTGGGGATGGAGCTGGAATATTAATTGAGATACCTCATAATTTTTTCAAAAATAAATGTGATTTTGACCTGCCTAATCCTAATGAATACGCTGTTGGTATGGTTTTCCTTCCTAAAAGTGCCAATCAATCAAAATTTTGTATTGAAATATTCGAAGAGGAAGTCCTTAAACAAGGTCTTAGTATACTTGGTTGGAGAGATGTTCCTACAAATTCAAAGGTGGTAGGGATAATTGCAAGCAAATCACAGCCAGAGATCAAGCAAGTGTTTATTTCATGTGATACTAATAAAATATCCGAAACTGAGTTTAACTTAAAGCTATATAAAGCGAGAAAAATATCAGAGAACAGAATCTACTCATCAGAACTTTCAGAAAAAGATTATTATTATTTCTCTAGCTTAAGCTTAAAAACAATTATTTATAAAGGTCTTTTAGTTCCTGAAGATATTGAAAGATTTTACACTGATCTGAAAGATTCATCATTAGTAACAAAATTAGCTCTTGTACATCAAAGATTTTCTACAAATACTTTTCCAACTTGGGATCTAGCCCAGCCATTTAGATACATGTGTCATAACGGAGAGATTAATACATTTAAAGGGAATATTAGTAGGATGAAATCAAGAGAAGAATTATTCAATTCACAATTTATATCTGATGATGAGATGTCAAAAATCTTACCAATTATTATCCCAAATAAATCTGATTCTGCTTCCATGGACATGGTTGTTGAATTGTTACTAATGACGGGAAGATCCTTACCTGAAGTGATGATGATGTTGGTTCCTGAGGCTTGGGAAAAACATAATTCAATGAACAATCAAAAAAAAGCGTTTTATAGATTCAATAGTTGTATTATGGAGCCATGGGATGGTCCAGCTTCAATACCATTTACTGATGGTAAATACATAGGAGCTCTTTTAGATAGAAATGGTTTGAGGCCTTCAAGATATACAGTGACTAAAGATGGATATGTGGTTATGTCTTCTGAAACTGGGGTAGTTGATATAAAGCCTGAAAATGTCCTTTCTCACGGTAGGCTAGAACCTGGAAAAATATTTTTAGTAGATATGGAAGAGGGCAGAATAATAAATGATGAAGAGATTAAGACTGAAATAACTTCTCATAAACCATATGAAAAATGGATTAATAAAAACATATTAGAACTCAAAGACGTACCATATACAGGTAATAGAACCCCCAAAGAGAAAATCAATCTTGAAACGAGACTGAAAATATTTGGCTATACTAAAGAAGATTTTAAGAAAATTATAATTCCTATGAGTATTAGCGCTAAAGAGTCTATAGGTTCTATGGGAACTGATACTCCACTAGCTGTGTTATCAAAAAAACCACAACTAATTTATAACTATTTTAAACAACTCTTTGCACAAGTTACTAACCCCCCACTTGACGGTATTAGAGAAGAAATTATTACTGATACTAGCTTATCAATTGGTAAAAACCACAACATATTTGATATTTCAGAAGAACATTGTGTAAATCTTACCATCAAGAACCCAATTATTTCAAATGAGGATTTAGATAAAATTAAATATATAAATCATAGAAATTTTAAATCAAAGTCTATTGAATGCCTATATAAATTCAAAAAAGGTCATAATGGTATAGAAGAAGCACTTGACAATATAGTCGACAAAATAGAAAGCTACATTGACGAAGGTGTTAACATCATAATACTTAGTGATAGAAATATTTCAAAGAAATCAGCACCTATACCAATACTTCTTGCTTGCTCTTATGTTCATCAAACAATGATAAAGAAGAAAAAAAGATCAAAATTTGGAATAATAATAGAGTCTGCTGAACCACGAGAACCACATCACTTTTCTATGCTCTTTGGGTATGGTGCAAGCGCAATCAATCCTTATGTTGTAAACGAGATAATTGAATACCACCACAAATTAGGCTTCATTAAAGATATATCAGTAGAAATGGGCATAAAAAACTTTAATGATGCTACTGCTAAGGGAATTTTAAAGATAATGAACAAAATAGGTATATCTACATTAAATTCTTATCGAGGATCTCAAATATTCGAAGCTCTAGGACTAAAGACAAACTTTATAAATAAATACTTTAAAAATACACCAACAAGGATAGAAGGTGTTGGACTTTATGTTATAGAAAAGGAGATCAGTGAAAGAATAAAACATGCATTTTCAACTCCCTCTGATTTTATTTCAATTAAAACAGGTGGAGAATATAGATGGAGAAGAGATGGTGAAAATCATATGCTTAATCCTACTACAATTTCAAAACTTCAGAATTCTGTAAGACAAGAAAGTTATAGTACATATAAGGAGTTTTCTAAAATTATAAATGAACAAGAAGAACAGCTTATGACTATTAGAGGACTCTTAAAATTTGTTGATTATAATCCAATTCCTATTGAAGAAGTTGAACCGTGGACTGAGATAGTCAAAAGATTTAAAACAGGTGCGATGTCTTATGGATCAATTAGTAAAGAAGCTCATGAAAACCTTGCTATTGCTATGAATAGAATTGGAGGAAAAAGTAACTCTGGAGAAGGAGGAGAAGATAGTTCAAGATTTACAAAGGATAAAAACGGTGATCTAAAAAATAGTGCCATTAAACAAGTTGCATCAGGTAGATTTGGAGTCAGTTCATACTACTTGACAAATGCAAGTGAAATCCAAATTAAGATGGCACAAGGAGCAAAACCTGGTGAAGGAGGACAACTCCCTGGACCTAAAGTAAATCCACTAATTGCAAAAGTAAGAAACTCCACCCCTTTTGTGGGTCTTATATCACCACCTCCACATCATGATATTTATAGTATTGAGGATCTTGCACAGCTTATCTTTGATCTCAAAAACGCAAACAGAGAAGCCAGAATTAACGTGAAATTAGTTTCAGAAGTTGGGGTGGGAACAATTGCAGCTGGAGTAGCTAAAGCTAAAGCAGATGTAATTTTAATCTCAGGTTACGATGGTGGTACTGGAGCCTCACCTCTTACCTCACTCAAACATGCAGGACTTCCATGGGAGCTAGGTATCGCTGAAGCCCAGCAAACTCTTGTATTAAACAATTTGAGGAGCAGAGTTATTCTTGAATGTGATGGTCAACTAAAAACAGGGAGAGACGTTGCTATTGCTGCACTTTTGGGAGCTGAAGAATTTGGTTTTTCAACTGCTCCTTTAGTAGCATCTGGATGTATAATGATGAGAGCTTGTCACTTAAACACTTGTCCAGTAGGAATTGCTACTCAAGATCCGGATCTAAGAAAGAATTTCAAGGGTAAACCAGAGCATGTTATAAACTACATGTATTATGTTGCTCAGGAATTAAGAGAAATAATGGCTAATCTTGGATACAGATCCATAGATGAAATGATAGGTCAAACGCAAAAGTTAAAAGCCAAAGAGGGTTTTGAGGACTTTAAGGTAAAGGGAATTAACCTTGATAAAGTTCTATACAAACCTAACAATTCAACTGATTACATTTTTAAAAATGCAAAAAAACAAGATCACAACCTTGACAATGTTTTAGATTTTAAAATATTAGAAAAAGCCAGTCTTTCAATAAATAAGAAAATAAAATCCTCTTTTGAATTTAAAATTCAAAATACTGACAGAGCTGTTGGTGCTTTAATTAGTAACGAGATCTCAAAAATTCATGGGGAGAAAGGTTTACCAAAAAATACATTAAAATTGAGTTTTGATGGATCGGCAGGCCAAAGCTTCGGAGCTTTTGCCGTTAAAGGACTTAAAATGTCTGTTTTTGGTAATACAAATGACTATTTTGGAAAAAGCCTATCAGGTGGAACTTTATCTGTAAGAATACCAAATGAATCGACTATTGTATCTAATGATAACATAATAACAGGAAATGTAGCTCTTTATGGAGCAATATCAGGAGAAGCGTATATCAATGGTATAGCAGGTGAGAGATTTTGTGTAAGAAATTCTGGTGCTAACGCTGTTGTAGAAGGTGTAGGTGATCATGGTTGTGAATATATGACTGGAGGAAATGTAGTAATACTAGGTAAAATTGGAAGAAACTTTGGAGCAGGAATGAGTGGAGGTATAGCATATTTATATAAAGATTTGAACTTTTCGGAGAAAAATTTTAATATGGAGATGATAAATCTTGAAAACCCTAACAAACAGGACTTAGACATGGTCCTTTCACTGTTAAAGAATCATTATTCAAATACTTCAAGTGAAATTGCAAAAAAAATAATAACAGACTGGGAATATGAAAATAAAAAATTTATTAAGGTTATGCCAATAGAATACAAAGCTGCTCTAGAGAAATTAGCAAAAGAAAAAATTAATCAATTAATAAACTAATGGGTAAAATTAAAGGCTTCAAAGAGTTTGACAGAATTGATGAGAAGTATCTTCCTGTAAGGAATAGGTTGAAAAACTATAATGAGTTTACAGTTAATATAGATAAATCAGAGTTGGAAAGCCAATCTGCAAGATGTATGGATTGTGGAGTCCCTTTTTGTCATAGTGGTTGTCCACTTGGAAATATGATTCCAGACTTCAATGATCTTGTCTACAATAAAAAGTGGAAAGATGCATTGGAAATTCTACACTCAACTAATAATTTTCCAGAATTTACAGGACGACTCTGTCCTGCACCATGTGAGGCGTCATGTGTTTTAGGGATTATTGATCCTCCAGTATCAATTGAATTAATAGAAAAGAATATTATTGAAGAAGGATTTAGTAATGGATGGATTAAACCTATTAAGCCCAAAAAAAGAACTGGTAAAACTGTTGCAATAATTGGATCAGGTCCAGCAGGTCTTGCTGCATCACAACAACTTAATAGAGCTGGACATTCAGTTACAGTATTTGAAAGAGATAATAAAATTGGTGGGTTACTTAGATATGGTATTCCTGACTTTAAACTCGAAAAAAACGTAATAGATAGAAGAGTGAATATATTGATCGAAGAAGGTATTATTTTTAAATGTAATATTGATGTTGGTAATGATATCAAAATAGACGAGTTACAATCAAATTTTGATGCAGTATTGTTATGTACTGGCTCCACCAAAAAAAGATCATTAAATATCCCTGGACATGAACTTTTTGGAGTTGAACAGGCTATGGACTTTCTTACTCACAACAATAAATTTGTTGACAATCAAATAAAAGCACACCTCGATAGATTCAATGCAAAAGATAAAAATATTATAGTAATTGGTGGAGGTGATACAGGATCAGATTGCATTGGAACCTCTAATAGACATGGAGCAAAAAGTGTTATAAATTTTGAATTATCGTCTAAACCAGATAAGACAAGATCATCTTCCAATCCTTGGCCATATTGGCCATTTACATTAAAAACAACTTCCTCTCACCAAGAGGGTGTAAGTAGAGAGTGGAGTATTTTAACCAAGAGATTTATAGGTGATAAATTTAATAATCTAATAGGTTTAGAAACAGTCAATGTTGAGGTCAATCATTCAAGTGGAGGTTTTGTTGAGATACCTAATACAGTGAAAACATGGGAATGTGACATGGTTATCCAAGCACTTGGTTTTGTTGGCCCTGAAGAAACACTTCCAAAAAAATTAAATCTAGAATTAAATAGAATAGGTAATATTAAATCAAATCTTAACTATCAAACAAAAAAAAATAATATTTTTACTGCAGGTGATTGTAGAAGAGGACAATCATTAATTGTTTGGGCTATTTCAGAAGGCAGAGAAGCATCTTATCATATTGACAAGTACCTTATGGGTAAATCAAATCTTCCAAGAAAAAGCTCATACGGAGATTTATAAACAATTTCTAAGATGAATGCAAAGGACGATAGAGTTGATTTCCTAGTGTTTTCTTCTGCTTATCCCTACAGAGGAGGTATTTCAGATTCAACACACTCATTATGTAATGAACTTACAAAATCTGGCAAAAAAGTTGAAGTCTGGACATTTACTTATTTATACCCCAGAATTCTATTCCCTGGAAGTAGTCAATTTAGTGATGAAAAATATACTCAAAACTTTGAGCTAAAGAGAGTTATAAATACAATTAATCCTTTTAACTGGTTTAGAGTTGCATTTAAGATTAACAAAATTAAACCTAACAATATAATTCTTCGTTATTGGTCTCCTATTCTTGCACCGTCTTATTTTTTTATATGTTCTTTCATTAATAAAAAAATTAATATAATTGGAATGGTAGACAATTGGAAACCTCACGAAAATATTATGTTTGAATCAATATTAAGAAAATTATTTGCTTTCGTTTGTAAAAGATTTGTGACCTTATCTGAAAATGTTGGTGATCAAATTAAAAGAACAACGAAGAAAGAAGTTACCAGTTTATTTCATCCTATTAATTCTGATCTACCTATAGTGAAGTTTAAGAAAATTGCACAAAAGGATCTTAATCTATCTAATTCACTTATATATATATCCTTTATTGGATTAATTAGAGAGTATAAGGGTCTTAAAACTTTAATTTTGAGTCTAAAATTTTTACCAACTAACATAAAACTTATTATCTCAGGTGAATTCTATCAACCAATTCAAAAATATCTGAATTTAATTGACGAAAATAATTTAAAAGATAGGATAATAATAAATAATTCATTTCTAGATTCAACTATGATAAGAGACTATATATGCGCATCAGATTTAATTATATTACCTTATTTAAGAGCAAGCCAAAGCGGAATAATCCCTTTGACCTATTTTTACAATAAACCTCTTGTTGTATCAAGTGTAAAAGGTCTGAAAGAAACTATTATTAATGACGGGACTGGTGAAATTTTTGATAAATCTCCACGAAATCTCTCTATGGCCATATTGAAATGTCTAAAAAAAGAAAATTATGATAGATATCAATCAAAGACTAGAGAGCTCAAAGATAAATATACCTGGCTTGAGTTTGTTAAAAAATTATAACCTTGAAAAAGATTTCTTAGTGATCAGATAAAAAATTGTTCCAGTAAAAATACCAAAAATACTACCAAATATTATATCAAGAGGATAATGTACGCCGAGATAAATTCTACTATATGAAACTAATAAAGCGAAGACTATAGTTATATATATAACTTTGTTATTAAATTCTTTGAAAAGAAGGCCGAGAAATATTGCAGCAGCAAATGAGTTGGAAGCATGAGCTGAAAAAAATCCAAATTTTCCACCACAACTCTCTTTTACGAGTCTTAATAAATACTGAATTGATTCATTATGACAGGGTCTTAACCTCATAAAATAATCTTTAGAAACATTTGGTATTTGATCAGAGACTATAACCATTAATATTGAGATTAAAATTATTCTAAAAATGTATTTATTTCTTTCACTATAATTTGTAAATGGTTTTCTAATTAAAAAAAAAATTAGAAATAATATATTGAAAGAGACAATTAAAGAAGTCTTAGACATTAAAATCCAGAAATTATCAAAATTTCTATTTCCAAGATTATTAAGAAATAAAAAAAGTTCAGAATCTCGAATTAAAATTTCTTCAATCATTTAATCTTATAATTTTTTTTGAAAGATAGTCAAATCTCAAAAAAAGAAATAAGGAGGAAGAAAATAAACCAGATAATAATCCTACCCAGATTCCAACCATAGATAGACTCGTAAAAAAGCCTAAAAAATATGAGATCGGAAAACCAATTAATCCATATGAAAAAAATATTATTAATGCAGGCTTATTTACATCTTGCATACCTCTTAAAGCACCTAAGACAACTGCTTGAATTCCGTCAAATAATTGAAAAATTCCAGCTATGATAAGAAGTTTTGAAGCAATATTGAGAACCTCTTTAACATCACTGACATTATTTGGATCTGTTGGATCTAAATATAATAAGGGAAGATAATTGTTAAAAGACAAGAATACAATACAGAATAAAATATCAATTATGACTATTAATAATAGAGTGGATAATGCAACTTCCCTTAGTTTCTTATAATTAAGCATCCCTCTTTGATTTCCTACTCTAATCATAGCTGCAACACCAACACCTAGAGCTATCATGTAAGTCATAGATGAGAGGTTTAAAGCAATTTGATTTGCTGCCTGTGAATTTTTACCAATAATTCCTGACATCCAAACGGCGGAAATAAAAAAAGCTACTTCAAAAAAACTATGTAATGCTGAAGGAAAGCCTAAATAAAGAATCTTTTTAACTCTGTTTATTTCAACTCTAGTCGGAATAAATCGTATAATATATTTTCTAAGTTTTTTGTGTAGCTTAAGATATATAATTATAAACGTTAACATACAAACCCTAGAGGCAAGAGTCCCAATTGCTGCTCCTTCAACACCAAGTTTTGGAAAAATCCAAAATCCAAAAATTAAAAAATAATTTAAAATAATGTTTATTGCGTTTCCTACTAATGTAGAATACATAGCAGCTCTTGTAAATGACAATCCATCTGCAAATTGTCTAAATGCTTGAAATGTTACTATAGTTACTAGGGATATTGATACCCAAAAAAGATATGGAGATGCTAGCTCAACTACTTGAATGGGTTGATTCATAGAGTACAACAAATTTCTATTAAGGAATACAACTAGAAAAAGTATAATCCCTAGTGTAAGACATATTAAAAAACTGTGTTCAAAAATTTTGGAGACATCATTATCTTTTTTAGCACCATCTGCTTCAGCAATAAGTGGTGTAATAGCTTGAGAAAAACCAATTCCTATTGACATTGCAATAAAAACAAAACTATTACCGAGAGATATTGCAGCTAGTTCAGCTGTTCCTAGTTGACCTACCATTACATTATCAATAAATTGAACAAATGTATGACCTAACATCCCTATCATTACAGGATATGCTAGTGTAAGGTTATATTTAAATTCTTTAGTATAAATCGATATACTACTTAGCATTTTAATCATATTAAAGCTTGTAGTTATCCATTAGAAATATTAATGAGGCCATAGCTGCTGCACCTAACTCTAATTCACGTTTATTTATTTTGTCAAAAGTATCTGAAGCTGCATGATGATAATCAAAATATCTTTGACTATCTGGTCTTAAACCAGAGAGAATAATTTTATCATTTTTTAGGGGATTAATGTCAGCTCCACTACCACCTAACTGAAAGCCATTTAGTCCATATTTATAAAATAATTTTTCAAATTTTGAAATTGATTTAAACTCTTTCTCAGATATATCAAAACTAAAGCTCCTAGGAGAAAACCCACCTGCATCAGACTCTAAAGCAAAGAAATGATTTTCTTTTTTATCCAATGCTTGTTTTGCATATATAGTCCCCCCCCTTAGGCCATTTTCTTCATTTGCAAACAGAACAACTCTAATGGTTCTTTTAGGTTTGTAGTTTAATGATTTAAATATCCTTAGAACTTCCATTGACTGAACAACACCCGCTCCATCATCATGGCTTCCGTCTCCCAAGTCCCATGAATCTAAATGACCTCCAACAAGGATAATTTCGTCAGGTTTTTGAGAGCCTTTAATTTCTCCAATTACATTATATGACTGTACCTCAGGAAAATTTCTTGAGTTTTGTCTAAAAAAAAATTTAATATTAGAATTAAGAGATAACATAGAACTTAATAGTTCTGCACCATTTGTACTTATTGAGGCAGCAGGAATTCGTTCTGAAATCGAAAGGCCATCATAATACATTGATCCAGTATGGGGGTAATCATCTAAAGATGTGGTGAGTGATCTAACAATTACACCAACAGCACCAAGACGAGCTGCATAGATAGTTCCTTGAGTCCTTTGACTAACACTTTCACTATAAGATTTAAAAGTATCTATTATTGTAGGATCCATAGGGCGATTGAAAAAAACTATTTTTCCATTAATAGAATCATAGCCAATTTCATTTAATTGATTGAAAGATTTTACCTCAATGACATTTGCTAAAACACCAATTGATGGAGTTGAAATTGACCCTCCGAGTGCAGCAATTGGTACTGAAATTGTATTTCCTGAATTAGTCTCAATATGAGCATATTCAGGAGCACCTCTGACCCATTTTGGGACCATAACAGATTGTAACCAGACGGAATCAAGATCAATTTTATTTAATTCATCCACTCCCCATTTAACTGATCTTTCATAATTAAAAGATCCAGAGAGTCTACCTCCTATTTGATTTGAAAGATAATCAAGCCATTCGAATGACTTCCCATTAGAGAGAGCTTCATCATAAATTTTATCTATAAATTCAACATTACTATCCTTAATTTGGGAATTAAGAGATAAGCAGAAAAATAATAAAATGAAATAATGAAATATTTTCATAAATTACTTTTTAGATGCAAAAAGATCAACATCATTCTTTGAAATTGGATTTCCACCTAAAATAATTAATCTTTCAACTACATTTCTTAGCTCTCTAATATTACCAGACCAATCATAATCTTCGAGAAGCTTTATTGAGCTGTTATCAAATTGTTTCGTTTCAATTCCTTGCTCTTTAGAAATAATTTTTGAAAAATGAGAAATTAATAATGGAATATCGGATTTCCTTTTACTTAGATCAGGAACTGAAATTAAGATAACTGCAAGCCTATGATAGAGATCTTCTCTAAATTTACCATTATCGATTTCCTTTTTTAGGTCTTTATTTGTTGCAGCTATAACCCGAACATCAACAGGAATATCCTTTTGACTACCAACCCTTTGAATTTTATTTTCTTCAAGTGCCCTTAAAACTTTTGCTTGAGCTGCTAAGCTCATATCCCCAATCTCGTCTAAAAATAATGTGCCATTGTTAGCTGCTTCAAATTTACCCTGTCTATCTTTAACTGCAGATGTAAAGGATCCTTTAAGATGACCAAATAACTCACTTTCAATCAATTCAGATGGAATTGCAGCACAGTTTATCTCAATAAATGGTTGAGTGTTTCTACTGCTTTTTTGATGAATATTATGGGCTACTAACTCTTTTCCAGTCCCACTTTCTCCAGTAACAAGAACTCTTGCTTCAGTCTGGGCTACCTTTTCTATAACTGCATGGATCTCCATAATTGATTTTGATTTGCCTATAATCTCATATTTTTTAGTAACCTTTTGCCTTAAAATTTTATTTTCAGTTACTAATTCCTTCTTTTCAAGTGCATTTCTAACTGAGTTTACCAATCTATTAAGATCAGGTGGCTTAGAAATAAAGTCATATGCCCCTAACTTCATTGACTCAACTGCAGTTTCAATATTACCATGCCCTGTAAGCATAATAAATGGTAAAGTTGTGTTTGTTTTTCTTGTCCTCTGGAGTAACTCAATACCGTCAACCTTAGGCATCTTTATATCACATAGTATTAAATCAAAGGATTCTTTCTTAATAAGATCATGACCTTTCTTACCATCAGAAGCCTCAAAAATCTCAAAACTGGGGTCTTCCTCTGTTAAAATTCTAACTAGAACTCTTCTAATTGGTTCCTCATCTTCAATTATAAGAATTTTACTCATTTTAATTTATTATAAACTCTAAGATAGATTATTTATGCAAACATATCTCTAACCTTTTCAAAAAAGGATTTATCAGCTTTGTTAGGACTTGGTCTAAAATTATCATCATCTATCATTTCTTTAAAAAAATCTTTTTGCTTTCTATTTAAAGTTTTAGGTGTCCAAATATTAACATGTACAAGAAGATCTCCTTTAGAATAACCATTAAGATCAGGAATTCCTTTATTCTTTAACCTAAGTGTCTTACCAGATTGAATACCAGATTCTAATTTAATTCTCACTTTTCCATCAATAAGATGGATATCTTTCGAAACGCCAAGAACTGCGTCAGAAATACTGATGTAAAGGTCATAATGTAGATGTTTTCCGTCTCTAGTAAAACGATCATCAGAAGCTTCTTCAATTAAAACAAGAAGGTCTCCCGGTATTCCATTTGGGTTGTTTGAATCATTTCCTTTACCAGATACTTTTAATTGCATACCTTCCTCAACACCCGGAGGAATTTTAATTGAAACTGTTTCTTCAATATTTAACATTCCATTTGAATCAGTCCCTGGGCCTTTGGACAAAATTGACTGACCAGATCCATTACAAGTTGGACATATTGATGTTGACTGCATTCGGCCTAAAATAGTATTTGTGATCCTAGAGACTTGACCTGATCCATTACATGAATTACATGATGAAAATTTTGAATCTTGTGAAAGAGTCTTTCTTTTAACTTTGATTTTTTTATCTACACCATTGATTATTTCATCTAACCCAAGTTTAACTCGTATTCTTAGGTTTGATCCCTTAGAGACTCTTTGTCCAGAACTACTAAATCCTCCAAAAGATGATCCAAATGCACTTCCAAAAATATCACCAAATTGACTGAATATGTCGTCCATATTCATTCCAGCACCACCAAAACCTCCAGCACCATCGAATGCACTATGTCCATATTGATCATATTTTGCCTTTTTATTTGGATCACTGAGGACCTCGTAGGCCTCAGCAGCTTTCTTAAAATTAGTTTCAGCAGTTTTGTCATTAGGATTTTTATCAGGATGATATTGAATAGCTTTCTTTCTGTAAGCCTTCTTAATTTCTGATGAAGATGCATTCTTGTTTACTCCTAATATTTCGTAATAATCTTCTTTCATACTATTGTGCTACAACTACTTTAGGAAATGCTAAAATATTTTCACCTAACTTATATCCACCCTGAATTATATCAATAATTTTACCTTTTTGTTCATCACTGGTAGAAGGTATTTGGCTTATAGCTTCATGGATCTCAGGATCAAATATATCACCTATTTTAACTTCTACCTCAATCAAACCTTGATTTTTTAATGCCTCACATAATTTATTGTAGATTAGTCTTATGCCTTCATCTTCATCTGAGGCCTGTATATCTGAACTAATAGCTCGTTTAAAATCATCTAATACTGGTAAAAGACTTGAAATAACCTCTTTACCAGCAGTTTTAAACAGCTCAAGCCTTTCCTTTGCAGTTCTTCTCTTATAATTTTCAAATTCAGCAAACAATCTTACATACTTTTCCTGCTCAGAAGAAAGACTATCTCTCAACTCCTTTATTGAAGGTGACTTTTTTTTGGAAGATGCTTTAACTGGTTTCTTCTTTTCAGCTTTCTTATTTGTCATTGTTACTTTTTAAATATTAATATCAATTTTTTTGCCATTCTAAATATGTGCCAGATTGTCATATCTATTGAGATAAATCTTTGAGTGCTTCATCAATATCCTGGAATTTTAAATTAAATTCACTAGATTTTTTTGAAATAACTTTTTGACTTGAAAGAACTAGCTCGGACATTTCACCAAAAAATATTTTTACAATAAATTCAGGAATATTCGGAAATATAATTTTTGATTTATTATATTTTGCAATTTTCATAATTAACTCATTTTGAGTCACTGGTTTTGTGGATACAACATTAAATATTCCATTAAAATTATTTTCAGCACATTTTATAAACATGTTAGCTGCATCACTAATATGGATCCAAGATTGCCACTGGTCGCCCCTTCCAAGTGGGGTTAGAAGGAAAAATTTGGATAAATTTTTAGTAATCTTATATAATCCTCCATTATTCGAAAGAATTAGACCAATCCTTAGTATCGAAAATGATGTATTTGGTAAAATTTTCTTAAAATCTAATACCTCTGTTTCCCAATTTGTGACTACTTTGTTGATGAAGGAATCTTCATTAATAATTAAGTCATCTTCGTTAGAGACCTCAATTCTAGAATCTTTATATGCAGCTATTCCTGAAGCACTGATAAATGATTTGATATCTATTTGTTTTTCAAAAATTGTTTTCAATATAAAATTTGACGAATTAACTCTACTGTTTAGAATTTTTTTTTATGTGAATTGGTCCAATAGTTAAACACATTGGATCCAGCTAAATTTATAACTGAATCTACGCCTAAAAAACATTCTAAGTCAATTTCACTTTCTAATGGATTCCAGTAAAAAAAATTACAATTTTTGTTTGTAGAGTTTAGATTTTTATTTCTGGTCAGGATATTTACACTGTGATTTCTTTCGATAGCTAACTTTGAGATTACTTTACCTAAGTTGCCCGAACCACCCGTTATTAATAGCTTCATATTATTTTTTTATTTATCTTTCGTTAAATATGCAAATTCAAAGATCCAATACAACAAAAATAAATGATGTAGACTTCAATTCTATAAAATTTGGAGAAATTTTCACAGATCATATGTTTGAATGTAATTTTTCAAATGGTAGTTGGGAGATCCCAATTATAAAACCCTACAGCTCTATTAATATGGATCCATCTTCTCATGTTTTCCATTATGGTCAAGCAATATTTGAGGGCATGAAAGGATATAAGGATAAAAATGACAAATTATGGTTGTTCAGACCAGAAGATAACTATGAAAGATTAGAAAAATCGTGCATTAGGATGCATATTCCAGTAATACCAAAAGATTTTTTTTTCGATGGTCTTAATGCCCTAATAAATATTGAAAGTGATTGGGTACCAAATAATCCAGGATCTTCTATTTATATAAGACCTTTTGTATTTTCATCTTCTCATATGTTAGCAGCCAGTCCATCATTAGATTATAAATTTCTAATTATTTGTTCTCCAGGAGCTTCATATTATTCAAAGCCTCTAAGTGTTTACATTGAGGATAAATATAGTAGGGCTGCTCCTGGTGGAGCTGGGTTTGCGAAAGCGGCGGGGAATTATGGAGCTGCTTTTTATCCTACATCTATTGCAATTTCTAAAGGATTTGACCAAGTTGTTTGGACAGATTCTGCTACACATAAAAAAATTGAAGAAGTTGGAACAATGAGTATTGTCTTTAGAATAGGAGATAATCTTATCACACCACTTACAAGTGACACCATTTTAGATGGAGTGTCTAGAAAAACTGTTATTCAAATGGCCAAAGATATGGATATAAAGGTAGAGGAAAGAGATGTTACCGTTGATGAATTAATTTTGGAGCATGAAAATGGAAATTTAGTGGAAATCTTTGGATGTGGAACTGCTGCTGTTATTGCTAAAATATCCTCTTTTGGATATAAAAATAAAATATATCAACTGAATGAGATAGAAAATAGCTATGCTGAAAAAATCAAAAAAAGTATAGTTGATATACAACAAAATTTATCTGATGATCCACATGGATGGAGATTTGAAGTAAAAGATTAAGCTACTTTTCTAAAATATCTTTGATATTCGGCTTGAAGTAATTAGGACCTTTTAAAATTTTTCCATCTTCTCTAATTACCGGAGATCCATCTAGACTTAGCTTACTCATGTTACTCTTCTGTATTTCTTCAAATACCTCATTAATTTTATGCTGCAATCCATGAGCTAAAATTGTTCCACATAATATGTATAGTTTATCACCCAGAGCATCAGCTATTTCAACTAAATCCTTCTTTTTGGCCGCCTCTAAATATTCATTATTTTCTTCTTGCATAAGCCTATATCTTAGTTCAACAATCGAATCATCTATATTAGCATTTTGTTTTTCAGAGTATTCAATTTTAAAAGCTTTGTTAAATTCCTTGACTGCATCTATAGCATTGGTAATCATAATTATTAAATTTACATTAGAAAAAGTTAAAAATAGTTAATGTTTAGTAAAGGACAGCTTATTTTTGCCATAATATTTATAATAATATTTTCTTTGATTATAGGTTATTCATACATCAAAGACTCAAGTCTTCATAAAGTATATTATAAAAATACTTATATCATATTTATTGTGTTTATTGTATTTATTTCAATTATAGCTGCATACAGCAATTTATTCAGATAAATGAAGGAAATATTATTAGTATTCATTGGTGGTGGTATAGGTTCAAGCCTGAGGTTAGTTATTAACTGGATAGTTCCAAACAATATTTTTCCTTATTCAACTCTATTGGTAAATTTAATTGGAAGCTTTGTAATTGGTTTTATAATAAGCTATTTAATTCATGAGGATATTCTTAAATCTGATTATTATTATTTTACAGTAGTTGGAATTTGTGGAGGTTTAACAACCTTTTCAGCATTTTCAATTGAAAATTTAAATATGTTAAAATCTGGTGAGATAACAACATCGATAATTTATATTTTTATTAGTGTAGCTTTTTGTGTTTTAATGGCATATATTGGATATAGTATTATGAATAAAATTTTAAATTAGAGTATGAAAAAATTCCTCCTATCCTTAACGTTTATTTCAATGACTATAAATTTATATTCTCAAGATAGAGTTATGTCTGATGGACCTTTTGATCAACTAATTATCAGAGGAGCTACTGTAATAAACGGAAATGGTAGCCCTCCTGTTGGACCTATTGACATTGTCATTGAAAATAATATAATTACGTCAATAGATATTATTGGTTATCCAGGAGTTAAAATAGAGGAGGAACGTAGACCAAAATTAAAAAAAGGTGGAAAAGAGATCAATGCAGAAGGAATGTTTGTTTTACCTGGTTTTATAGATATGCATGGTCATATAGGAGGAGTTCCTCAAGGTGCTGATCCCGATTATGTCTTTAAGCTATGGTTAGCGCATGGAGTGACAACTGTTAGAGAACCTGGAGGAAGAGGAATTGACTTTAGTTTAAAATTAAAACGCCAAAGTCAAAAAAATGAAATTATAGCACCTAGACTCTTTATCTATTCGAGCTTTGGATCTGACTTTGATAAAGACATAAGTACACCTGAAATAGCTAGAGAATGGGTGAGATACAATGCAAAAAAAGGCGCAGACGGAATAAAGTTTTTTGGATCTGAACCAGATATAATGATTGCAGCGCTTGAAGAAAATAATTCTCTTGGTCTGGGCTCTGCAATGCATCACGCCCAGCTAAGTGTTGCTAAATGGAATGTTCTAAACTCTGCAAGATCAGGTTTAACCTCTATGGAGCACTGGTATGGTCTTCCAGAAGCATTATTTGATGATAGGACCGTTCAAGATTATCCATATAATTATAATTATTCAAATGAACAGAACAGATTTGAAGAAGCAGGAAAACTTTGGGAACAAGCTGCAAAACCAGGATCAGATCATTGGAATAATGTGATGAATGAATTAATTAGTTTGGATTTTACTCTTGATCCAACATTTAACATATATGAGGCCAGTAGAGATCTTCAAAGAGCAAGAAGAGCAGAATGGCATGAAGATTATACCTTACCAAGTTTATGGGAATTTTATCAACCTAGTAGAATATCTCATGGATCATATTGGCATTATTGGGGAACAGAGCAAGAAGTTGCTTGGAAAAATAATTTTGCCTTATGGATGAATTTCATTAATGAATACAAAAATAGAGGTGGAAGAGTAACAGTTGGTTCAGACTCTGGCTTTATATTTCAATTGTATGGATTTGCTTACATAAGAGAATTGGAACTTTTAAGAGAAGCTGGTTTCCATCCAATTGAGGTTATCATGTCAGCTACTTTAAATGGTGCAGAAGCTTTGGGTGTCGATCATGAGATTGGGTCAATTGAAATTGGTAAAAAAGCTGATTTACTAATAGTAGAAGAGAACCCTCTTGAAAATTTTAAAGTTTTATATGGAACAGGTGCAATTAAATTAAATAAAAATAACGAGGCTGAAAGAGTTGGAGGAGTAAAGTATACTATCAAAGATGGAATTGTATTTGATTCTAAGCTCTTATTATCTAATGTAAAAGAAATGGTTAGAAAAAGTAAAGATGAACTTAACTACGAAATATACCAACCTGGACAAATAAAAAACTTGTCACAAAATAAAAATTCTTTTATAGATTAGCTACAAAGCGATTTTTTATTATTTATAAATTCAAACATTTTTGAATTAAAAACATCTGGTTTATCAATATTAACAACGTGACCACAGTTTGAAATTATATGTAGCTCAGAATTTTTATGATTAATAACTAAGTCTTTAACTGAGGGTAAAAACATATAATCTTGATCTCCCATTATATAAAATGTTGGTATTTTAATCTCTATTTGTCTAAAAAACTTTAAGAGAGGGACCAATTCAGTAGTTAATTGAAACCACCTTTTAAATTCTTTTTGGTATAATTTTTTTGCTTCTTTAATAAAAAGGGATCTTGATTCCTTATGATTTTTGTTTGGCATAATAATAAATGCTAGTAGTTTATATATCCACATGTAAGGGAGTATGGACTTTGTTGAGTTCCCTAGAAACATCAAAATTTTTGATCTTAGATTAAGTTTCATTATTGCACCACCCATAATCAAACTCTTTACTCTATTTGGATTCTGTTCAGCAAAATTTCTAATTAATATGGTACCTAAAGATATTCCTACAAAATGCGATTTTTTTATATTTTCAGCATCAATTACCTCTAAAATATCATTTGTTATTGAATTAAAAGTATACTTCTTTTTAAAAAGGTTTAGGGAAATTTTTTTCGATTTACCATGACCTCTTAAGTCGAGTAATAAAAGATTATATTTCTTGGCAAAAAACTTTATTTGTTTATGCCAGATAGTTGAGCTACCCCCCGCACCATGCACAAATGTTATCCAATCTGCATTCTTATTTTCAGATATAAATTTAGTGTAATGAATCATTTTAAACTATTTATATAGAATTCCATTTCTTTTTGGATTTTTTGCGCTTCAATTTGGGCCTTTTTAGCAAAGTCGTCTTCCAACGATGCATAGATTATTGATCTAGACGAATTTACTATTAATTTTAGGTCATTATCTAGTCCATATTTACATATTTCTTTAAGGTTTCCTCCCTGTGCTCCAAGTCCAGGTATTAAAAGATATGAGTTAGGAGCTAGAGTTCTTATTTTTTTAATTTCTTTTGTGTTTTTTGCTCCAACAACATACATTATTCTATCACTATTTGTCCATTTTTGAGAAGTAACTATAATATTCTCATATAGTTTATTTGAATTATTGATTATCTGTTCTTGAAAATCTTTAGATCCCTCATTTGAGGTGAGTGCTAATAAAAAAACATATTTATTATCAATTGATAAAAATGGTTCTACAGAATCTGAACCCATATAAGGTGAAACAGTTATAGAATCAAAATCTAAATCTTTGAGAAATGCCTTTGCATACATTCTTGATGTATTTCCAATATCACCTCTTTTTGCATCTGCGATTGTAAAAATTTCAGGATAGTTTTCTTTCAAATATTGTGATATCCTATTTAGCGATCTGAATCCTTGTTCACCATTAGCCTCATAAAATGCTGTATTTGGTTTGTATGCAATTACATATTTATTTGTGGAGTCAATGATTTGTTTTGCAAATTCGAACACAGGGTCACTATTGTTTTGCAAGCAATTTGGTAATTTATTGGAGTCAATATCTAGGCCAATACATAGGAAGGATTTTTTTTCAATTATCTGATTGTAAATTTTATTGACCATAATTATACTTCTCCAGCTTCTTTTAACCTCTCTGTATTTATATAAAGTTGAATCTCATCAATTAATTTTGAAACATCACCATCTAAAATTTTTGGAAGATCATATAATGTTAGACCAATTCTATGATCAGTAACTCTTCCTTGGGGGTAATTGTAAGTTCTGATTTTTGCAGATCTATCTCCTGACTTTACTAGCTCATTTCTTTTTTGAGAATCAGATTCCATTCTTTTACTTAATTCAATTTCATATAGTCTAGATCTTAATACTCTTAATGCCTTCTCTTTATTTTTGTGTTGTGACTTTTGATCTTGACATTGCGCAACAACACCTGTTGGTTCATGTGTTAATCTTACTGCAGAATATGTAGTGTTAACAGATTGACCTCCTGGTCCAGAGGAACAGAAATAATCAACTCTAACCTCATTCATGTTCACTTCAACATCAAACTCCTCAGCTTCAGGAAGGATCATGACAGTTGCAGCAGAAGTATGAACTCTGCCTTGAGTTTCAGTTTGAGGAACTCTTTGAACTCTATGAACTCCTGATTCGTATTTAAGAACTCCATAAACATCTTCACCAGATATCTCAAAAATCACTTCTTTGAAACCACCGGCTGTTCCTTCACTAGTATCAACAACACTAACTTTCCATTTTCTATCTTGTGCAAATTTTGTATACATTCTGTAAAGATCACCTGCAAATATACTTGCCTCATCTCCTCCAGTTCCGGCTCTTATTTCTACTACTACATTTTTTGAATCATCAGGATCTTTGGGTATTAACATTAGTTTAATTTCTTCCTCGAGTTTAGTTATTGATTCTCTTGAAAGTTCTAATTGCTCCTTAGCCATTTCAATCATATCTTTATCATCTGAGGAACTTATATACTCCTCAGCTTCTTTTTTTTGGTCTATAGCATCTTTATAAAGTTTACCTTTATCTATAAGCTTGCTGAGATCTTTAAGTTCTTTATTTAATTCAATATACTTTTTTTGATCAGATATAATGTCAGGTTTTCCTATCAATCGGTATATTTCATCATACCTCTTTTCAACGATATCTATTTTTTCGATTAACATGGTATTTATTAATATTCAAAATTACCTAATTCAGATTGAATAGTTAACTTCTTTTCATTAGAATTAAAAACTTCACCTATAATTTTAGCTTCAATACCAACTGATTTAGAGATATTAATTATATCTGAGGCATATTTAGGATCAACAAATAACTCCATTCTGTGACCCATGTTAAACACCTTGTACATTTCTAAAGGATCAGTATTAGATTCTTCCATTATAATTTTAAAAATTGGAGGTATTTGGAAAAGGTTATTTTTAACAATATGAAGATTGTCAATAAAATTTAAAATTTTAGTTTGACCACCTCCTGTACAATGTATTATCCCATTTATTTTATCTCTACCTATTCCATCAAATATTAGCTTTAACAAGGGAGCATATGATCTTGTTGGTGACAAAAGAAGTTGACCAATATTTAAATCAAAGTCACCATATTTATCTGTTAATTTTTTTGAACCGCAATAAGTTAGGTTTTCTGGAACATTTGAATCATATGACTCTGGATATAATTTTTTTAAATAATTCGATAAAATATCATGTCTTGCAGAAGTTAAACCATTACTTCCAATACCAGAATTATACTCTGAATTATATGATGAAGTACCAGATGATGAAAGTCCTACAATAACATTTCCATTTTTGATATTTTCGTTATTAATTATTTCATCTTTTTTAATTCTTACAGTCAGACATGAATCAACAATTATTGTCCTTACAAGGTCTCCAACATCTGCAGTTTCTCCTCCTCCACTTGATATGTTTATTCCATGATTTCTATAATATGAAAGAATCTCATCAGTTCCAGATATAATTTGAGATATAATTTCACCTGGAATTTTATTTTTATTTCTTCCTATTGTAGATGAAATGATCATATTGTCAACAGCTCCAACACAAGCAACATCATCTAAATTCATAACAATTGAGTCCTGTGCTATTCCTTTCCAAACTGATAAATCACCAGTTTCCTTCCAATAAATATATGCCAATGATGATTTAGTTCCAGCTCCATCTGAATGAATTATCAAAGCGTGGTCATCGGAATTAGATATCAAATCAGGTAAAATTTTACAGAAAGCCTTTGGATATAAACCTTTTTCTTGATTTTTTATAGCGTTATGGACATCTTCTTTATCAGAAGAAACACCTCTTAATTTATATCTGTTAGCCATTATAGAGCTTAAAGTTATCAAAAATATCTTAATAAGTTTTTAATAAAAAAAATCCTTTAAATATTTCAAAATTTTCAATTTAATTTAAATTTAGATACTTAAGTACAAATTAATTATACAATAAATTTTTCTTATTTTTTAATCCGATTAAATGAATAATTATCAAATTTTTGAAATAATAATGTAAGATTAATAAAACTTAATAAAAATTAGAATTCTTAATTATTTAAGAAGTGGAAATAAATTAATTTAAAACAAAATATAAATATCATAAAATGAGTAAATCAAAATTAGAATACATATGGCTAGATGGCTACACTCCAACTGCAAATATGAGAAGTAAAACAAAAGTATTGACCAATTTTAGTGGAAAAATCGAAGACTGTCCTGATTGGAGCTTTGATGGATCTTCAACTCAACAGGCAGAAGGAAATTCGTCTGACTGTATTTTAAAACCTGTTTCAATATATCCTGATCCTACAAGAGAAAGCGGTTATCTTGTCATGACTGAAGTACTTAATCCTGATGGAACCCCTCACACTTCAAACTCTCGTTCTACTATCGACGATGATGATAACGATTTTTGGTTTGGATTTGAACAAGAATACTTTATTATGGATTCAGAAACCCAACTTCCACTTGGATTTCCAATGGGAGGTTATCCAGGACCACAAGGTATGTATTACTGTTCAGTAGGAGGAAAAAATACTCATGGAAGGGAATTAGTTGAAATTCATTCTGATCTATGTCTTGAGGCTGGACTAAATTTTGAGGGTATTAACCAGGAGGTTGCCTCTGGACAGTGGGAATTTCAGATTTTTGCCAAAGGAGCAAAAAATGCTGGAGACCAAGTTTGGATAGCTAGATATCTCTTAGATAGGCTCACCGAAGATTATGGATACTATATTGAGTATCATCCTAAACCAATTAAAGGTGATTGGAACGGTTCTGGTATGCACGCAAACTTTTCTAATACAACTTTAAGGACTTGTGGAGATAAGGCTACTTACGAAAAAATATGTGAGGCTTTTCGTCCAGTGACTAAAGAACATATTGAAGTTTATGGTGAATTTAATGATGAAAGGCTAACTGGACTCCATGAAACTCAGTCAATACATGAGTTTAGCTATGGAGTTTCTGATAGAGGTGCTTCGATTAGAATACCTATTGGAACCGTTGAAAGTGGATGGAAAGGATGGCTAGAGGACAGAAGACCTGCTTCTAATGCGGATCCATATAAAGTTGCAGCTAGAATTGTCAAAACTGTCAAAGCAGCATAATATTATTTAAATAAAGGGATTATAAACATTAAATACAGAAGCAGTAATATAATTCCTTTATTTCTAGTAAGTATATTTTTTCTTCTTACCAAAGCCATTGGAAGTAATACTATTGAAAAGAATAATACCCAAATCATATCGTAGTTTATAGCACTAAATTCAATATTACTAATTGGTTTAACTGATGATGTAATTCCTATAACCACCAGTAGATTAAATATATTTGATCCAATTAAATTACCTATGGATAAGTCATTTTGCTTCTTTAAAGAAGCTACAACTGATGCAGCTAGTTCAGGGATGCTCGTTCCAATAGCTACAATAGATACTCCAATTATGCGTTCAGAAATTTGAAACTTTGAGGCTAGAGAAACTGCAGATTTAATAAGAGTTTCTGAACCCAACCACAATAAAGTTCCACTAAAAAGAATTGTTATAAAAGATCTTATTATTGATATGTTTGCAACGTCAGCATCTTCTGAAAAGTCTGATATACTTTTCTTTTGATATAAAAACAAATACGACAAAATTATGATTATAAGAAAAATTAGTAATAATCCCTCTAGTCTTGTTATCATATTTCCTGTATATAAAAAAATATAAAAAATTATTGTTGAAATTATTAGTATTGGAAAGTCAGAAGTATAAAACCTTTGCCTTAATGTTATAGGATAAATTATAGTAATTATTCCAAGAACTAAACCAATATTTGCAATATTTGAACCTAAGACATTTCCAATAGCAAAATTAGGAAGCCCATCTAGTGTTGAATTAAGACTGACAATTAGCTCTGGAGCTGATGTTGCAAAGGATACTATTGTCATTCCGATAATAATTTTAGGGACAGAGAACTTTAATGAAATATCAACAGAAGACTTTGTCAATAAATCTCCTCCCTTAGATAATAATAAAACTCCAAATAAAATTCCTAAAAAATCCAAAATTAAAATTTGAGGGCAATGGAGGACTCAAACCCCCATCTGAAGAGCCGTAATCTTCTGTTCTATTCAGTTGAACTAATTGCCCCAGTTAGTGCAAAAATATATATATAATTTATAATTTTAACTTTAATGAAAATTTTTCTTAATTGTTTATTGAAAGGTGTAATAATTGAATATATCTGGCTTCTTCAAGAATATAAAAAAAAGTCAAATAAATTAAATATGTATACCGAGCTTACACCTAAAGAAATAAAATTTATAATTAAAAGTTTCGAATCTGAACTTCATAATAATACTTCAAAAAGGCTTGTATTTAGTAAAGTTAAAAGATTACAAAATATTTTGGATAAAAGAATTAAAAAATACCAAAATAACACTTACAGTGAAATTAACAGATATGGAAACCTCAAGGAACTAAGGCTTTATCAATTTATTGTCGCTTATAAAAAAGCTTTAGAAAATTATTATAGTGTAATAATTTATGATTAATTATTAGTAACTTAAACTAAACTTTAAGAAATGAACTGTTACTGTAATGATTGTGAATGTACAAAATCATGTAGTTGTCAATGTTGTGACTGCTAAAAATTTAATTTAATTATTGATTATCAATTACTTAGCAAAAGTTATTAACAATTACAATTTATAATTTGTTTTTTTAAAATAGATTAATACATTTATGTAACAATTAGAAAAGGAGTATAAATTGTACTTCCACTTTAGACGAAAGTTTAAATATAAATTGTGAAAGCTTTAATCACTAAAACGCAAAAAAATTATTTGCTATTTGGAATAAAATCCAATCATGATTAAAGAAATAGAGAGCCTGATGTACCTAGTATATCAGGCTTTCGATTTTTAAAAAGAAACCTACCTAAGTCGATATATTCAAAATTTTTCCAAATAAAGTGTAAAACTGAATGTTATCAACCTATTTTATGAATTTGAGCATATGTTTTGTAAGGAGGGTTAATAGGTGAGATTATTTCAAATACCTTGCAACTTTCAGTAATTATAGGTCTTTTTATACCATCGCCTTCTATAATTATGAAATCACCCTTATTCAAATCATTTTGTTCAATGCCATAAGTCCCAGATAATATAAATATAGAATGATAAAATCCTTTTTTAGTATTAATTTCATGTGAACCATTCTCAAATAAATGTTCATAAATTTCAATACTGATTGAATCTAGATTTAGTTGGTTTTTTTCATTAGAAATAATTCTAGTCTTAGCACCTGTATTTTCAAAATACTTAAAATCAGTTATATTAAAATCACGGTATTGAGGATCTTTATAGAGTGACTCGTGGATATTAGGATCAAACCATATTTGAAAAATTTCTGAATTTGCTTTTAATCTTTCAGAATGAGAGATACCCTTTCCAGCTTTTATAACTTGAACATCACCCTCATTTAATGTAATCCATTTACTCAACAATGTATCGTAATGTTCTATTTCTCCATTTAGTATAAAACTACATATTTCAAAACCTCTATGAGGATGGAGACCAATAGTACTATCTTTATTTGGGGCCCATGCATGTGCCCAATAAAAAATATTTGAGTAAGGTTTTAGAAGTCCTCCGTCTTGAGGAAAACCAACAGGTTTTTTTTCAAGAATCTCTCCATTATTAAAGTTACCATCTGCTTGTTCATCTTTTCTAAATATTCTAATTGACATTTTCTTTATTTTTAAGCTTATCACTTTAGATTATTAATTCTCTTTAAAAAATTTTCATCAACTTTAAAATAAAATCCATTTTCTTCATGAATTGTATTATCAGGAGATCCATAGTTAGTATGAAAATTAATTATATGATCCTTAAATACTTTTAGATTAGGGATTTCATACTCATTTCCATGTATATCTTTAATTTTAACCATAAGGAACAACAGATGCTGCAGCAGCTGATTCAGACATTTGTATACGTCTCATTAGATCTAATCCGTACATAATTAAATCATAATTTGAGTCTTCAATTTCTAATTTTTCAATCTCCATTATCTCTTTTCTAAAATTTTTCTTTGAATATTTAATTTTTATAATTTTTCTTAAATTATTATCAATCATTGTATATTCTCTGTTAATTTTCCACATCCCACCTTTATTCTCTTGAGACAAAGAATATGTTTTTCCAGTATTGTAAATATTGACAAAATATCCTTTTTTTAAGGAATATTTAATTGAGCCGATTTCCATTCCTCCCTGAAAAATATTTGAACTTGAACTCCAAAAACTCTTCCTTTTTATTTGATATGTTTTTCCATTAAAAAAAAATCTTATTTCTGAAGAATACCATTTAGGTCTGGTTGCTTTTATTACAATATTGTTATCTTCTATAATTTGCCAGTCTCTGTTATTCTTTTCTAAATTAACTCTTATCATAGATCAATTATTTTAAAATCTGTAATATAATAACCAATTTCTTCATCTGCAATCATTTTTGACATATCAAAAAAAATAGAGACGGGAAATCCATAATCAGTATTGTATTTAACTTCATAATAATCAGGATTATCTGCGAGTTTGGAATCAAAGAATTGAAAGATTTCATTTATTGTTAAGAAAGACTCATAACCAACCGTTTTTTCTGGACTAAAACCATTTATACTTATTATTTTTCCAGAATGAACGACTATATCTTTTGGCATGATAAAATCTTCAGGATAACAATAACATGAAATTTGTTGTGTCATAGAATAGTTATTAATATTAAGTGAATACCAAAGTTCTCTACCTTCTAACTCTTTATTTTTGGAACAAGAGACCATTATCAATATTAGAAATAAGAAAGATAATTTTTTAATGATCATCTTTTATTTTGACATAATTTTTTGCTTTTTGCTTGAAACGATTATACCTGGGTATAGACACATTTAATATGTATGGACTATTTGGGTTTTTCATTTCGTAATCTTGATGATATTCCTCAGCGTAATAAAAATTTTCAATTTTTTTAACTTCAGTAATTATTTTTTTTCCAAATATTGAACTTGTTGATAAAAAATCAATATAATTAATTATCTTCTTTCTTTCTGAGTCATCATTAAAAAAAGCAATAGATCTATATTGAGTACCATAATCTGGACCCTGTCTATTTGGTGTAGTTGGGTTGTGAGAGTCAAAAAATACTTTTAAAAGTTTATCAAAAGATATTATTGAACTATCATAAATAATCTCAATTGCTTCAGCATGACCTGTCCTGCCAGTCATTACTTGATAATAATTTGGATTAACTGTAGAACCACCTGCATATCCTGAATATACCTCTTTTACTCCATCTAAACTTTCATAAATAGTTTCAACGCACCAAAAACACCCAGATGCAAAATAAGCTTTGCTCATGTTAGCGTAATCCTGATTTTTAATAATTAAAACTGGATCAGTATTATCAACTGGTTTAGAGGAACTTATATTACATGAGATTGACAGAAGTAATAGGGATAAATAATATTTTTGCATAACTAATTTTATAGAACAAATATAATATTAAGCAATATCTAGTCCATCATTTCAAAGTTAATTTTAACCTAAAAAACTGTCAATTTTAATAATATCATCTTTATAAGTCATGTCAGGCACATATTCACAAACCATAAATGTTTTCATTATTTTTTTGTTATTATCAATCATATTTTGGATTGCAGTTGCTATTTCTTTCTCTCCCCTATTTGGGTTAATTGGACAATTTTTTAGATAACTATAAATCTGATCTCCAAAAAAAGAGAAAATGTTCATGCTAACATATCTTTGAGAACTATATTTTTGTAAAAATTCTAAACTTGGTTTTTCAATAATTTTTATTAAAAAATCATTTTTAATTTCAAGAATAGAAAAAGATGATAACCTTTCATCAGAATATTTTAGACACTTATGGTTATATGCAATCATAGAGGAATATTTTACTTCATTAATTAAAATTTTAATAACCTTAGCTGAGTATATATTGTCACTATTACAAACAATAAATCTTTCATTTTGAAGAGATTTATATTTGTTCATTGCTTGATAAATTGCATCTGAAGTACCAGCTGGTTTACTTTTCCCATAAAAATTTTGAACAACAAAATATGTGTTAATAGATAGCTTTGTTCCTAAATTTTTTAAATAATCTTGAAATTTAATAGAGTTTTTACCTACTACAAAATAAAAATCTTTGATACCTGCAATGATGCAATTCTTAATAATGTAATATATAAATGGTTCTTTATTATCTGAGACTTGAATGAATCCCTTAACTCTTTGATTAGATTGGGTTAAAATATCTTCTGAAATCTTTGAATTATTTGGAGATTCTTTCATTCTAGATGATATACCAGCTGCCATTATAATTATTGGGATATTACTCATAGCTAATTGTTGGCCCTCTTCCTTTTTTAGCGATAAATGCATCACGTATACCTAATTTTACAAGCTCTGACAGAACTTTATTTGAAATTTCATTATTATTAGATAACGAAATAATTGAACCTCCACCTCCAGAACCAACTATTTTTGATCCAATTGCTCCATTTTTAAGAGAGACATCTACCATATTATCAATCTCAGGTGTTGTTATTTTTAATTCATCTTTTAAAAAACTATGATGATCGTTAATCAGACTGGAAATTTTAAGAATATCAAGTTTTGACTTTTCAAATTCTTTGACTGCATTAACTGTTACATTGAAGTTTCCTACTGCTGCTTTTAGATAAGGTTTTAAATTATTGTTTAAATGATTTAGGCATAATTGAATGTCAAATTTTTGATTATCCATTACACTAAAGTCAGGAATATTGCTTTTTACTATTTCTATAGACCTTCTTGCATTATCCCTTAATTTTTTTAACAAACCTTGAGTATCCTTAGGATGACTCGATACTCCCACTATTATATCACATAAATCATGATCAAATATTTTAATTTTATCTGTTAATGTATCAAGATAAATTGTTTTTCCATAAGAAATTGTGTACTGATCCATTTTACCTCCTGAACCGTTCATCTCTAGTACTTCTATTCCGTATGATATTTCAGCTAATAATGATGGCGTTACAGGTTTTTTTTGAAATACATTTAATAGGAAGTTAACCCATGCTATAATTAATGCAGATGAACTTGATAAACCAGAATTTATAGGAATATCACTTCTAATCGAGATATCATAACCTTCATTTGGAATACAATTATATTTTCTCAAAACTCTCAATGCAATTCTAAGAAAGTCTTTTTCATTTAAGTCGAATTTATCATCAAGATTTATAATGTCTTTTTCATCCAAATCTTCTTTATAAATATTAAACTGATTTGAATTATTTTTAATAGCTGTAATAGATATTTCCCTATCAATTGTTGTTGCTATAATTGGTAGATTTAAATAATCTTGGTGGTCACCAAATAAGCATACTCTAGCCGGTGCTCTTGAAATAATTTTATTAGACATTAAAATTTTAAATTAAATTGAGATGAAATAATTGTAAAAAACTATCTCAGTCTAGATTTGATATACTAAAATTTTTCACCTTTAATTTACATGAATTTTTTATCTTTAAAAAGAGCTAATGTTTAAAATATGATTACTACTAACAATCATAAAGAAATTCCAGGAAACCCTTCTACTGCGAAGAGTAGTATTCAAAAGCTTAGAACAGATGCTACCAAAGATACTCTCAAAATCTTAACAATTGATCAGTGGAAATTTTGGATAGAAAATGGATATGTTATTATTAAAAATGTTATTTCCAGAGAACAAGCTGATAAAACAGCAAAGTTTATATGGGAATTTGATGATAAATTAGAAAATGATCCTTCTACGTGGTATAAGAAAGAACGAGCTAAAATGGAGATGAGAGAATTAGCTGGTACTGGCATGGTTGAAGTCTATAATAACCAGATTCTGTGGGACAATCGCCAAACAGAAAAGGTTTATAACTCATTTGTAGATATTTGGGGTACAGAAAAATTATGGACGACTATAGATAGGGTAAATTTGAATTTTCCTATGATACCGGGCTTTGAGTACGATGGATTTATACATTGGGATTATGATCCAGAGACAAAACCACAGAATGTTCAAGGTGTATTAGCTTTATCTGATCAAACAAATAAAAATATGGGAGGTTTCCAATGCATACCATGGCTATACAGAAACTATGATACTTGGAAATTATCTCAACCTAATGACAGAGATAGGTTTATTCCAGACATTAATAAGCTTAAGGATAAAATTGTTAAGGTCTCGCTGAAAGCTGGAGACTTATTAGTATTTAATAGTACATTGCCCCATGGTATAAGACCTAACAAATCAAAAGATAAAGTTCGAATAGCCCAATATATATCAATGATGCCTGCACAAGAAGATGATTTAGATTTAGTAAAATGGAGGATAAATTCTTGGTCGAAAAGAATTGCTCCCGAAGGATACGCATTTCCTGGAGATCCAAGAAGATGGGAACAATTAAAATATAAGACCGCTAAACTTACACCTCTAGGTGAGAAGCTCTTAGGACTCAAAAAATGGTAATGTTGTAAAATAATAAACCCCTTCATTGTGTGAAAGGGTTTATTGAAAGGTAATTGTTGTGCTAAACTATTCTTGATCAGGAGCTACAGCCATTACTAGGCCAGTTGCGTCACCAAAATCTCCTCCATTGATAATTTTACCATCTTCATCAAATGTCAAATAGTGATACCAAAGACCTCTAAAACTTTTACCTGAAACACTGTGTGTACCTGACCAATATCCATAGGTTCTTACACTTCCGTTAGGAATACCAGTTTCTGGATCTGCTCCGGGCAAATATTGCTGGGCTTCCCATGCAATATTTTCCATATTGTCTTGCCAACCTTGAAGATATTCTATAGTCTGTTCTCGATTCATAATTGGTCCACCATAAAATGCACTCTGATACTCAACCTCGTCAGCATAAAATTCAGATATTGCTTCCATATCTTCTGTAACAAAGACTTCAAACCAGTTTTTTGTTATTTCTAAGTTTCTTGCATAATCAGGATGCTGAATATTTGAACAAGAAATAAAAAGTCCAATAGTTAATAATAATAAGATTTTTTTCATAATATAAAATGATTTAATTTAAGTATGAATATATAAAAACCTTAGCATATTTCTGCAAAAAGATTTATTTAAGAGTTTTAAAAATTTAATTAATCTAAAGCTTGTTATGATCAACTGCCCATTTTTTTACCTTTTGAACTAAACCAGTTGAACAACCTACAAGCTTTGATGTTCTTCGAATACTTTCTCCCCTTTTTAAATGTCTAATTATATTAATATTCTTTGGTTTATCAAAAAATTCATCTATTGATTCTAACTTCCTACCCCCTACTCCCTTATATCTCCCTAATTCCTTAGCTTGTTGAATACCATACCTATGAGATTCTGTTCTATTTTTATATTCCATATTAGCTAAAGATTTCAAAAGATTAAGCAACAATATTGTATCTGATTTAACTCTCCCAAATTCATCCATAGTTTCTAACCTTTCATATTCAGAAAATAAAGAAATATTATTATTAATAAAGAAATCTATGGTATTGAGAACATCATTTTGATTTCTACCAAGTACAGAAATATTGGGAACTATAACTTTAGATATTTTCTTTTGATTGATTAAAGCAATTAATAGAGATCCTTTTTCTCGTTTTAAAAAGGGAATAACACTAGAGCATAAATCAAAGAATACATTTTCTCGATTATTTATTTTTTTTAATTGAATTTCATCAATTGATTGATAGTAATAAGCTATCATGTACTTATTTTATATGTATCAAATATACACTTTATTTTAGAAATTATTATTAGTTATTAAAATTAAATTCGGAATTTATATATATATAATAAATAAAAATCTAAATAAATAGATTATTATAATGATATTTTTATATATATAATAGTACATTATAAAAATGATACATAAGTAAATTTTAAGGAAATAAAAAACATTAAATTTGTAATTAAATAAATAATATGGGCGTTGGAGGAATATTTATAGGAACAATTGCATTAATACTTGGTATTATAATACTTGTAGAAATTAAGGAAAGATTTTTTTAATCTAAATAAATTGTTTTTGACATTTTTACAGACTCATCACAAGCAAGTGCAATTTGAAGGCTTTTGTAAGCATCTTCCATATGAGATTCAAGATCTAAATCCTCTGTGATTGATTTATAAAAAAATTCTTGTTCATAATCACATAAATCTTGATGTGAAGGGTCTTGTTTATATACTACCTTTTTATTTGGAGAAACAAAATTATTATTTGAATCAAGTTCTGAACTATGAATTTTAAGGCAGTTATTTTTGGTATGATTTTCAATATTATCTGAGTCTTTCTTGAAAGTATCATCCTCAGACACAATAGAAACAGAACCCTTTGGTCCAATTACATCTTTTATAAAAAATGCTGTTTCACTTATCATTGGCCCCCAGCCTGCCTCATACCATCCGACTGAACCATCCTCAAATCTAATTTGTAATTGGCCGTAATTATAATTATCCTCTGGCATATCATTAGTCAATCTAACACCAATTGCTGATACACTTATTGGCTTTGATTCTGTAATTTGACACATAACATCTAGATAATGCACGCCACAATCTACTATAGGACTTAAAGATGATAAAAGGTTTTTGTGGACATTCCAGGTTTCTCCATAACTCTGTTGATTAAGATTCATTCTCATTGCAACTGGTTTACCTAATTTTTTTGATTGTCTAATGAACTCTTTCCATATTGGATGGTGTCTCAATATATACCCTACTACTAGTTTTTTTGATTTCTTTACTGCAGTTCGAATTATTTTTCTTGAACCAATTAGATCTGATGCTATTGGTTTCTCAAGAAATACATGACATTCATTTTTTAAAGCATGTAGGCTAATCTCTTCATGTGTGTCAGGGTAAGTAGATATACAAACTGCATCAGGTTTAGTTTTAGCAATGGCTTTTTTATAATCAGAGTATAGGTTGTAATTAGATTTTAATTTCTCATTTAATCTGTTTTTACTTTCACCTCTGGAGACTAGTCCACAGATTTGAAAACCATCATGATTATGGTAAGCTATTGCATGCGAGGCTCCCATATTTCCACAACCTATCACTAAAACTGAAATTTTTTTACTCATTTTTAAATTTTCATAATTATAATTCAATCTTATGGATTAACAAAATTTTTTCATACATTAATAAGAGATGAAATATCATAAAATTTTCCTGACTATTATAATTTTATATTCAAGTTTTAATTATAGTCAAGATGAGGAAAATAAATGGTTATTCGAGATTGGTGTAAATTCTATAAATGTTGAAAATTCCAATAATAGTAATTATAGATTACCAAAATTAAGTCTATCTAGATACATATTTAATAACCTCTCTGTTGGACTAAGTTTCTCTGAAAATGATGTTTCCGTTGCTAATCAAGAACTATACTATTACTCTGTTGATGGTATATTAAAATATAGTATTAACAAGGAGTTAAAAGTATTAGGTCTTGATACAAATCCATACATATTTGCTGGATATGGATTATCAAATTTTGGAGAATCTGATATTAGTTTTGGATCAAAAAATACGTCTTACGGTCCTTCTGCTGGCTTTGGAATTGATTTTCAAGTTTCAAAAAATATAGCATTAAATACTGGGATTAGCTATAAGTCATTAAACGAAAGAAATGCTTACAGTAATTTACAACATGTGGTAGGGATCAAGTTTAATTTTAGTAAGGGTGATTCCGATGGAGATGGTGTTCCCGACAAGAAAGATAACTGTCCAGATCATCCAGGATTGATTGAGCTTAATGGATGTCCAGATTCAGATGGCGATGGAGTTCTTGATAAAGAGGATTTATGTCCCACTATTTATGGTTCAATTTCTATGAAAGGGTGTGCAGACTCAGATAAAGATGGTGTTGCTGATATTGATGATCCATGTCCAAAATTAGCAGGTAGTAATGGTTCTCCTTGTCCAGATTCAGATGGTGATGGTTTGAATAATAATATTGATAATTGTCCAAATGAATTTGGTCCTATCTCTAATGGTGGATGTAAATTATCTGATTCGGATAATGACAATATTCCAAATATTAAGGATAACTGTCCAAATGAATCAGGTTTAACTTCTCTCAATGGATGTCCAGCTATACCAGAGTCATTATCAGAATTTTTAGAAGAAAATTCCGAATATTTCTTTGATTTTGATAGTTTTTATCTAGATCAGAAACAGAAAAATAATATATCCGATTTAAGTAGAATATTAATACAGTTCAATTACATTAAAATTGGGATCGAAGGACATGCTTCGTATGAAGGTGAGTCTAGCTATAATCTTTTGCTATCAAACAGAAGATCATTTAGTGTTAAAGACCAATTAATAAAGAATGGTGTAAAAGAGTCCAGGATAAATATTTACAATTATGGTGAAGAAAAGCCTAAATATTCCGACTCACCATTAAGTGAAAGAGAAAAAAATAGAAGAGCAGTAATTACAGTAGAAAAGTAATTAAATTAATTCCCAACCTGATCTGTAATTTCTTGTCAAGAATTGGTTAGCTTCGTCTAAATTTGTTATTTCCATCTTTTTATTATCGTAGAGAAGCTGTTTTCTCCCAATAAACACATTACTTCTTGGAGATCTAGTCAAAAGACTACTTCTTATTGCAACATTACCCAATAAAACGATCTCTGATAATGGACCCGCAAATTCAAAATTAGAGGTTAAATTTAAATACTTATCGCTTCCGTATCCATCTCTAATAGCATCAACCCAATGATTTTGGTGCCCAAACTCTACTGAATTAATACCAGAAACCTCACCTTTTTCAACAGCACCATTTTGACCTTTGATGTATAATCTAGCGTTTACGCCATAGTCTTCACTCCATATTAAACCATTTTCACCAAATATCAACATACCACTATCTCCTAAATTACCATCAGTAATAATTTCAGGGTGAGAAGGTCTTATACCTCCGTCCATCCATGTCATTTTAACCTCTGAATCATTTATTTTGGAAGGTCTAAATTTGTAAGTAACATAAGAACTTGAAGGACAAGCTTCTTCGATTAAAGGGGAAGGAGTAAATGCACTTGCATAAGGCAAATTAGATACACTAGCCTCAATACTGTATGGTTCAAAAAGACCAAGAGACTTTATAGGCGCGTCCATAATGTGACATCCCATATCACCCAAAGCACCAGTTCCATATTCCCAAAATCCTCTCCAGTCAAATGCATGTAGACCAGGAGTATAACCATTATTTTTAGCAGGACCAATCCATAAATCCCAATTCATACCCTCAGGTTTCTGAGATGGGTCTGGTTTTTTCATCGCAACTCCTTGAGGCCATACAGGTCTATTAGTCCATGTTTTTACTCTGTCGACTTTTCCAATTCTTCCATCTCTAACCCATTTCTGAATTAGTTTCTGTTCAGGGTTTGATGCACCCTGATTACCCATTTGAGTAACAATTTTATTTTTTTTAGCAAGTTTACTAAGCATTCTTGCTTCTTTGACATTGTGCGTCAAAGGTTTTTGAACATAAACATGAATTCCTTTTTCCATTGCAAGTTTAGAAATATTTGCATGAGTGTGGTCTGGGGTAGAGATAGTGACCCCATCAAGATCCTCTTTTTCAATCATTTCTCGATAATCAGTGTAGAATTTGGCGTTTGGAAACGCTTTTGCAGCAACTTGAGCACCGTAGGCATTTTGATGGACATCACACAATGCAACAACATTTTCTCTTCCTTTAACACTTGCATGAAGAATATCTGAATTACCTTTTCCATGAAGGCCAATTCCTCCTAAGTTCAATTTATCACTTGGAGCAGTGAACCCCTGTCCACCTAAAACATGTCTAGGGACAATAAAAAGTGATGATGCTAAAGCAGAGTTTTTAATAAATTTTCTTCTGGATTTTTTGTTTGAGGACATAATTAAATTTTTTTATGAATTTAATAAAAAAAAGATACAAATAGATACTTTAATATAATTAAAACTTATACTAACCTTTGTTCTTAAACCATTCTTCTACTCTAAGCTTTGCATTTTCTTGAATATCAAGCCAAAATAGATTTATATCTGCGAAATGATAACTCCTAACTGGACTAAGAAATATTTTACCAGGGACATCTGGTAATGAAGACCACACTATTCCATCAATTAGCTTAATGTTTATATTGTTTTTGAAAATCTTAAAGTTTCTATATAACAATCCTTTATGTTGATCTTTACTTGTTAACTTTTTATCATCCCACGTTATTGGATTACTGGTTACTCCTCCTTTGAACCAATTTTCATAGTTATCTTTTCTTGGATATTTGTTATACTTAAAAGTATTCCATGAAACAAATCCTCCAGTTTCAGATGGAGAATTCATTGGTTTAATTTCTTTAAATTCGTTTTCTTTAACCTTAATTCCAACCAAATATGCAGCAATTAACTTTTCTTGTAATTCTTTACCATCAATAAATTCAGATATCAATCTTTTTGCATGAACAGTTCCTTGACTATGAGATGCAATGATAAATGGTTTACCATTATTATAATTTTTTAGGTAATATTTAAAAGCATCTTTGATATCACTATATGCAAGAAGAAGAGCTTTTTTTCCTTCTTCTTTGTACTTTTCATTAAAAACTCTTATGTGAGCCTGTCTGTAAAATGGAACATAAAGATTACCAGCATTTAACCATGCTGTAGCTTGATATTTGACTGGTCTTTTTATAACATCATCTCTTATTTCTTTATCCCAAATATTTGAATTCCACTCTTTGTGGGTCTTTCCATCTATTAATGTTGGATAAATAAAGAAAACATCAGCTGACTTGTCAATTTTATCATTCTTAAATTGGATAATTTCATCAGGAATTTTAGTAGGAAGTACGGCCCAACTTTCATTGTTACTGTAATTTGGTTTTTGAATTTCTGGACTTTCATCAAAATCATAAGTTTTATAGGAAATTTTACAACCTGTAATAAACCACAAAAGAACATAAAGCTTTAAAAAATTTCTTTTAAACATATTATATTATAACTTTGGTGTATGAGAAACACAGCTGCTAAATTAATATTATTTTTAGTATTTATTACAAACCTTAGTTGTAATAACAATCAAGAATCACTTAAAATTAAAAAAACCATTATACCACTAAATAACTCAACAATTTCAGGTACGATATCCTTTACTCAAATCAAAGATTCCGTTCAATTAGAAGCACACGTATATGGTTTGGAGCCAGGAACAAAAGCAATCCACATTCATGAATTTGGTGACTGTTCATCAAATGACGGTCTGAGTACAGGTGGGCATTGGAATCCTACTAATACTAAACATAGTAAATGGGGAGACCCATCAGGTTTTCATCTTGGAGCTGTGGGTAATTTTGAGATTGATAGTATTGGTCATGGTATGGTAAACTTTAGTACTGACCTATGGTGCTTAGGATGTGGAAAGGAGAATGATCTTCTGAATCATGCAGTAATAATTCATAATGGTGAGGATGATTACATTTCACAACCCTCAGGTGCGTCAGGCATGAGGATAGGTTGTATTGAGATTAACAATCCCGTGAAATAAAAGATTAAAGGATTAGCAATATAATTTATTTGATAATCTTCTCTAATTTTAATGTAATCTCATTAACTGATTTATTATGTATTTCATTTGACATTGGTGGATATATCTCCATAGAAAATTGCTTTTTCCTATCTATTATTCTCAATCCATTCCTCTGAAAAACCTCATTAAACCCGGAAATTTTTATTGGAATTACAGTAGGCTTATTATCCTTTATAATATGCGCAGTTCCTCTTCTTACAGGTTTACTATTATCCGTTGTTCCTCTTGGAAATGTTATAACCCATCCATCTTCAAGGGCAATCTTAATATTATCAGTATCCTCAAATCTTATTTCTCTATTAATATCTTCACCTGATTCTCTCCAACTTCTCTGAACTAAAACTGCTCCAGCATATGTTAATAGCTTTGTTACAAATGACTTTTTCATAGTTTCAAAAGAAGCTATGTAATACAAATTTGTTTTTGGATTTATAAGATACCTTGGTCTCTTGACGGTATCTACTCTACCAAAAACTGAAGAATTAAAGACATGTAGCATACCAATAACATCGTAAAAATAAGTTTGGTGATTGCTAACAAATAAAACATTTTTATCTGGAAGGTTGAGAAGGTTTTTTGAACCAATAATTTTAAACTTTTTACTCTTGAATGTCTTGTGAGTAATTAATCCAACTAAACCTATAATCAGCCTTTTTAGTATAATTCTCTGGCCAAAAATATTTTTTCTCAAACTTGCTAATTATAGATCAAATATAAAAAACATAAAATTTATTTTTTAACATTATTTTAAATTTAAAATAATTATATTTTATCTAGATTTGATTTTTAATAAATTAAACTTATAATGACAATTACTCAATTAAAATATACTTTAGCTGTTGCAGAGCATGGAAATTTTACCACTGCATCTGAAAAATGTTTTGTAACTCAGCCAACCTTAAGTATGCAAGTTCAAAAACTTGAAGAAGAACTTGGTGTTACAATTTTTAACAGATCTACCAAACCTCTCCAGGTTACAGAAATAGGTGAAAAAGTTTTAGTACAAGCAAAAAAAATTATCCAGGAATCTACTAGAATGGATGATGTTATATCTGAGGAAAAGGGTATAATTGGAGGAACACTAAAAGTTGGTATAATTCCTACAGTGAGTTCTACTTTACTTCCATTGTTTCTTAATATTTTCATTAAAAAACACAAGAATGTTGAATTAAGGATTGAGGAGTTTAGTACAGAAAGTTTACTTGAAAAACTCAACAATAATACAATTGATTGTGCAATAGCTGCAACTCCGTTAGAAGACAAAGATATAATTGAAAAACCTTTGTATTATGAACCTTTTGTTGCATATGTTCCACCTCACCATTTTTTAGCGGGAAACAAAAACTTAGAATTACAAGATCTTACAAATGGTGACTTGTTGATACTTAAAGATGGTCACTGTTTTAGAAACCAGGTTTTAAATCTTTGTTCTATTGAAGATCTTAATAAGCAATATGAACTTAAAAGCGGAAGTTTTGAAACACTGATTAATCTATCAAATAATGGACCATGGATGACTATAATTCCATATTTACATTCAAACAATTTATCACCTAAAAATATTCAGAATATAATACCATTTCAGGATCCTGTACCGGCAAGAGAAATTAGTATGATATATTCTAAAAGTCAACTAAAGCTGCCTGTTATTAATGCATTAACCAAAAGTATTTCATCAGTAATAAGAGGTCATATAAAATACAACGATGTGAAAATCATGTCACCTCTATCTGCTTGACTATATCGAAACATCAAAATACTTTGGCTAGTACTTATTAAACCTTATATTTGCATTTCATTTTTCGGGGTGTAGCGTAGCCCGGTTATCGCGCCGCGTTTGGGACGCGGAGGTCGCAGGTTCGAATCCTGCCACCCCGACTTTATTTTCATTTTA
>MDTG01163677.1_pt1 | contig 62214 bp, 55 predicted proteins | sample 811421 | NCBI WGS metagenome assembly MDTG01 (sample SAMN05326645, study PRJNA326480) | marine metagenome | isolation source: seawater | place: Pacific Ocean: South East | collected 2011
GCCCACACGTGCAGCAGAACGACGCCGAAGATCATGAACGGCAGCAGGTAGTGCAGCGAGAAGAAGCGGTTCAGGGTCGGATTGCCGACGGAGAAGCCGCCCCACAGCCAGTTCACGATCGGCTCGCCGACGACCGGGATGGCCGAGAACAGGTTGGTGATCACCGTGGCGCCCCAGAAGGACATCTGGCCCCAGGGCAGCACGTAGCCCATGAAGGCGGTGGCCATCATGATCAGGAAGATGATGACGCCCAGGATCCACGAGATCTCGCGCGGGGCCTTGTAGGACCCGTAGTACATGCCGCGGAACATGTGGATGTAGACGGCGATGAAGAACATCGACGCCCCGTTGGCATGCATGTAGCGCAGCAGCCAGCCGAAGTTCACGTCGCGCATGATGTGCTCGACCGAGGCGAAGGCGATGGCCTCGTTCGGGGCGTAGTGCATGACGAGCACGATGCCGGTGATGATCTGCGCGATCAGGACGAAGAACAGGATGCCGCCGAAGGTCCACCAGTAGTTGAGGTTCTTCGGGGTCGGGAAATCGACGAAGGAACCGCGAACGAGCGAAATGACCGGCAGGCGGCTCTCGAGCCACTTCGCCGCCGCGCTCTGCGGCACGTAGTTGGAATGTCCAGCCATGGCTGTCTCCTCTGGAAGGCCGCGTCTCAACCGACCCGGACGACGTTGTCCGAGATGAACTCGTAGGGCGGGATCAGGAGATTCTGCGGAGCCGGACCCTTTCGGATGCGGCCGGCGGTGTCGTAGTGCGAGCCGTGGCAGGGGCAGAACCAGCCGCCAAAGTCGCCCGCCTCGCCGAGCGGGATGCACCCCAGATGGGTGCACACGCCGACCATCAGGAGCAGCGCCTCGCGATCCGGCATGCCGCGATTGACGTCGGTCGCTTCGGCATCGCCGGGGAGGTTCAAGTTCCGCGCGAGCGGATCCGGCAGGTCGGACACCGGAACGGCGTTCGCCTCGTCGATTTCCTTCGCCGTGCGGTTACGAATGAACAGCGGCTTGCCACGCCACATCACCTTGATGGACTGGCCCTCCTCGATCGGGGAGACGTCCACCTCGATCGAGGCGAGCGCCAGAGCCGAGGCGTCCGGGTTCATCTGATTGATAAAGGGCCAGGCGAGCGCGCCCGCGCCAACCGCACCCATCGCGCCGGTCGCGATATAGAGGAAATCGCGGCGGGTGGGTTCGACCGTATCCTGCTGTGCCAAGGTCGCGTCCTCTTTTAACCTGTGCCCGACGACGACATGCGCCGTCACCGTCCGTTCCGGAGATCGAAACGGCAAGGCGGTCGGCGCGCGTCCTTCGGGCGGCAAGTGCGGGTGTCCGCACCTTTCCAAGCGGTGGCGTTTTTGGCACCCTTGCCACCGCTTGTCCAGATGTTGCGTCACGGCGATGACGCTTTGTCGCGCTTTTTTCGCCACGAACGGGCGGGGTTCACCCGCCCGTCTGCGTGCTGTCGATGAACCCGCCGGACTGGCGCGCCCACAGATCCGCGTAAAGTCCGCCGCGCGCAAGCAGTTGCTCGTGACGGCCGTCTTCCACGATCCGCCCCTTGTCCATGACGATGAGACGGTCCATGGCGGCGATGGTGGACAGCCGGTGCGCGATGGCGATCACGGTCTTTCCTTCCATCAGCTCCGTCAGGCTGTCCTGGATCGCTGCCTCGACCTCCGAATCGAGCGCCGATGTCGCCTCGTCGAGCACCAGGATCGGCGCGTTCTTGAGCAGCACGCGCGCGATGGCGATGCGCTGCCGCTGGCCACCGGAAAGCTTCACGCCACGCTCGCCCACATGCGCCTCCATCCCGCGCCGGCCGGCGCCATCCACCAGATCGCGGATGAAGCCGTCCGCATGGGCGCGCCGCGCCGCCTCCCAGGCCTCCTCCTCGCTCGCCTCCGGCCGGCCGTAGACGATGTTGTCCAGGACCGAACGGTGCAGCAGGGAGGTGTCCTGGGTCACCACGCCGATGGCGGCGCGCAGGCTCGCCTGGGTGACGGCGGAAATGTCCTGCCCGTCGATGGCGATGCGCCCGCCCTCCAGATCGTGAAAGCGCAGCAGCAGGTTGACCAGCGTCGACTTGCCCGCTCCCGAGCGTCCGACGACGCCGAGCTTCTCGCCCGGCGCGATGCGCAGGTCGAGCTGCTCGATCACCGAGGTCGTCTTGCCGTAGTGGAACGTGGCCTTGTCGAAGGAGATCTCCCCCTGCCTGACGGCGAGCGGCCGCGCGTCCTCGCGGTCACGCACCTCCCGGTCGCGGGCGATCGTGGTGATTCCGTCCTGGACCGTGCCGATGTTCTCGAACAGGCCCGAGACCTCCCACAGGATCCACTGGGACATGCCGTGCAGGCGCAGCACCAGCGCCACGGCCACGGCGATGGCGCCGGTCGCCACCGCCTGTTGCTGCCACAGGAAGATCGACAGCGCGCCGATGGCGAACAGAAGCAGCAGGTTGATCGTGTGCAGCGCCGTGTTGAGCACGGTCACCAGACGCATCTGCCGGTAGACCGTCTGCAGGAACTCCTGCATGGCGTTCCTGGCGTAGGCCTCCTCCCGCTCCGTGTGGGAGAAGAGCTTCACCGTGGCGATGTTGGTGTAGGCATCCACCACCCGCCCGGTCATGGTCGAGCGCGCGTCCGCCTGCATCTGCGACACGCCCTTGAGGCGCGGCACGAAGAAGAACAGCACGCCCAGATAGGCGACCAGCCATACCAGCAGGGGGATCGCCAGCAGAAGGTCCGCCTCGGCGACGAGCACGAGCGCCGCGGTGAAATAGACCACCACGTAAACGAACACGTCGAGGATGCGTTGCACCACCTCGCGCACGGCCAGGGCCGTCTGCATGACCTTGGTGGCGATGCGCCCCGCGAAGTCGTCCTGGTAGAAGCCGACGCTCTGGCGCAGCAGGTAGCGGTGCACCTGCCAGCGGATCGCCATGGGATAGTTGCCCATCATCGTCTGATGGAAAATCAGTTCCCACAAGATCGCGAGCACGGGCAGGACGACGAGGATGACCAGCGCCATCCACGCCAGGTGCCAGGCGTTGTCGGTGAAGAACGTGGCGCGGTCCGCCTCCGTGAGCCACGTGACCAGATCGCCGAGGAAAGAGAACACCATCACCTCGAAGATCGCGATCAGCGCACCGAGCACGGAGACGGTCGCCATCGCGCGCCAGTGCGGACGCGTGTAATACCAGCAGAAGGCGACGAGCCCGGCGGGCGGCGCCTCGACGGGTTGATCTCGGAAGGGGTCGATCAGCTTCTCAAAGCGGGCGAACATTGGGCAATCCTTTCAGGGAGACGGAGGCGCCGTGCACGCCGGCGGACGTCACGGACCTTCCGCGCCGGCCCCGGAACCGGGCGGCACGAAAGACCGGCGTCGCGGCCGGCGGCGTCAGCAGCACCGACAGAACGAAGGCGACCAGGCCGAACGACAGGACGACGAGGCCCAGGAACTGCGTTCCAAGCCGCGCGGCAAGCGCGTCCGCCGGCTCGCTGAGACCGGCGCGCACAACCGCCTCGACACCGGACAGTTCACCGATGGCGACGGGCACGAACAGGACCGTCGCCAGCGCGACGGTGAGAAGGGCGACGACGGCAGCCAGCCGGACGAGCCGCAGGATCGCGGCGGGGATCCCGTCCCGCGCGGACGGGTCCGCCGGCCGGGCGAAGGACGCCCCGGAGGAAGACAACAGGGTGTTCATGGCAAGGCTCTCCTGCATGAACGAAAACGGGAGTGCCACGGGCCCGACGCACAGACGGTCTGCGCGCATCCGCATGACGGCGGATTGATCCGTGACGGGAAGGCTGAACCGGCCCGCGCGTGAGCGGACACGGTGATGATCAAACGGGAAAGCGGGAAAGGAAGCGCTCGAGGAACCGGCGCTTCGACCGTTGCCGAGTGGCTAGGCCATGAGCCGCATCGAACAACCGACCCAAGCGGGTGGCGGGTGACCACATCCTGCAACGAACGTGAGATCGCCGGTCGCGATGCGGATCATGTCGGTACGGACTTCCATCATGCGACCCCTCCTCTTGCGTTCGTGGTTCGGTCTTCGTTCATTCGCCTCGCGCCGGGACACGAAGCGGTCGGCCCGGGCGAGCCTGCGGTGCGACGTCGCGACAAATGGTGTCACCTCACGTCGGACCGGGACAATAGCCCGCCCGCACCGCCTTTGCAGCCCGTGAATTGCACAGCCAGCCGCATTGCGCGCATGTGTGGCACCGCCGCAACAGATATGTTGCCGGCTTGCCGTGACGGGATGCTGAAGGACCGAGCCGTTGTCGGGATGCGACGCTTACACCACGAGCGCGGCCACGGGGCGGACCGCTCCGGGCATCGCGACCTGGACCGGCGCGCTGGCGGTATAGGCCAGGCTCGCCTGCCCCGGCGCCACCGAGGGGGCGGGTGCCGCGACCGATGGTGAAGACGCGCTTGCGGGTTCCGGGGACGGCCCGGAGAGCGCCTGCAAGAGCTCGGGACTGTCGAGCGCCCGACGTCCCTCGTCGATGGCGCGGTCGATGGCACGCGCGTCGTTCTGCTTGCTCGCCTCGTCGGACCGGTCACGGCTGGCGAGCTTCTCGATCTTCTCGGCGAGTTGCTTGAGGTCCTCGCCGATTTCCTTCAGCGTTTCGCGCTCGCCCTTCATTCGCTCGGCGCGAGACCGGGTGACCGCGTGTTCCTCCGCCTCCTGCTCGCCGATGTAAGCCTGAAGGGCGGTCTTGAGCTCTTCCTGGCTCGGACCCGTTTCCTCGCCGGACGCGGCGACACCCTCGCCCGAGCCCTCATCACCAGCGGCCTCGTCACCAGAGGCCTCGCTTCCGGCACCGTCCCCCTGCGGGATCTTCCCGGTTTCCGGCGGGGTCGCGGCAAACGGCGTGGCGGTCTCGCCTCCCGCGCCTGTGTTCGCGCCGCCATCGCCCGCCTGTCCCTCGGCACCGGCTGCAACCGCGCCAGACGTCTCGCCGGCGCCGGCCATGGCCTGCGCTCCGGCAACCCCGGCTCCGCTGGTGGAAAGCCCCGACGCATCGGACCCGAGCTGCGACGCCGCGCCCTTGAAGTCCTGGGCGAGCTGCTTGAGCTCCTTCAGCAGGGCCTTGGCCTGCTTGGGTGTCGCGAACTGCAGACGCTGCTTGAGCTCGGCGATCTTCTGCTTGATCTCCGACACCCTGCTCGAGCGCGCATCGTCCTTCATCGACTCCGCCATGCGCTGCATGCTCTGGCTGATCTCGACGCTGTCCTTGATCTCCTTGACGGTGTCCTCGTCCAGCGCGATGCCGCTGCCGGACAGCTTGTCGAGGGCCGAATTCGTCTGCTGCGCGAAGAGGCCGAGGGCACGGTCATTCCGGTCCTGCGCGGAACGCCCGGCAAGACCGGCGAACCCCGAGACGGTCTTGAGCATGGAAAGCACCGACACCGCGACTTCCTCCGTTTCGCTGCCTACAGCTCCATTTCACTGACGCAAGGGCAGCGGGGCACAACCTGAAGGCGCATCCCATATCGAACCCGATCCCTTAAAAAAGTCTTAACGGTTAACATCGCTTAACCCGCGCCGCCGTCATGCGAGCGTGTCGTCCTCCTCAAACGTGTCCCCGGCCAGAAATCCGCCCGACTGGCGCGCCCACAGATCCGCATAAAGCCCGCCGCGCGCCAGCAGTTCATCGTGGCTGCCGTCTTCCACGATGCGGCCTCCGTCCATGACGATGAGGCGGTCCATGGCGGCGATGGTGGACAGCCGGTGCGCGATGGCGATCACGGTCTTGCCTTCCATCAGTTCCGTCAGACTGTCCTGGATCGCCGCCTCGATCTCGGAATCGAGCGCCGACGTCGCCTCGTCGAGCACCAGGATCGGCGCGTTCTTGAGCAGGACGCGCGCAATGGCGATGCGCTGCCGCTGCCCGCCCGAGAGCTTCACCCCGCGTTCGCCGACCCGCGCCTCGAGGCCCCGCCGCCCTGCGCTGTCGGTCAGTTCCGAGATGAAGCCGTCCGCATGGGCACGCCGCGCGGCCAGCCGCACCGCCTCCTCGTCCGCCCCCGAACGGCCCAGCGCGATGTTCTCGCGGATCGAACGGTGCAGCAGCGAGGTGTCCTGCGTGACGAGGCCGACAGCCGCGCGAAGACTGGCCTGGGTGACGGAGGAAACGTCCTGCCCGTCGATGGAGATGCGCCCACCCTCCAGATCGTGGAACCGCAGCAGCAGGTTGACCAGCGTCGACTTGCCCGCTCCCGAACGGCCCACGAGCCCCACACGCTCGCCCGGGCGGATCTCCAGGGACAGATCCTCGATCACCCCGCCCTTTTTGCCGTAGTGAAAGCGCACCCGGGAGAAGGAAATCGCGCCGTCGCGCACCTCGAGCGGCCGCGCCCGGGGCCGGTCCGAGACGAACGCCTCGCGGGTGATGGTCTCCGCGCTGTCGGCAAGCGTGCCCAGCGCGCGGAACAGCCCGTTGAGCTGCCCGAGCAGCCGCCCGAGCAGCACGTTGAGCCGCAGCACCAGCCCGAGCACCAGCGCCACGTCGCCGGCGGTGATCGTCGCCGCGCGCCAGGCCATCACCACAAGCACGGCGATCGCCAGGATCATCACGCCCGAAATGACGCTCATGAGCGTGCGCACCGTGGTCAGCGTGCGCGTGAAGCCGCGGATCGCGACAAGGAAGCGCCGGTAGACGTGGGCAAGCTCCTCGGTCTCGCGCGCCGTGTCGGTGAAGAGCTTGATCGTCTGGATGTTGCCGTAGGTATCGACGAAACGCCCCGTGACGCCCGACGCCGCGTTCGCGCTCGCCTTCGCCTGCCCGCGCACGCGCGGCACGAAACGGACGGCAACGACAGTGAACAGCGCCAGCCACAAGGCCACCACGGCCCCGACCGCCGGATCGAGTGTCAGCAGCACGCCGAGCGTCGTCAGCGCGAAGACCAGGATGTACCAGATGATCTGCAACAGGCTGACCATGAAGTCGCCGGCCGCCTGCCCCGACTGCCACACCTTCTGCGAGATCCGCCCTGCGAACTCGTCCTGAAAATAGGCCAGGGACTTGGCCATCACCTGCCGGTGCCCCTGAAAGCGCACCAGATTGAAGAACCCCGGCACCACCACCTGTTCCTCGACGAGCGCGCTGAGGGCCGCGACGAGCGGGCGGATGACCAGCACCGTCAGGCCCATCAGGGCGAGCGGCCAGGCGTTGTCGGCGATGAAGGACACGCGCTCGCCCGCCTGCATCCGGTCGACCAGATCGCCGACGAAGACATAGAGCACCGCTTCCACCAGCGCCGTGATGCCGCCAAGCACCAGCATGGCAAGAAACGTCAGGCGCGCCTGCGAGACGAAGAACCACAGATAGCCGAAGGCCCCGCGTGGAGGGCCCTGCAAGGGAAGCGGCGCAAGCGGATCGATCCGGCGCTCGAACCAGGAAAAGACGCGATCGAACACCGCCTGAAGACCTTTCGGCTGGGGCTGGAGGACCCGCGGCGGATCCGGGGGGACGGACGGGCGGACCGGACCACGGCGCGGCGCGCACGCCGACAAGGGTAGCGTGGACGGCGCCTCCTGCCAGCCCCCCGCGACACCATCGCCCGCCTTTCCAGCGCTTTCGGAACCGCGCCGCCTCCTGCACCCGCCCCGTCATGAAACGGAGACACGCCGTGGATATGGGTCGCCGGTCAGGCCTTTCCGCCCGTCCGTCCCGCAATCCGCACGATACGGAGCCTCCCATGTCCCACGCCGTCGGCTACAGCCTGCCGCTTTCCGCCCGCGAGGATCTTCCGCGCGCGCTCGACGAGGCCGCGGCCCATCGGGCGGACAGTGTCGAGCTTCCCGCCTTCGGCTGGGATCTGGTTGTAGGCGGACGCCTGCTTGAGGCGCGCGTCGAAGCGCTTGCCGAGGACCTCGTCGACCGCCCCTTCGGCTATTCGGTGCACGGCGTTCTGGGCGTCAACTTCATGGACGCGGCCGACCGGCTGCACCTGCACGACCGGGTCGCACGGGCCAACATCGAGATCGCGGCACGGCTCGGGGCGCGCCACCTTGTTCTTCACGCGGGGCTATGTCCGGACGACGGTGCCCCGGCGATCACCGAGCGCTACGCCCGCCAGCGCGACCACCTGGCCAGGCTCGGCGACGTGGCCGGCGCGCGCGGCGTGGTGATCTGCGTGGAGAACGTCTTCTCGCTCGGCGGCCTGCACACGGCGACGCCCGCTCGCCTGGCCGAGGAGCTCGACCGCCTCGATCACCCGGCGGTGCGCGCCACCTTCGACATCAGCCACGGCGCGTTGCAATCGGCCATTGCCGGCGCCGACTTCCTGGAGGAAGCCGCCGCGCTCGCCCCCTTCGCCCGGCATCTGCACGTGCATGACAGCTTCGCGCTGCCGTTCGATTTCTGGACCATGCACCCCAGCGAGCAGATGGCCTTCGGCATCGGCGACCTGCACATGCCTCTCGGCTGGGGCGACCTGCCGTTCGACCGTCTCGCGCGGACCTGCGCCTTCCCGAAGGACGCCGTGTTCAACATCGAACTGAATCCGCGCCACTGGAGCGAACTTGCCGAAACGCTCGCGGCCACGCGCGCCTTCGCGACGCTTGCGAGCCGCGCCGCGCACGAGAGCTGAACAGGACCGCGGGAAGGCGCTTGCGGCAGACGGCGGGCGACGGGCGCGCGATCTCCGGCTATGACGGAGAAACTCCTCCCGTGTCCGGATTTCGCCCCATGCCCGATCTCGCCCTCTACCAGCCCGACATCCCGCAGAACACCGGCACGATCCTGCGACTGTCCGCCTGCCTCGGCGTCGCGGTGCACCTGATCGAACCGGCCGGATTTCCCCTGTCCGACCACGCCTTGCGCCGCGCGGGAATGGACTACCTGGAACGCGCCGCCCTCGTGCGGCATGTCACCTTCGAGGCCTTCGAGACCTGGCGGCGCGCGGAGGGCCGGAACCTGGTGCTTCTCACGACCGGCTCGAGCCGCCCCTACACGGAGCACGCCTTCTCGGGGCACGACATCCTGATGCTCGGGCGCGAATCCTCCGGCGTGCCGGACAGCGTTCATGCGCTTGCCGACGAGCGCGTCACCGTGCCGATGATGGAGGGAATGCGCTCGCTCAACGTGGCGGTCGCCGGTGCCATGGTGCTTGGAGAAGCGCTGCGCCAGACCGGCGCCTTTCCCCTGCCCGCCTGAGACCGCACCCTCCTCGCCCCTTTTCCAGGCGGCGCGCATCTGCCATGAAGCGCATGAGCCAAGCGACGATGCGATCAGCAAGGACGGCAGGACGATGAGCGAGCAGACGCCGAAGGACCAGCGCGGCGGGGCGATTCCCGACGGTATCGAGGCAAAGAAGGCCGAGGCCCGGGCGTGGTTCGAGAGCCTGCGCGACCGGATCTGCGCGGCCTTCGAACAGATCGAGGACGAGGCGCGCGAGCACGCGGCCCTGCCCGGAGAGCTTGCCGCCGCACCGGCGGGCCGCTTCGAACGCTCACCCTGGGAGCGCACGGATTCCTCCGGCGCCAAGGGCGGCGGCGGCGTGATGTCGATCATGAAGGGCCGGGTCTTCGAGAAGGTCGGCGTGCATGTCTCCACCGTGCACGGCGAGTTCTCGCCCGAGTTTCGTGGCCAGATCCCCGGCGCCTCGGAAGATCCGCGCTTCTGGGCCTCCGGCATCTCGCTCATCGCGCACATGCACAATCCGCATGTCCCGGCGGTGCACATGAACACGCGCATGGTCGTGACGACACGCCAGTGGTTCGGAGGCGGCGCGGACCTGACACCGGTGCTCGACGCCCGGCGCACCCAGGAGGATGCCGACACGGTCGCCTTCCACAAGGCGATGGAGGCGGCCTGCGCGCCCCACGCGGTCGCGGACTACCCGCGCTACAAGGCGTGGTGCGACGACTATTTCTTCCTGAAGCACCGCAACGAGGCGCGCGGCGTCGGCGGCATCTTCTACGACTATCTCAACTCCGGCGACTGGGAGAAGGACTTCGCCTTCACCCGCGACGTGGGGCTTTCCTTCCTCGACATCTACCCCCGACTGGTTCGCGCCAACTACGCGACCCCGTGGGGCGAGGCCGAGCGCGAGGAACAGCTCGTGCGGCGCGGCCGCTACGTCGAATACAACCTGCTCTACGATCGCGGCACGATCTTCGGGCTGAAGACGGGCGGCAACGTCGCCTCGATCCTGTCGTCCATGCCGCCGGTCGTGAAATGGCCGTGAGCTGACACGCCATGAGCCTGCCGCCGCTTGTCTCCGTCGGGATCGGCAACTATCGCTCGATCCGCAGCCTGCATCTGCCCGTCGGCGCGCTCAATGTCTTCGTCGGGCTGAACGGCACCGGAAAGACAAACCTCTACAGTGCCCTTGCGCTCCTGCGCGAGGCAGCGCAAGGGCGCATCACGCGGGCGATCGCGGAAGATGGCGGAGTGGCAAGCGTGCTGTGGGCGGGAGAACGGCGCAAGGGCCGGCCCGTGCGCCTGGACCTTTCCGCAAGGCTCGGCGACCTGTCCTATTCGATTGCCGTCGGCCTGCCCAAGCTCGGATCCGACGCGGCGCTGCCGCTGGAACCGCTGGTCAAGGAAGAGCGGCTGGCGCTGACCGGCGGCAGGCGCGACGTGGTGCTGATGGAACGTGCCGGACCGACGGCGACCCTGCGCGCCGCAGACGGCAGACGCATCACCTATGCCAATGAGCTTCTGGGGTCCGAAACCGCGCTGTTCGCCTTTCGCGACGGCGCCCGCTTTCCCGAGCTCGACATCATCCGCCGCGCACTTGCCGACTGGCGCTTCCATCACGGCTTCCGCACCGACCGAGAAGCGCCCCTGCGCCGTCCCGCGCTTGCCCTGACGACCCCGACGCTTGCCGCCGACGGGTCCGATCTCGCCGCCGTCTTCGCGACCTTGAGCGCAGTACGCGGCGACACCCACGCGCTCGACGCCGCCATCGAGGACGCCTTCCCCGGAACACGGCTCGAAATCTCCGTGGAGGGCGCCAACGCGCACTTCGCCCTGCGCTACCCCGACCTGCCGCGCGCGTTCGCCGCGCACGAACTGTCGGACGGCACCCTCAATTACCTGGCGCTGATGGGCGCGCTGCTGGCCTATCGCCTGCCCGCCTTCGTGGCGCTCAACGAACCGGAGGCAAGCCTGCATCCGGACCTGCTGGAGCCGCTCGCTCGCGTGGTCGCGCGCGCCTGCGAACGCACCCAGGTCTGGATCGTCACGCATTCCGAGCGCTTCGCCGATGCGCTGGAGCGCGAAGCCGGCGGCGTGCCGCGCCGGATCGTCAAGGAGCGCGGCGAGACGCACATCGAGGGCCTGAGCGTGACCGGGCAGTTTCTCGACGACTAGAGATCCGGTCCGGCACTCAGGAGGCCGGTGCCAGCGCCTCCGCCAGAAGAGCGTCGCGTCCGAGCGAGAACCCGCTGTCGCGCCACGCCGAACGCGCCCGCTCCAGCCGCACGCCCACGTCGGGGCCGGCGGAAAGCCCCGCCTCCAGCAGATCCCGCCCCTTGAGCGGAAACTCGGGCACCGGCGTCTCGCGCAGAAGCGTCAGCGTCCGGCGCTCGGGCACGGACAGCCAGCGCGCGGAGGCAAGAAGCACGCCGTCGAACGCCGCGTCCCGGCCATGAGCCTCGAGCAGGATGGCAACTTCCTCCTGCGTGGCCGTCATGGTCACGATCATCCGGGCAACGGGATCCTCGGCCACCCTTGCGGCGGAGAACATGCGTTCGCGTTCCGCATTGGACAGCCGCAGCCGCCCGGCAATGCCCTCAAGGTCGCGCCGCCCCGCGAGGGCCGCCAGGCAAAGCGCCGGCGCCCGCGTTTCCTCGGCAAGCGCATCGAACCCGCGCAGCGCGGCGAAGGTGGCCAGATCCGCCGTTTCGCCAAGAACCGCCTCCAGGATGCCGCACCTGGCCATGACCTGAAGCGTGGCAAGCGCGCCGGGCGCGACAACCAGCTTGCGCATCTCCTGGCCCACCCGTTCCGCCGACAGCAGCGACAGGCCTTCCACCTCGGCGGCAGCGGCGGCGAGCCCCTCGACATCGGGCGATCCCTCGCCGTACTGGGCATGGAAACGGAAGAACCGCAGGATGCGCAGGTAATCCTCGCGGATGCGCTGGTGCGGGTCGCCGATGAAACGCACACGCCGCGCCTGGAGGTCGCCGAGACCGCCAAGCGGGTCGTGCAGCCCCCCGTGCCGGTCGACATAAAGCGCGTTCATGGTGAAGTCCCGCCGCGCGGCGTCATGCGTCCAGCTTCGCCCGAAACGCACCGTTGCCGCGCGCCCGTGGGTTTCCACGTCCTCGCGCAGGGTCGTCACCTCGAAGGGCTGGCCGTGGCTCACCACGGTCACCGTGCCGTGGTCGATGCCGGTGGGCACGGGCTTCAGTCCCGCCGCCCGGGCACGCTCGACAACCTGTTCCGGCAGGGCGGTGGTCGCGAGGTCGATATCGGACACGGGCAGGCCCAGCAGCGTGTTGCGCACGGCCCCGCCGACCGCGCGCACGGTGTCGCCATCGCGCTCGAGCGCGTCGAACACGGCAACAAGGGCCGGAGCGTCCAGCCAGTCGGCATCGAGCTTGGAGGTCATGGCCGGCCTATTCGTAGTGCCCGGGGATCAGCACGCCGTCGCGCAGTTCCGCCGGCTTGTAGACCTTGCCCTCGGGCAGGCCTTCCTCCTGGGCGAGCATCACGAGCCCACCGATCGCCAGCGCGAGACCGGCCATCACGAGCCACGGCATCGGGCCCTTGCGCCAGTTCTCCGAGGTCTGGGCCTTTTTCGTCAGATACAGCCAGATCGCAAAGCCGATGAACGGCAGGGAGAACAGGAGAAGCTGGACAAGAATGACACGCAGCATCAGCGATAGACCGTATCGTAGAGGAGCCTCAGGATTCCGGCGGTGACGCCCCAGATATAGCGTTCCCCGAAGGGCATGGCATAGAAGTATCTGGGCTTTCCGTCGAGCATGCGCGAACTGCGCTGGTGATTGGCGTCGTTCATGAGAAAGGCGAGAGGCACCTCGAAGACATCCGCCACCTCGTCGGGATTGGCGACGAACCGCGCCGAGGTATCGACAAGGCCGACCACCGGAGCGACCCGGTAGCCCGACCCCGTCAGATAGGTGGGAAGCACGCCGGCCGGCATCACTAGGGAGGGTGAAAGGCCGATCTCCTCCTCCGCCTCGCGCAGCGCGGCGGCGACGGGACCGCCATCGCCCTCGTCGATCTTGCCGCCCGGCAACGAGATCTGTCCCGCATGGCTGGCGAGATGATCGGTGCGTTGGGTGAGCACCACCGCCGGACCGTTCGAGCGATCGATCACCGGGATGAGAACCGCCGCATCTCGAGGGGCGCGACGTGCATGGGCAAAGGGTCCCATGTCCGGATTGAGGATGTGGTCGCCGACCTCACCGCGCACGGCCCCGGCGATGCGCGCCTGGGCCAGGTTGACGAAATCCTCCGCCGAGGCGAGCGGATCGCGGCCCGTGTCGGACATCAGGCCCGGATGCTCGCCGGCGAGTGTCATCGCGCGCCCTCCCCGACGGCTGAAAACGCGTCCCGTGCGATCATGCCGCCCCCTGCGCTTGCGGGAAAGAAAACACCGTTGCTCCAGGCACCGAGCACGGCTTCGCCGCCAATCTCCTCCTCGCGGAAGTGCTCGGCAAGCTGGTAGAGCAGCGGCCGCGACAGCAGCGCGTCGAGCCGTCCGCGCACCCGCACGTAGGGCTTCAGCCCGCCGGTTTGCGCCTCGTCCTCGAACCGCAGCGGCGTGTCGGGACCGACCTCGACCACATCGCCCACATTGGTGCGCAGCGTCAGCCGCTGGTCGCGGCCCTCGCCTTGCGCATGAAGCTCGACGGCGAGGAAGGGGGCGTCCTCCACCGTGATTCGCACCCGCTCGACCGGGGTCACGAGATAGTGATGACCATCCTCGTCGCGCCGAAGAACGGTGGAAAAGAGGCGCACGAGCCGCTCGCGCCCGATCGGCCCGCCTTCGTAGAACCAGCGTCCGTCGGCCGCGATCCGCATGTCGATCTCGCCGCAGTAGGGCGGGTCCCAGCGCTCGACCGGCGCCGGTCCGCGCGCGGAGCCGGCCCGCGCCATGAGCGCGGCCAGCCCCTCGGGCAGGGTTTCCTTCGCTCCCGCGTTCGCGTTGGACATCACCACTCCCGTTCGTTCCTCATCAGCCCTGGCCACGCTCGTCCGTCCGACCTGGTCCGGCGCCTTGCATCTGCCGGAAATTTGCATGGCGCGACTGTCGACGCCACACTCGCCGTTCCCGGAACGCTTGTCGTCGCCATTATTTGGCCCATACCGTGTCATGTCATGAGCTATCATGGAAACCGGGCCGCGCCGAGAGGCCAGGACGGCTTCCCGGAGTGATCACGGGCCGGAATGATCACGGGCCACACGGCAAGCCGGCGGGCGCTGGCGGACCCTGCCAGCGAATATGGGGTTTGACGAAACGCTTTCAAACCGGTGTCGTCGACCAGGCGTAGCAACGAGAAGCGGATGTTCCCTCGCCGGAATGCCGCGAGACGGGTCCCGGGCACCGCGCCCGGTCAAGAGGAGGCAGGACTGGCATGAGCGCGATCACTCCGGGCGAAGGCGACAGGGATCCGGCCGAGGCGGACCGCATCCTGCGCGACACCGAAGCGGCGATGGAGAAGATCTCCGCCGCCCGCGGCGAGATCGCCCGCGTCATTTTCGGCCAGGAAAGCGTCGTGGAACGCAGTCTCGTGACCCTTCTCGCAGGCGGCCACGGCCTGCTCGTCGGCGTTCCCGGCCTTGCCAAGACGAAGCTGGTGGAAACGCTGGGCACGGTGCTCGGGCTCGATGCCCGGCGCATCCAGTTCACGCCGGACCTGATGCCCTCCGACATTCTCGGCGCCGAGGTCATGGACCAGGCCGCCGACGGAAGCCGCGCCTTCCGCTTCATCAAGGGGCCGATCTTCTCCCAGCTTCTCATGGCGGACGAGATCAACCGTGCCAGCCCGCGCACCCAGTCGGCCCTGCTGCAGGCGATGCAGGAATATCATGTCACCATCGCCGGCCAGAGTTACGACCTGCCGCGCCCGTTCCACGTTCTCGCCACCCAGAACCCGCTGGAGCAGGAAGGCACCTATCCGCTTCCCGAGGCCCAGCTCGACCGCTTCCTGATGCAGATCGACGTGCACTATCCCGACATGGAGGCGGAGCGGCGCATCCTGCTCGAGACGACAGGGGCCGAGGAAACCGCCGCCCGCGCCGTCATGAGCGCCGATGAACTCACCGCCTTCCAGCAGCTCGTGCGCCGGATGCCGGTGGGCGAAAGCGTGGTCGAGGCGATCCTGGAACTGGTGCGCTCCGCCCGCCCCGCCGATCCCACGCTGGACGCCGGTTCGTCCGCCGGAAAGGACGATATCACCCGCGCCATCGCATGGGGGCCGGGCCCCCGCGCCAGCCAGGCGCTCATGCTGGCCGTTCGGGCGCGCGCGCTCGTCGACGGACGTCTCGCGCCGTCCGTGGATGACGTCGTGGCGCTTGCCGAACCCGTGCTCCAGCACCGCATGGCGCTGACATTCGCCGCGCGGGCCGACGGCGAGACGATCCGCGGACTGATCTCCCGGCTCAAGAACCGCATCGGATAGGAGGGCCAATGGAGGGACTGGGACGCCTCGCAGCCTCGCGGCTGGCGCGCGCGGGCTCCGGCGAGACGGACGGCCGGGACTGGCCGCAGATCGTCGCCGGCGGACGCACGCTTGCCGATGCCCTGCCCGACCTTCTCGTGGAAGCCCGACAGGTCGCCATGACCACCAGCGCCGGCTGGCACGGCCGCAGGCGGGCGGGCGCCGGCGAGAACTTCTGGCAGTTTCGTCCCTTCATCGCCGGCGAGCCGGTCAAGCGCATCGACTGGCGGCGCTCGGCCCGCGACAACCACCTCTACGTTCGCGAGCGCGAATGGGAGGCCGCCCACACCGTGTGGCTCTGGGCCGATCTCTCTCCCTCGATGCTGTTTCGCTCGCATCTCTCCGACACGGTGAAGCGCGACCGCGCGCTTGTGCTTCTTCTGGCGCTGGCCGACCTGCTGGCCGAGACCGGCGAGCGCGTCGGCTTGCCGGGGCTTCGCCGTGCGGTCGCCGACCGGCACGCGGCCGAGCGCATCGCCGCCACGCTTGCCCATGTGAGCGATCCCGTCAGCCTGCCCGAGGGACGCGACATCCGCCGCTTCTCCGATGTGGTGCTGATCGGCGACCTGCTCGACCCGCTCGACGAAACGCTCGCCTGGATGCAGAAGGTCGCGGGCTCCGGCGCGCGCGGGCATCTCGTCATGGTGCTCGACCCCGTGGAGGAGACCTTCCCCTTTTCCGGGCGCACCGAGTTTCGTGATCCCGAGACCGGCTTCCGCCTGACCAGCGGCAAGGCCGAGACCTGGCGCACGGCCTATCGCGACCGGCTCGAGGCCCATCGCGCGGCCATCGGCGAGGTGGCCCGCCGCGCGGGCTGGACTTTCCTGGTGCACCACACCGACCGACCGGCGGCAGAAGCCATGCTGGTGCTGCACTCGCGCCTGAGCGGCGTGCTGCTGAACGACACCGGCGGGGCGGGCCGATGAGCGGTCTTTTGCCCCTGGGTTTCGCCGCGCCTCTGGCGCTGGTCGGCCTTCTGCTTCTGCCGGTGATCTGGTGGCTCCTGCGCCTTCTGCCGCCGAGCCCGCGCCGCATCGCCTTCCCGCCCGCGCGCCTGCTGGAGGGGATCGAGAAGCGCGACGAGACGCCCGACACCAGCCCGTTGTGGCTGACCATCCTGCGCCTGCTTCTGGCCGCCGCCCTCATCCTGGCGCTGGCGGGCCCGCAGTGGCGCCCGGGGACCGACACGCCCGCCGGTGACGGGCCGCTGTGGATCGTGCTCGACAACGGCTGGGCCGCGTCCGCCGACTGGGAAACAAGGCGTGGCGCCGCCGAACGCCTTGTCGCAAGCGCCGCCGAAGAAGGCCGCCCGGTTCTGCTCGCCGCCACGGCGGAAGGCCCGGACCAGCCGCTTGTGACCCAGGACGCGCGCAGCGTACTGGAGCGCCTGCGCGCGATGGAACCGCGCCCCTGGCCCACGACGCGCGGCGAACTGACCATCGCCTTGCGCAAGGCCGCGGCGACCAGGGCGCCCGGCGCGATCGTTTGGTATTCCGACGGCGTCGCGCGCGCCACCTCCGCCCGCTTCGTGGAAGACCTTCGCGCCATCGCGGGCACGGCCGACCTCACCGTCTACACAGGCCTTGGCCATCCGCCGGTTCTTGCAGGCGCGCGCAACGATCCCGAAGCGCTGACGGCAAGCATCATTCCCGCGCCTGGAACGCCGGGGGACGCCGCCCTGCCAAGCGTGCGCGCCTATGACGAAAAGGGCCTCGTGCTCGGCGAGACGCAAGCGACCGCCGGCGAGCGGGAAGGCCTTCTGGACATGCGGCTCGAGCTGCCCGTCGAGCTTCGCAACGACGTGGCGCGGCTGGAGATCGACGGCGCGCGTTCTGCCGCCGCCGTGCAGCTTCTCGACGATCGCTGGCAGCGGCGCACGGTCGGCCTCGTGTCCGGCGCCTCGGCCGACCAGGCCCAGCCGCTGCTTTCGCCGCTCTACTATCTGGAGCGGGCGCTCTCGCCCTTCGCGGAACTTCGCCACGCCCGCGAGGCGGATGTGGCGGATGCCGCCACCGCGCTGATCGCGCAGGGCGTCTCCGTCCTGGTCATGGCCGACGTGGGACGGTTGAGCGAACCGGCCGAGGCCGCGCTGCGGCGCTGGATCGAACAGGGCGGCGTGCTGGTGCGCTTCGCCGGTCCCCGGCTTGCCGGCGGCAGCGACGATCTGGTGCCCACGCGCCTGCGCTCTGGCGACCGCGCGCTCGGCGGCGCCCTGTCCTGGGAAGAACCCCAGCCGCTTGCAAGCTTCGCCGAAGGCTCACCCTTCGCGACCCTTCCCGTTCCCTCGGACGTCACCGTGTCGCGGCAGGTTCTTGCCGAACCCGGCCCGGACCTCACCGACCGGAGCTGGGCGCTGCTTGCCGACGGAACGCCGCTGGTCACCGCCAGCACGCTCGGACGCGGGACGCTGATCCTCTTCCATGTCACCGCCGATGCAGGCTGGTCGAACCTGCCGCTGTCGGGCACCTTCGTGGAAATGCTGCGCCGGATCACCGCCCTGTCGGCGACCGTCGCCCCGGACGCCGGGGCTGCGGGCCGGGACACCGCCGGCACGGCCGCCGTTGCCGGCGCGAACGAGGCCGCCGTCCAGCTTCCGCCGGTCCGCGTGCTGGACGGATCGGGCCGCCTCGGGCCGCCGCCCGCCTCCGCCGTGCCGCTTCCCGCAAACGGCGACATCGCCGCGAGCCGTCGGAATCCGCCGGGCCTTTACGGCGCGTCGGACGCCTTCCGCGCGCTGAACCTCTTCCCCCAGGCGACCACCATCGAAGCGCTCGATCTCTCCCCGCTTGAAGGGGCACGCATCGCGGACTACCCGCGCGAGACGAGTGTGGACCTGCGCCCATCGCTCTTCGTGCTGGCACTGCTGCTGCTGTTCGCCGATGCCCTCGCCATGCTGGTCATGCGCGGCGAGCGGCGCGGCCTGCGCCGAGGGCGCGGGATGCCGGGCTTCGGCGCGGTGGTGATGGCAATTGCCCTGGCACTCACGCTGTCGGCCCCGCGCGAGGCCAACGCCCAGGAGAGTTCCGCCGACATCACGGCCCTGGAAGCGACGCTCGACACGCGCCTTGCCTATGTGCTCACCGGAGACCCGGCCCTCGACGAGACCAGCCGCATGGGGCTTTTCGGCCTGTCGCGCTATCTGGCGAGCCGCACCGCCCTGGAGCCCGAGGCGCCCATGGGCGTCGACCCCGCGCGCGACGAACTGGCCTTCTACCCGCTGCTCTACTGGCCCGTGCGGGCCGAAACGCCCATTCCCGGCCCGGAGGCTCTGTCGGCCATCGACACCTACATGCGCAATGGCGGCACCATCCTCTTCGACACCGGCGACCAGCTCGCCACCGGACTGACGGGGCTCGGCACGTCGCCGGCGGTCCTGCGCCTGCGCCGTATCCTCGAGACGCTGGACATTCCCCCGCTCGAGCCGGTTCCCGTGGACCACGTGCTCACCAAGGCGTTCTACATTCTCGACAGCTTTCCCGGGCGCTACGCCGGCGGGCCGCTGTGGGTGGAGGCGAGCGAGCCGGGCACCCAGGACGATCCCGTGCGCCGGCCCGTGCGCGGCGGCGACGGCATTTCCCCGATCCTCATCACCGGCAACGACCTCGCCGGCGCCTGGGCGGTGGACGACGCCGGCGGCTATGCATTCCAGACCGTGCCGGCCGACCCGCTGCAGCGCGAGTACGCCTTCCGCTCCGGCGTCAACATCGTCATGTATGTCCTGACCGGCAACTACAAGGCCGACCAGGTGCACATTCCCGCCCTTCTCGAACGGCTCGGACAATAGGGAGGAACCCGCCGCGTGATCTGGTCGCTGTCCTTCTCCCCCCTCGTGCCGGACTGGGCGCTCGTCGCCGCCGGCGCGATCGCCGTCGCCCTCGCGCTGGCCACCGCGCTCATGCGGGTTCCCGGCTGGCCGCTGCGCGGTCTCGCCATGGCGCTGCTGGTCCTGGCACTTTCCGGTCCCGCCATCGAGCGCGAGGACCGCGAACCGCTCGCCAGCGTCGTCTCGCTCATCGTCGACGACAGCCAGAGCCAGCGCCTGTCCGACCGTGCCGACCAGACAGCCGAGGCGCTGGAGGGTCTGCGGCAGCGCTTCGCGGCGCTGCCCGGCTACGAGTTGCGCGTGGTGCGCGCCGGACGCGGGGAAGCCGCGACCGCCGACGGAACCGCGCTGTTTTCGGCCCTCGCCGACAGCCTGTCGGATGTGCCCCCGGAGCGCATCGGCGGCGCTCTCCTGCTGACCGACGGTCAGGTGCACGACATTCCCGAACGCGCAGCGGATCTCGGGTTCACCGCTCCCCTGCACGCGCTGATCACCGGCCGTCCGGACGAGACCGACCGGCGTCTCGCCATCGACCGGGCACCGAAGTTCGGCCTCGTCGGGTCGACCCAGACCGTGACGCTGCAGCTCCAGGACCGGGGAACGGGCACCGGCGGCGGTGACCGCGTGCGCCTCGTCGTGCGCCGCGACGGAGACACGGTGGCGACCCTGCAGGTCACCCCCGGCGCGACCGTGGACGTTCCCGTCGAGATCGCCCACGGCGGGCAGAACATCTTCGAGTTCGCGGTCGACCCGCTCGAAGGCGAGCTTACCGACCTCAACAACCGCGTCGTCGTGACCATCGACGGCATCCGCGAGAACCTGCGCGTGCTGCTGGTCTCCGGCAGCCCGCATGCCGGCGAGCGCACCTGGCGGAACCTGCTGAAGTCCGACGCCTCCGTCGACCTCGTGCATTTCACCATCCTGCGTCCGCCCGACAAGCAGGACGGCACGCCGATCAACCAGCTTTCGCTGATCGCCTTCCCGACCCGCGAACTGTTTTCGGAAAAGATCGACGAGTTCGACCTCATCATCTTCGACCGCTACGAGCGGCGCGGCGTGCTGCCACTGCTCTATTTCGACAACATCGCCCGGTATGTGCAGGGCGGCGGTGCGGTGCTCGTAGCCGGCGGGCCGGACTATGCCGACGCCGGCAGCCTGTTTCGCACGCCGCTCGCGCCCGTCCTGCCGGCGGAACCGAGCGGCATGCTCTACGAGGAACCCTTCCGCGCCGCGATCTCGACCACCGGCGAGCGCCATCCGGTGACACGCCGCCTTCCCGGTGCCGAAAGCGAGCCCCCGGCCTGGAGCCGCTGGTTCCGGCTGGTCGACGCCTCCGTCACCACGGGCGAAACGCTGATGACGGGTCCGGACGACAAGCCACTTCTGGTGCTCGGTCGCGAGGGCGAGGGTCGCGTGGCCGTGCTCCTGTCCGACCACGTATGGCTTTGGGCGCGGGGGTACGAGGGCGGCGGACCGCATGTGGCCCTGCTGCGCCGGCTGGCGCACTGGCTGATGAAGGAACCGGATCTCGAGGAAGAGGCGCTGCGCCTGACCTCCCGGGGCGCGGAGGTGATCGCGGAACGCCAGACAATCGGCGAAAGCGTCGGCGACATGACGCTGACGCTGCCCGACGGATCCACCCGCACCCTGACGCCGAGCGAAGTGGCTCCGGGGCTGTGGCGTGCATCCTCGCCCGCTCCCGACCTCGGTCTGTATGCGGTGGAGGACGGCACGCGCAAGGCGCTGGTGCATGTCGGGCCGCCGAACCCGCGCGAGTTCACCGACGTCCTCTCGACGCCGGAAAAGCTCGCACCGATCGTCGCGGAAACAGGCGGCGGCGTCATGCGCGTCACCGACGCGGGCGACGAGATCCGCGTGCCACGGATCGTCCCCATGCGCCGGGCCGACAATTTCGCCGGCGACGGCTGGATCGGCTTCCGCACGAGCGATGCAAGCGTTCTCAAGGGGATCGACCGCTATCCGCTCTTCGCCGGCCTGCTGGGTCTGGCGCTGCTTCTGGGGGCCGTCACCGCCATGTGGTACCGCGAGGGCCGCTGACGCCTTGCCCTGTCGGCAGGCGCGCTCAGCGCCCGCCGCGCACCATGCCCGACGGCATCTCGCTGCCGGGCTGGAGATTGGCGACGAGCAGCCGCGCGGGATCGACGGGACCGGGGAGCTGAATGCGTCCGAGCGGCACGGGCTCGAAACCGAGCGGCCCGTAGTAGGGCGCGTCTCCCACGAGCAGCACGCTTTTCTCGCCCAGCGCCTGCGCCGCCTTGAGCGACTGGTTGACGAGCAACCGGCCAAGCCCCCGGTTCTTGAACGCGGGCGAGACCGCCAGCGGGCCGAGAAGCTGGGACGGGGCGTCGCCGATCATGATCGGGGTCAGCCACACCGAGCCCGCGAACACGTCATCGCTCATGCCGACGAAACACAGCCGGTGATCGCGTTCGACGCCCTCGCGCAGGCGAAAGGCGGTCTTGGCAAAGCGACCGGGGCCGAAGGCATCGGCCTGGAGAGCTTCGATCTGGGGAAGGTCGGAGGGAACTTCGGTGCGGATGAGCCAGGAAGAGGCGAGCATGGCGGAAACCTCGAGAGCGGAACAAGAACCCGGACACGTCGCCCGGATCTCGTAACCGCGGATCATGGTGATCCGCCTGGAGCGATCCTCTAGGGCGCGTGCGTGACAAAGCGCGAGGCGAAGCCTCGTCGCAGGGTCCTTCGTCGCTGGCGGTCGACGCGCATCATCGGCTCGCTCAATCCTCGGGCGCTTGTCGTCCGGGCGCCTTGTCCGGGTCCGCGATTCTCGCGGGATGGTTCACGGCGTGTGAAACAGGCCGGAACGGGGCGTGTCGGTAGCATGAAGCCCCTGCCCCGTAAAGCGTATTCTTGACGAGCGAACGAGCGGACGCAAGCCGCTGGTACCGTTCACCTGGAACGAACACACCTTCCAGTGCGTTGAGGAAAGACACGCCGTGCCCATTTGCGAAACACTGAGGGCAACATGCGCCGGCACCGCCACGGACGGAAGCCGCAGGCAACCAGGGAGATGACCGATGGGCGTTCTCGTCGAGGGAAAATGGCACACCGACTGGTATGACACGAAGAAGACCGGAGGCCGCTTCGTGCGCGACACGGCCGGGTTCCGCAACTGGGTCACGCCGGATGGCAGCGCAGGTCCAAGCGGCGAAGGCGGCTTCGCGGCGGAGGCCGGCCGCTATCACCTGATCGTTTCCTACGCCTGCCCCTGGGCGCACAGGACGCTGATCCTGCGCAAGCTGAAGGGGCTGGAGGAGATCATCACCCTCAACGCGGTCGAGCCGCTGATGCTTGACGACGGCTGGACCTTCGCAACGCCCGATCCGGTGACCGGCGCCGAAACCGCCTGGCAGGTCTACGTGAAGGCGAAGCCCGACTGCTCCGACCGCGCGACGGTGCCGATCCTGTGGGACCGCAAACGCGAGACGATCGTCTCCAACGAGTCGTCCGAGATCCTGCGCATGTTCAACTCCGCCTTCGACGCGCTGCCCGGCGTGAATGCGGAACTCGACGTGTCGCCGGGCGAACTGATGTCCGGGATCGAGGAGGTCAATGCCCGCGTCTACGACACGGTCAACAACGGCGTCTACAAGGCCGGCTTCGCCACGCAGCAGGAGCCCTACGAGGAAGCGGTGACCGCGCTCTTCGACAGCCTGGACTGGCTGGAGGAGCGCCTGTCACGACATCGCTATCTGGTCGGGGACCGGCTGACCGAGGCGGACTGGCGGCTCTTCACGACGCTGCTGCGCTTCGATCCAGTCTACCATGGCCACTTCAAGTGCAACATCCGGCGCATCGCCGACTATCCCAACCTCTTTGCCTATCTGCGCGAGCTCTACCAGGTGCCGGGCGTGGCGGAAACCTGCGACATCGCCACGATCAAGCAGCACTACTACGGCTCGCACAAGTCGCTGAACCCGACCGGCGTGATCCCGCTCGGCCCCTTGCAGGATCTCGACGCCCCGCACGGACGCGACCGGCTGAAGGCGGCGGCCTGAGCACGAGAACCTCCCGTGCCGCCCATCGTCCAGCTTACCAGTCGGCGGGCGGCGGGGTGCCGTCCGACAGCTCCGTGAGCCGGCGCAGGGTCGCCGGCGTGGTGCCCTCGGGAAGGGAGCCGAACGCGAAGAAACCCGCTTCGGCGATCTCCCTGTTGGGCGCAAGCGCGTTGTGTTGCGCCTCGAAGCGGTCGAGCCGGTAGAACGCGACGTGATCGCGCCCGCCTTCGCGCAGGTTTCGATAAAGACCGACGAGCCGGGGCGGCTGCGTGCCCGCAAGGCCGGCTTCCTCCGAAAGCTCGCGCAGGGCCGCTTCGGGCGCGCTCTCGCCCGGATCCACCGCGCCACCCGGAAGGTACCAGCCCGGCATGTAGCGATGGCGCACGAGAAGCACATGACCGTTCGCGTCGAAGACCGCGATGCGAACACCCAGCGTCACGGCGCGACGATGAAAGGTGAGCGCCATCGCGATGCGGCGCGCGAACGCCACGACCTTCAGTCCAGGCTTCATGGTCTTCCCTTCACGACAGGCCCTGCCCGCGCCCGGAGCGCGGCATGCGATGGTTGCGCAATTGCTAATTCATCATGCGCCGGACGCATGGGTGACCCTCGGTCAACGCGCTTGTGACTCACAGGCAGGATAACGATATTCCGCGTGCAGCAAGAAGGGCGATGAACCGCGATGCGGAAAACCGTCTCGCCCAGCCTGCCACACCCCAGGAGACTACGATGTTGACCGCCCTGTTTGCACGCCGCTCCCCGCGTCGTTTCGTCTGGCGTCCGGCGGTCGATCTCACCAACCCGCGCATTGCGGCGGTGCTGACGACCTTCACGGGCAACTGAGACGGGATCCCCCGTCGAAAGGTCCGTTGAGGCCCGTGCCGCGCGGCGCCTTTCCGCCTCCCCTTTCCTGATGGAGAGATCCATCGACAGATGGAACGGAACGGCGCCCGGCACGACCAGGACGACAAGCTTCAAAAGCGCCCGGGACCCGTCCGAGGCGCTTTTTGCTTGACCGGAGCCCTGCAAGCTTCCGATGTGGGCACATGATCCGACTTGCCCACCTTTCCGATCCTCACTTGGGTCCGCTGCCGGCCGCGCGCTTGCGCGATCTCCTCTCCAAGCGCGTCATCGGCTACGTGAACTGGCACCGCTCTCGCGCCCGCGCCATGACGGGCGCCTGGCTCGACGGTCTCCTGGCCGATCTGGACGCCTGCGCGCCGGATCACATCGCCCTGACAGGTGACCTGGTCAACATCGCGCTCGACCGCGAAATCGCCGCCGCCGCCGACTGGCTGGAAACCCTCGGACCGCCCGCCGACGTCTCGCTCGTCCCCGGCAATCACGACGCCTACGTCCAGGGGGCGCTCAAGCGTGCGAAGAAGGCCTGGGGTCCCTACATGACCGGGGACGGCGAGGACGAGCCGGGCTTTCCCTATGTGCGGCGACGCGGCCCCCTCGCCCTGGTCGGCGTGTCCAGCGCACGGGCCAGCGGGCCGTGGTTCGCCACCGGGCGACTTGGCAGCCGACAGGCCCGCCATCTGCGCGACACGCTCACCGACCTCGGCCGCGAGGGACTGTTTCGCGTCGTCATGATCCATCACCCGCCCCAGTCCGCCGCGACCGCCTGGAACAAGCGCCTCACCGATGCCTCGCGGGTGCGCGCCGCCGTCAAGCGCGCGGGCGCGGAACTCGTCCTGCACGGCCACACCCACCTTGCGACGCGGGAGACGATCGAGGGGCCGCATGGCCCCGTGCCCGTGATCGGCGTGCCCTCCGCCTCCAATGGCCCCGGCCAACGCCGCCCGCCCGCCCGCTTCAATCTCTTCACCATCGACGGCGCGCCCGGAAACTGGCACTGCGAGATGGAGGAACGCGGCTATGCGCCGGTCGAGCGCGAGAAGCGCTCACGCCGCACGGCAAGACGCGACAGGCAGGCGAGAGGCGACAACGACCTGATCGAACTGGTACCCGAGACCGAAACCGCCCCGGCGGCGGAAGTCACCACGCTCGCGCGGCACACGCTGGAAATCCCTGGCTGAGGCGGACGCGCCACGTCCCGGTTTACGGGGTGGTGCTTGCAAGAAAAAGGCCCGCGTCCTCCGGGAGGCGGGCCCTTGAGTGTCTCGTGCGAACGGGGAATGTCTCGTGCGAACGGGCACGTCAGATCGGGTTGGCGAACCACGCATAGCCGATCAGGCCGACGACGCCGACCAGAAGCCCGATGGCGAAGGCGGCAAACGGCGCCCACAGGCCGCGCACATGCGGAACCGGAGCCGCCTCGGCGCCGGCACCCGGCGTCGCCGCCGCCTGATCCTCGCGAGGCGCCTCGCGCAGGCGCTTGCTCAGCCAGTCGCCCTCCACCGTCCGCTCGCGCTCGAGCACGCGCTCGGCGATGTACTCGGTGATGCAGTCGGCCATGTCCTCGAGGTCCGCGGTCTCGAGAATCACCGTACGGCCGAGACGCGTGTCCTTGACAAAGCGATAGACACGCTTGTCGCGTCCCATGGCCACATGGCTGGTGATGTCGATCCACAGGCGGGGAATGTTGCCCGGCACGATCTGGAAGGAGAACTGGTCGTCGTCCTCGGGAACTTCCTTGAAGACGTCCGTGAGCTCCTCGCACAGCAATTCCAGCCGTGCGCGCTCCGATTCCTGAAGCTCGATCACGACGTCGGTTCGCTCCACCTCGGCGAACTTCACCTTCCGGATAGCCTCCCGGAGGCTGCGCACCTTGGCGTGGGGTACGACATTGTCGCGGGTTCTGCTCATTCGTCCGTCCGTTCCAGGCTACTCGTCGAATCTTCGGCAGGTAAACGAAGCCTTAACAAAGATGATTACCATAAAGTACCGGCTGTCGCATCTTGCAACCCCCGTTCGAAGGGGGTCATCCACCAACAAACCGTTCAACATGGTTAACAACAATCAGGACTTATTCATGGCAACAGTGTCCAGCACCGACCGCGTCCGCGAGGCCGCATCCGCCGCCGGTCTCTCGATCGAGATCGTGGAGATGCCCGCCTCAACCCGCAGCGCGGCCGACGCGGCGGCCGCCTGTGGCTGCTCGGTCGCGGAAATCGTCAAGTCGCTCGTCTTCCTCGGCGCGACCAGCGACGATGTCCTGCTCCTGCTGGTCGCGGGCGACAACCGCGTCGACGAGGAAGCGGTGGCCGCACGCATCGGCGAGCCCCTTGTCCGCCCGAACGGCCGCCTCGTGCGCGAACGCACGGGCTTCGCCATCGGCGGCGTCTCCCCGCTCGGACACAAGCCCGAAACCAGAATCTTTATCGATGAGGACCTTAGCCGATTCGAGACCGTGTGGGCCGCCGCCGGAACACCCAACAGCGTGTTTCGCACAACTCCTGACGATCTCCTGCGCGCCACCGGCGCCATCCGGCTGAAAATGACCGCCTGAGTCTCACGTATCCGTCGCCGCGTGCCATCACTCCGGCGCGCGGCGGCGCGTCACTCTTCCCCGATCACCGGAACATGGCCGGCCGCCTCAAGCGGCAGCACGCCGGCAAGACGCGGATCGTCGGCGATCTCGATGGCGCGCTTGTAGGGGGTGAAGCCGCTCGAGCGGTAGAAGCCAAGCGCCTGCGGGCTGTCGGCGGTGCAGGTGTGCACGAAGAACCGCGACATGCCTGGGCGCGACCACACGCGGGCGAGCGCCTCGTTCATCAGCCAGCGTCCGGCCCCGTTGCCGATCTCCTCCGCCACGAGACCGAAATAGGCAAGCTCCGCCTCGCCCTCGGTCGTGAAGTCCAGTTCCAGCAGGCCGACCGGCTCGGCGACACCCCGCCTGTGGCAGAACCACAGCTCGTAGCCGGGACGCGTCAGCAGCGCGGCCAGATCCGCGTCGCTCTCGGCAAGACGGCCGAACCACAGCCATTCGTCGCCGATCCTTCGGAAAAGCGAGCGGTATTGCGCCGGATCCGGATCGGTGATCCGCGTCAGGGAGAGGTCCGGCCGCGATACCGGCCTCGCCAGCGGCCGGGCCCGCATCTCCAGATAGGTGACGATGGAAGCGACCTTGCCGGCGGGCAGGTCCGTGTAGCCGGAAAGATCGACCGAAATCCTCGACATGACGTACTCAGCTCCCACTGCAACAGGATGTCCCGACACAAGTCGGGTACGGCCTCTGCCCCCGCTTTGCAAGCCACCGCGCACACGGCCTCCCTCACACAGCCCCGCTCACACGACCCTGCGCAATCCGTCGTTGGTCGGGATCGCGGCATCGGCTAGGGTGTGCCCCCGGAAGCCGGAGGCATCATGCGTTCCACGATCTTCACCGCACCGCAGATGCCCTGCGCTCCCGAAAGGGTCGAACGCCTCGATCGCGCGGGAGCGTTCGACACCTGGGGACGAGCGCGATTAAGCCCCTTCCCCCCGAGGCTCTCTCCTCCATGCCCGCGGCCGACGGCTTCAGGATGCCCGGCGAATTCGAACCCCATCGCGGTTGCTGGATGCTGTGGCCGAAGCGGCCGGACAACTGGCGTGAGAACGCAAGGCCCGCGCAGGCGGCCTTTGCAGCCGTGGCCGCCGCCATCCATGCTTCCGATCCGGTCACCATGGCGGTGGCGCCGGAGTGTTACGACGAGGCGCGTACCCTGCTCGCGCCCGGTATCCGTGTCGTCGAGATCGAGAGCGACGACGCCTGGATGCGCGACACCGGACCCACCTTCGTGGTCGACGACAGCGGGCACAGCCGGGCCGTGGACTGGCGCTTCAACGCCTGGGGCGGCAGCCTCGACGGTCTCTACTGGCCCTGGGACAGGGACGATGCGGTCGCCGGAGAGGTGGCGCGGGTGGAAGGCGTGGAGCGATATCGCGCGCCTTTCGTGCTGGAGGGCGGCGCGATCCATGTCGACGGCGAGGGAACGCTGATCACCACCGAGGAATGCCTGCTCAGCGACGGCCGCAATCCGGACCTGACCAGAACCCGGATCGAGGAACTCTTGCGGGCCTATCTCGGCGTCAGCACCATCGTGTGGGTTCCGCGCGGCGTTTTCCGTGACGAGACGAGCGGGCATGTCGACAATCTGCTGCATGTCTGCGCGCCCGGCGTCGTCGCCCTGAGCTGGACCGACGACCGTGAGGACCCGCAATACGAGCGCTCCGCCGAGGCGCTGGCCTGCCTGCAGGCCGCCCGCGACGCCCGCGGACGCGCCTTTGAGATCGTGAAGATGCCCATGCCGGGGCCCCTCTTCATGAGCGCGGACGAAGCGGCCGGCATCGAGGCGGCGGACAGTGGAATGTCACGCCAGGCAGGCGAGCGGCTCGCGGCAAGCTACTGCAACTTCTACATAGGCAATACGCGGGTCGTCTTCCCGCTGCTCGACCCGGCGCACGACGGGACGGCCCGCGGTCTGCTGACGAAACTGTTTCCAGGCCGCGAGATCGTCGGTGTTCCAGGACGCGAGATCCTGCTGGGCGGCGGCAACATCCACTGCATCACACAGCAGGTTCCCGTCTCGGGAAACGGGACGGGCGGTGCAAACGGCAACGCCCGTTAAGGGCCTGTTTACCCTTTCCTGCGAGGCTGAGAGAACTTGCAACTCGAACAGGACGGTCATCGTGGCCGCCAGGATCGCAAGGGCAGATGGGCCTCCTCGGGATCAAATCGTCGTCGCAGAACTTCTCCTTCTACGAGCGCAACAAGGCGTGGCGTGCGAAGCAGAAGGAGCATAACGAGCGATTCATGAACCAGCAGGCCGCCGCGTCGAACCTGTTCGCCGTCGGCGTTTCCTCGGCCCAGAGCGCGACCGAACTGCTGTTCCAGAAGGTTGCCCAGCGCGTTCAGAACGAGGCCAAGACCAAGATCGCCGAACAGAACGGCGCGATCGACAAGGCCATCGAAAGCCTCGACATCAAGGTCTGAGCCGGCTTCTTCCCGAAAACAAGTCGATCACGTTCTTCCAACGGGAAAACGGACGGGCGTCGCGCCTGCTCGCAGTCATGCACCCTCCCCATTCTCAAGCGCATGTTGCCTGAGACACTCCCGGTCATTTATGGCGACACCCGCCGGACGTGGACGTGCCCGGTGCCCCCTTGCGGACACGCAAAGGGCACGCCAGCATGGCGGGCCCTGGTAAAAGGCGTGTACGGGTCAATTGAAAATCAGCGACCGGTCAATTCCAGCAAGAGGCCGGTTCGGTTCCCGGTCTGCCGGAAAGGCTCATCCGCGTATTGCACCATGACGGTCGAGAACGGAATGCCTCCCAGCTTCAGGTCATCAACCGCGCCATTTTCGACCGCATCGGAATCGGCCCATATCTCACCGCGGTATCCATAGGCGCCATCGGGCTTGTCGTAGATCGTTCCTTCTTCGCCGAACCGCTGCTTCAAGTCGGCGTTGACGACTTCATAGGCCTCGGCACCGGCTTCGGGAAACTGCACATCGCACAGGTCGTTACCAAACTTCTCGCCAACGCCGACCAGAACCGGCACACCATTGAGGCTCCCCTTGTAGCCCCTCTCGGCGAAGGGGTTGGCAGGCTTGCCCTCGACTGCCGCCAGGTCATGGCCCTCGCCGGTCGCGCCGCTCAGCGCCTGCTGGCAGAGGCCTACTGCACCATCAACCAGGCCATCCTGAGCCACAGCTCCGGAGGCGGTCAGCACAGCCACGGATGCAAGAAGGCCGATAAATCCGATTTTCATTTGGTCACCTCAACGATTTGACCGGCAATACCTACGGTCTGGATCGTTGAACTCAAGTCTTTCCAAGGAGTTCCACAGAAATTCCTTGTCCGGACGGACCTGTCCCGTTTGTGGCTAGATCGTGCCGACCGTCTTCAGCCGGGCCCGCGAGTGGACCTCGTTCTGGCTCATCACCGTGGTGTGGGCGCGGAACCGCTCGACGATGGAGCGCACGAAGGGCCTTGTCTGCGGCGAGGTCAGCAGCACGGGGACCTCGCCGGCCTGGGCCGCCTGCTCGAAGGCGTCGCGCACGAGGCGGACGAACTCCTGCAGCCTGGACGGCGCCATCGCGAGCGAACGGTCGTCGCCCTCGCCCGAAAGCGACTCGATGAACGCCTGCTCCCACTGCGGCGACAGGGCGATGAGCGGCAGGTAACCGCCGGGCGCCGTGTTGGCCGCCGAGATCTGGCGCGCAAGGCGCGTCCGCACGTGTTCGGCGATGGTCGCCGGGTTGCGGGAGAAGCCGACCGCCTCGGCAATGCCTTCCAGGATGGTGCCCAGATCCCGCACCGAGACACGCTCCGCAAGCAGCGCCTGGAGCACCCGCTGAATGCCGGAAACGGTGATCTGGCCGGGAACGAGGTCCTCCACCAGCTTGGCCTGCTCGCCGGTGATCTCCTTGAGCAGCTTCTGCACGTCCGCGTAGGTGATGAGTTCGGACACGTTCGCGCGGATGGTCTCCGTGAGATGGGTGGCAAGCACCGTCGCCGGGTCGACGACCGTGTAGCCGCGCAGCGCCGCATCCTCGCGGTACTGGCCCTCGACCCAGGTCGCGGGAAGGCCGAACGTCGGCTCCGTGGTATGCGTGCCCGGCAGCTTGACCTGGCCGCCCGCCGGATCCATGACCATGAAGTGGCCCGGGAAGAGCTGACCGTTGCCGGCCGCGACTTCCTTGACCTTGATGACGTAGTCGTTGGCGCCGAGCTGGATGTTGTCCAGGATGCGCACCGGCGGCATGAGGATGCCGAGATCCGAGGCGAGCTGACGGCGCAGCGCCTTGATCTGTTCGGTAAGCTGGTCGCTCTCCGCGCCCTGGCCATTGATGAGCGGCAGCAGCGCATAGCCCAGCTCGATGCGCAGTTCGTCCATCTTGAGCGACTCGGTGATCGGCGGCTCCGTCGGCGCCGGCGGCTCCGCCGCCGCCGCCTCGATCGCCGCGACCTCGGCCTCCTGCACCGCCTGGGTCTGCTTGCGGCTCGAGGTATAGGCGAGATAGCCGGCAAGTCCTGCCATCCCGAGGAACGGCAGCAGCGGAATGCCCGGCAACATGGCCAGGACCACCATCACGAAGGACGACATGCCGAGCGCCTTGGGATAGCCCGAGAGCTGACGTCCCAGCGCCTTGTCGGCCGCGCCCGAGACGCCGGCCTTGGAGACGAGCAGGCCGGCGGCGGTGGAGACCACCAGCGCCGGGATCTGCGACACCAGACCGTCACCGATGGTCAGCAGCGTGTAGGTCGTCGCGGCCTGCGAGAAGGTCAGCTCCATCTGCGCCACGCCGATGATGATGCCCGCGACGATGTTGATGAAGGTGATGAGCAGGCCCGCGATGGCGTCGCCGCGCACGAACTTCGACGCACCGTCCATGGCGCCGAAGAAGGAACTCTCGTCCTCCAGGTCCTTGCGGCGCTGGCGGGCGACGGTTTCGTCGATCAGGCCGGCGGACAGATCGGCGTCGATGGCCATCTGCTTGCCGGGCATCGCATCCAGGGTGAAGCGCGCCGCGACTTCCGCGATACGCCCCGAACCCTTGGTGATGACGACGAAGTTCACGATCACCAGGATCGAGAACACGATGATGCCGATGACGAAATTGCCGCCCATCACGAAGTTGCCGAAGGCCTGGATGACCTGTCCGGCGGCATCCGTGCCCTCGTGGCCGTTGGCCAGGATCAGGCGCGTGGAGGCGAGGTTCAGCGCCAGGCGCATCATCGTCGCGATGAGCAGCACCGTGGGAAACGAGGAAAACTCGAGCGGCTTCTGGATGAAGAGGCCGGTCATGAGAATGAGCACGGAAAAGATGATCGACACGGCCAGGAACAGGTCGAGCATCATCGCCGGCATCGGCAGGATGAGCACAACCAGGATGACCATGACGCCGAGCGCGAGCGCGATGTCGCCGCGCCGGATCGTGTCCCAGATCGCGGCAAGGTCCAGACCGGGAAGTCCGCCCCCCGAACGCGCCGAAGCGCCGGTCGTCTTGACCGGCGCCTGCGCCTCGCTCGCTGCCGTCACATCGCTCATCGCTCACCCTCGCAACGGACGTCCTGTCCGATAAAACCGTGATGCCCTGATTCTGGCGGTCACGCGACCGCTATGCGCGCCTCGCCCGGACCCGGAACCTCGACGCCCTCGTCGGAGTACTGGTTGAGCTTGTTGCGCAGCGTGCGGATCGAGATGCCCAGGATCCGTGCCGCATGGGTGCGGTTGCCAAGACAGTGATCCAGCGTGTCGAGAATGAGGTCGCGCTCCACGTCGGAGACCGTGCGGCCCACGAGCGACCGGCTGACGACCTCCGCCGTCTGCGCGGCACTCGCCGCGACCCGCGCGTCCGCCGCCACCGTCTGCGCGATCGGCGAACCGTCCGGCATGCGGATGGCGTCCTCGGTGATCTCCGGCCCGCTGGCCAGAAGCACCGCCCGGTGCATGGTGTTCTCAAGCTCGCGCACGTTGCCCGGCCACGGATTGGACGTGAGCATCCGCTTCGCGTCCTCCGAGATCGGACGCTTGCTCACCCCGTTCTCGCGCGCATAGCGCTCGACGAAATGGGTGGCGAGTTCGAGAATGTCGCCCGGCCGCTCGCGCAATGGGGGAAGCTTGAGGTTGACGACGTTCAGCCGGTACAGAAGATCCTCGCGGAAGGTGCCGGAGCGCACGCTCTCGGCCAGATCCCGGTTGGATGTGGCGATGATGCGGATGTCGACGGGAACCGGCTTGGTGCCGCCCACACGGTCGATCACGCGCTCCTGGATGGCGCGCAGGAGCTTGGCCTGCAGGCGCACGTCCATCTCGGAGATCTCGTCGAGCAGCAGCGTGCCCCCGTCGGCCTCCTCGAACTTTCCGATGCGCCGCGCGACGGCGCCGGTGAAGGCTCCCTTCTCGTGACCGAACAGCTCGGACTCCAGCAGGTGCTCGGGGATCGCGGCACAATTGATCGAGATGAACGGCTTCGAGGAGCGGTTCGAGCGCGTGTGCACGTAGCGCGAGATCACCTCCTTGCCCGAGCCGCTCTCGCCGGTGACGAGGATCGAGGCATCGGACCCCGCCACCTGCTCGGCGAGCCGCACCACGGCCGCCATGGAGGTGTCGCGGTAGATCAGGTTGCTCTGGTCGCGCGCAACCGCGGCCAGAACCGCCGCGATAAGCTCGGGGTCCGGCGGCAGCGGAATGTATTCCTTGGCACCGGCCCGGATCGCCTTGACGGCGGCACCCGCGTCGGTCTTGACGCCACAGGCGACGATCGGCAGGTGAATGCGCTCCGCCTCGAGCCGGACGATCAGGTCGGCGATGTCCAGGCCGACGTCCACCATGACGAGATCCGCGCCGCGCCCGGAGCGCAGCACCTTGAGTGCCTCCTCCACGGTCGAGGCATGTGTCACCGAGGCACCACGATCCATGGCGATCTTGGATGCCGTGATGAGTTGGCCCTCAAGGGTGCCGACGATCAAAAGTCGCATGAGACTGTCCTTTCCCGTCAGCGATCGGACTTGATGATTTCGGTCATGGTGACGCCGAGCTTGTCCTCCACCAGGACGACCTCGCCACGCGCCACCAGGCGATCATTGACGTAGATGTCGATGGCCTCGCCGACCTTGCGGTCGAGCTTCAGCAGGGTGCCCGGCGCAAGCCGCAGCAGCTCGGAAACATGCATCCGCGAATGGCCGAGCACTGCCGAGATCTGGACCGGAACGTCGAAGACCGCCTCCAGGTCGGCCGCCGTGCGCGGCTGGCCCTGGTCGCGATCGCCAAGGGTCTCCATCTCTCCCCCGGCCTGAGCCGCCGCGGCCTCAGCCTCGGCTCCGAAGTCGTTGATGTCGCTCATTGTGCTTCCCGCTCCTCGGCGGCTTCCGTGATGGTCGTGCGCCCTTCGGCCTTGCCGGTGCGGCGGGCCTCGAAGTAACGCCTTGCGGCCTGGTCGACCTGCTTCTCGATCGCCTTGCGATCCCTGACGATGCCGCCGTCCGCCCATTCGATCCGGCAGTCACCGGCGGCGATATCGGCCTCGCCGAGAAACACGAGACGTCCCTCGAAGCCCTTTTCGGCGACGATCGGATCGACGCGCTCCTTCAGGGCTTCCACGTCGCTCTCCCGCACGCGAATGACCACATGCGGGGCCTTGCGAAGCGGACCGAGGCATTCGGCGATGAGCGCCACCACCTCGCCCAGCGGCTCGCGCGCCACCAGATGCGCGCACAGCCGCCGCGCGACGAGGAACGACAGCGCGACCGCGTCCTTCTCCACCCGCGCCTGTTCGGTATCGAGGCGCTCGACCAGAAGGGCAACTTCCTCGGCCAGACGTGCGGCCTCCGCCGCCAGCCGCTGCTCCTCGCTCTGCTCGCGCTCTCCGACGGCCTCGGCCCGACCGCGCGCATAGGCGGCCTGTTCCGCCGCCGCCACGAGAGCCTCGTGGTCGGCAACCGGCATCATCGGGATCTCGGGTTCGCCCGCGTCCTCGATCTCGGGCTCGGGGAGCTCGATCTCGGAGAAGGTGCGGTCGAACAGGAACCGGTTGACCTTCATTTCAGTGCTCGCAAGTCGTGTCGCCATTCCCGGTCACACCGCTCAATAGATGATTTCGTCGTCGCCCTTGCTCTTCGAGAGCATGAGCTCGCCCTTGGCAGCCAGGTCCTTCGCGGCGGCAACCATGCCCGACTGGGCCTCGTCCACGTCACGCAGGCGGATCGGCCCGAGCGCTTCCATGTCGTCCTGCAGCATCTTGGCCGCGCGGCTCGACATGTTGCCGAAGAAGAACTCGCGAACCGATTCCGACGCGCCCTTGAGCGCGATGGCCAGCCGATCCTTCTCCACGTGGCGCAGGAGCGTCTGGCAGGAGGCCGCGTCCAGCTTCATCAGGTCGTCGAAGGTGAACATCAGCGTCTTGATGCGCTCGGCGGAGTCGCGGTTCTCCTCCTCCAGCGCGGCGAGGAAGCGGGCCTCCGTCTGCCGGTCGAAGTTGTTGAAGATGTCCGCCATCATCTCGTGGCTGTCGCGACGCTGGGTGTTGGTCAGGTTCGACATGAACTCGACCCGCAGCGTCTGCTCGACCTTCTCCAGAACCTCCTTCTGGATCGCTTCCATCTTGAGCATCCGCGAGATGACCTCGAGGGCGAGTTCCTCGGGCAGGATGCCCAGGACCTTCGCCGCGTGCTCGGAATCGATCTTCGACAGGACCACGGCCACCGTCTGCGGGTACTCGTTCTTCAGGTAGTTGGCGAGAACGTTCTCCTGCACGTTGGAGAGCTTCTCCCACATGTTCCGGCCCGCCGGTCCGCGGATCTCCTCCATGATGACGGAGACCCGGTCATGCGGCAGGAAGCTCGACAGCAACCGCTCGGTCACGTCCACGTTGCCCGTCAGCGAACCGCGCGAGGAGATCTTCTTCACGAAGTCGACGAAGAGCTCCTCGAGCATGTTCGGCGTCACCGGGCCGAGACGCGACATGGCGGAGGAAACCTCGCGGACCTCCATCTCGTCGAGCTGCTCCCAGATCTTGCGACCGTGCTTCTCGCCGAGGGCGAGCAGGAGAACCGCCACGCGCTCGACGCCCTTGAGCTCCCGCTCGGCACCGCCCGCAGCGATCGTCAACTGGCCCTTGTTCGAGGCCTCGATGCTGTTTGCGATGCTCATGCCGCCTCGTTCATCCACCCGCGAATGATGCCCACGGCCTCATTCGGATACTCGTTGATCAGGTCGCCGACCTTGGCGATGGTCGCGACCTGGACCGCGCCGGCCGCCTGGGCCTCTTCCAGCCACTCGATGCGCGGCTCGCCGTCCTCGCCGATTTCGATGCCGCCGCTGCCGCCCGTGCCCAGCGCACCGCCGGACTGGTCGGTCAACGCCCCGCCACCCTCGGCGACCATGCCGTCGGGACCGGCCAGAGCGGGCTGGGCCGGCTCGTCGACGGTCAGGATGCGCTTGACCAGCGGACGCACCGCGAAGAGAGCGAGAAGCACCGCGATCAGGAACAGCACGCCGAGTTCGATCAGGCGCATCATGTCGGCCCGGGTGAAGTCGAACATGCCGCTCACGTCGTCCGCGAGAACCTGGGTGGGAGCCTGGGCGAACCGCAGGTTGACCACCTCGACCGTGTCGCCGCGCGCCTCGTCGAAGCCGACCGCCGAGCGAACCAGCGCGGCGATGCGGGTCAGTTCTTCCTCGGTGCGCGGCGCATAGGCCATGTCGCCATTGGCATCCGGGGCATAGGTTCCATCGACCAGGACGGCGACGGAGAGCTTCTTGATGCCGCCGGCCTCGACCACCTCGGTCTTCACCGATTTGGAGATCTCGTAGTTGACGATCTCCTCGCTCTGGTTGGCGATGTCGCGCTCGTTGGCGTTGTCGCCCTGCTGCTGCTGCCCCGCCGCGGGAACCTGGTTGGCGTTGGTGACCTGACCCTGACGGCTGAGCGAGGACGAGTTTTCCTCCCGCGTCTGGGTCGAGCGCACCACCTGACCTTCGGGATCGAAGGTCTCCTGGGTCTCCGTGACGCGGTTGTGATCGAGCTCGAGCGCGACACGGACACGGGCCCGGCCGACACCGACCACCGAGTTCAGGATCTCCTCGACCTGGGCGCGCAGGCGGCCTTCCATGGACTGGCTGCGCTCCTGCAGGGAGGAGGCCAGGAACTCGGCGCCTTCCTCGCCCGCGCCGGAGGCGAGCAGGCGGCCGGTCTCGTCGACGATCGAGACGAAATGCGGCTGCAGACCCTCGACGGCGGTCGCGACGATGTGCTGGATCGCACGGATCTGGCCGGGATCGAGCGCGCCACGCACGGACAGCACGATGGAAGCGGACGGCGGGGTCTGGTCGCGCTGGAAGAGCTTGCGCTCCGGCAGCACCAGGTGCACGCGCGCCGACTGGATCTTGTTGATGGCGCGAATCGTGCGCGCCAGCTCGCCCTCGAGCGCGCGGGTGCGGTTGATGTTCTGAACGAAGCTGGTGGAGCCGAGCGTGTCGGCCTTGTCGAAGATCTCGTAACCGACCGACCCGCCAAGCGGCAGGCCCTGCTCCGCAAGACGCATCCGCGTACGGAAAACGTCATCCTGGGGCACGAGGATCGTCGAGCCGTCGTTGCGCAACTCGAAGGGAACCGCGAGGCTCTCGAGCTGGGAGACGATCGCCGAGGAATCCTCGAACGTCAGGTCGCTGTAGAGGGGGGTCATCTGCGGCGCGGTGACACGCAGCATCAGGAAGGCGAACGCACCCACCAGGATCGCCGCCACCGCACCCATGGCGGCGAGGCGAGCAGGTCCGATTGCCTTGACGAAATCCGCGATACCGTTCACGTGCCACCCATCCGCTGAAACCGAGGTGTCGGGTCAGACCGGACCATCCGGAAAGGCTGGGGATTGGGGATGGTGATCGCCTCCCCGGATGGCCGGTAGGCAAAACTTGCCGCGCAGATGGTAAACGAGTGGTTAACGCGTCTTAACAAACCCGGAAACCGGCTGATTTCCGCCATTCTCGATTGGCGATTTGCGACCTCGCCCCGGCAATTTCGACCATACCCGTTAACGCTTCGCTTACCATGCCGCGACTCAGCGCGGCATTCAGCCTACAGCCACCGACCGGCAGGCCGTTTCAGGCGGCGCAAGGCTCACGACACGATGATCGGGAGGGCGCACGAACGAAAACGGCCGGCGTCCGACGCCGGCCGTTTCGAGACGGAATCAAGGGATCAGGTCAACTGCCCGCCGGAGCGGCGAGGCAAGATCAGTTCCGGTACTGCTGTACGCGGGTCGCCCTCAGACCGGCCAGCCCGTGCCGGTCGATGGAACTCTGCCAGGACAGGAACTCTTCCACCGTCAGCGTATACCGCTTGCAGGCCTCGTCCAGGGACAGAAGCCCCCCTCGGACGGCGGCCACCACTTCCGCCTTCCGGCGGATGACCCATCTGCGGGTCGAGGCGGGAGGAAGATCGGCAATCGTAAGCGGAGACCCATCGGGTCCGATCACATATTTGACACGCGCACTTGCTCGGTCGGTCATTGTACACTCACACTCAACATGACCACGTTGAGGTTGAATGTAGCCCTTCAGCTTTAAAAATTGACTAAACGCGAGGCAAGAATTCAGTAATAATTTGAACGACTCAGCGACACCCTAGAATCCGCCGTTTTGTGCCGGGTAAATGCCTTGCGAGCACTGGCTCCGACACCTCTCCTTGCAAAATGAAACAACCGCGAACGCCTCGGGCGTCACGCGGCCTCAAAACAAACCTGAAAGAGAAGAAGACTGGCAGGCCGGGCAGACCGGACTACAGCGGACTTTCCGCCGGATTCGCGGCTACGTCATCAGAGCCTGTTGACCGAAATGACGTTGCTCGCCGGAATGCTGATTGGTCCAATCTTCAGGACCGGCCCACCCGACGAGAAATCCAGCCCCGTGACTTCGCCGGTCGTTTCCGTGGGCACGGCCACGGCAGGATTTCCCTTGTCATCGAGGCGTGCGATGGACACCGAATAGGTCCCCGCCGGGGCCAGGGAACCTGCCGTCGTGCGGCCATCCCATGCATAGCTGTGGCGCCCCTGCGAAAGATCGATCTCCCCGGCATAGACCTTCGCGCCGAGCGAGTTGCGGATCTCGACCTTTGCCTTGCCGCTGTCGGGTGAATTGTAGGTCCATTCGGCGCCGTTGCCGCTGTTTTCCGCCGTATCGCCATACGCCACGATCTTGGTTCCAATATAGCTCACGTAGCTCGAGGCGGTGGACGCGGCCATCACTTTCAAAACATCGGAAAGCTGATCGTTCGTCTTGATCTGCTGTTCAACGGAGGAATACTGAACGAGCTGGTCGGTGTACTGGGACGCGTCCATCGGCTCGAGCGGATCCTGGTTCTTGATCTGCGTCGTCAGGATGGACAGGAACAGCTCGTAGTTGTTCGACAGGCCCGTCAGCGTGGACGGCGTGTCGACTCCGGTGGTGCCCCCGGCAGATCCGACTCCGCTTGTCGTCACCATGTCACTCGTCCCTCGGTTTCCGTTTGCCCGCATCCCGGGCCGGTATCACACCGGCCGGGAGCGGCCTCTCGTCAGATATGAATGTCGAGCGAGCCCGTCGAGCCCGCCACCTGAACCCGTGAAAAGGAGACGGCCTCGCGGTCGGCCTCTCCCGCCTCGCCGCCATGCGCCGGCCCGCCGGACGTACCGTTGTTACCATCCTGTCCGGAACCGTCGGCCATTCCCTGCTGCTGGGCGAAACTGCCGCCCCCCTGATCCCTCAGCGACAGTTCGACCGATCCCGGATCGAGCTTCAGGCCGGCGGCATCGAGCGCCCGCTCAAGTCCGCGCTGGTCGCGCATGAACATGTCCAGCGTTTCGCTACGATCCACGGTGAGATGAGCCTTCACCTTGCCGTCCTTGGAGAACTTCAGCTCCACATCGACGCGCCCAAGTTCGGGCGGATCCATCCGGATCTGGAAGCGCGTCTGCCCCTTTCCGGCGAAGCGCGCCACTTCGGCCGCCAGGTGGCCGGTTGCCAGCGCCGCCATGTGCGGCGCCGGGTTCTGACCGCCACGTGCCGCCTGCGACAGCTGCGCGTGGGCCTGGGCGAGAGCATCGCCACGCCCACCACCCTCAAGCGCCGACGTTCCACTCAAAAGCGCCGGATCGTCGCTCAGCGAGACATCGCCGGAGGCTTCCGCCATCGCGGCCGCGAAGGCCATGGCCGGAGCACTCACGCCGCTGCGGGTCGGCTGTGCCGCCTCGGGCCGGGCACCTGCCGAAGCCGACGCGCCATCCGCCGAACGACCGGCGGAGATGTTGTCCTTCGCCGTTGCGCCATCCGCGCCGGACCCGTCATACCCGTAGAGAAGATCGCGAGCCTCAGCGGCGGCTGCCCCCTCGCCCGCAATCGTTCCGCTGCCGGCGGGTGTGCCGGAAAGGGAGAATTGCGCGGCGCGCTGCACCTGCGGCTGCGATGCGGTGCGCGCGTCGACCGCGGCGGCATCGGCACGCACGGTATCGCGAGACTTCATCCCGGCGCCGTCGTCGCTTGCGACATCATCCGCGCCCATGGACACGGTGCCCGTCTCACTCGTCTCGCCAGTGAGGCTGTCGGCGGCCGGGGCATTCACCCGCTTCACCGCTACACTCGCGTTCACCTGCGCCTCGGGCGTCCCCGCCGAGACCGCCCGCACGGCCTCCTGTGTGCGGGGGCTGCCGGCGGCTTCCGCTTTCACGGCCTCGCCAGTGGCACGGTCGCCATCGGGCATCCCCTCACGAACCGTGGCGGCCATTGCGTCTCCAGATGCGTCACCCTGCGCGGGGGCCGCGAGGCCGGACGCGATCGCCGAGGCTGTGGACGTGCCGGAGCCAGCAGGGACGGACGCGGCACGCGTTCCGGAACTGGACGGCGTGCGGCTTGAAGCCTTCGCTCCCGCTGCCCCGACGGCGGACAAAGCTCCCTCCGCCCGGGTATCGCCCGCTCCACCCGTCGCGACGTCTGCCATCGCGGCGCCGGCCACCCCGCCACGCTCCCGCGTCCCGGAAGCGATCTGGCTTGCAGCAACCTGATTGCCGGATGCCTGCTCCGTCGCCGGGGTGCCCGTCACGGCAGGCGTTTCGGGAATCCGGGCGTTGACGCTTCTGGCGCGTGCGGCGGCTTCGCTTTCACCGGCAAGCGAGCCACCGTCCCGGGCCATTCCAGCACCTGTCTGCGCGGGGGCCTGTCGAGTGCCGCCCTCGGTCATCGCGGACGGAAGGGCCCCTTTCACGTCGCCATTCAATCCGGTCCCGGAGGAGATCGCCGCAGACGGAGACTGCGCCCCGCGTGCCGCCGTGGCGTTTGTCGATTGGGCCTCGCCATCGAGCGAGGCTCCCCAGATTTCGCTCATGCGCGCATTGGCGGCGACATCACCGGAGACATTTGCTGTCGGGGCCGCCTGCCCGCCGGTCTGACCACCGGCCGTCGGTGCGGCGCTCCCGGCCGACTGTTCCGCGTCGGCAGCGGACATCGACGGCATACCTGCAACCGCGCCCGATGCGTCCGAAGGCACCGTCCCGCTTCCGCCCGCCACGGGCATTCCGCCATCCGGTGTCAGGGGGGCAGTGGATGCGCCCGAAGGTGAAACGGTCGCGGAGCCGGAGGCCACATCGTTGAAGCCGGCGAAATTCCAAACGGTCGCACGGGGCGCCTCGACAGCCGCGGCCCCGGCAAGGCCCGAGGCAGCAGCCTGTCCGGCGACGTCCGCCGCCTCCGGTGTCCTGGGGCCGGTCCCTTCGAGCGCCGCAAGGTCCCCACCAGGGATGGAGCCGCCCCGGGAGCGCCCGCCCGCCTGCGCCTGCTGGGAAACGGCGGTAGCTCCTGCCACCGCGCTGTTTCCAGCCGCGACCTCCGGCCCGAACGTGCCGGCAAGCACATCGGCGAACATTGACGGAACCGCCTGTCCGGAACCTCCAGCGTTCCCCGCACCGGCGACGGCGCGCGCGGCGGCGGAAGCTGTGGGCACGGATCCCGGAACGGGTTGCGACACTGTCTGGGCGATGGTCACGCGCATCTTCCTTGCATCATCCGGCGTCCGTCTGTCCAACGGCGCACGCATGGTCTCGCTCTGGGGATAGCAAGGGGCGGGCCAACTGCCCGGGACGGCTGAAACACGGGCTTTTCGCCAGCTGCCCTTGCCCTTTGAACTCCCGGATCACACATGCGCGGCGGGCAAGGCTTGCCCAGGACAGGCAAGCTTTGCCGGGTTGTGACGGCCGGACAGGACGAGAAAGGATGGCGTTCCCCCCTTGCGCCGGTCTTGGCGTTTGCAGGGCCGATCCGCTATAGTCGCGCGCAAACACGCGGCCCGGCGAAATGCCGCGACCCGCACCCATCCAGCCACTGCCCTCCGGCCCGGTTTCAAACGACAGGGAACCCGCGCCGGATTTGCGCGTTTTCGCGGGGCGGACGCCGCGCCGGCGCGGCCGGAGAAGCCAGACGGGAGCGCCGCTGCTCGAGGCCCGCACCGGCCGGGCGACATTCACGAGGACCGGCTCCCGCTCGCGGGCGCTCAAGAACAGGTCCGCACCAGGATGACAGGCATGATGAACAGTCTCGACATCCCCAAGCGCCCGGAGGACACGCGGGTCGTCGTTGCCATGTCGGGCGGCGTCGATTCGTCCGTCGTCGCGGGGCTGATGCAGCGCGAGGGCTACGACGTCATCGGCGTCACGCTGCAGCTCTACGATCACGGGGAGGCGGTGCACCGGGCCGGTGCCTGCTGCGCGGGCCAGGACATCCAGGACGCGCGCCGCGTCGCGGAACGGCTGGGCATTCCCCACTACGTTCTCGACTACGAGGACCGCTTCCGCGAGAAGGTCATCGAGCGCTTCGCCGAGAGCTACATCGCCGGCGAGACGCCGATCCCCTGTGTCGCCTGCAACCAGACGGTCAAGTTCTCCGACCTTCTGGAAACCGCCCGCACGCTCGGCGCCGACGTTCTGGCGACCGGCCACTACGTGCGCACCGCGCAGGCCGCGAACGGCCATCGCGCGCTCTACCGCCCGATCGACCTGGACCGCGACCAGAGCTACTTCCTCTTCGCGACCACGCAGGAGCAGCTCGACTTCCTGCGCTTTCCGCTCGGCGGCATGACCAAGCCCGAAACGCGCGAGCTTGCCCGCGAGTTCGGTCTGGCGATTGCCGACAAGCAGGACAGCCAGGACATCTGCTTCGTGCCCCAGGGCAAATATGCCGACGTCATCGAACGACTGAAGCCGAATGCGGCGGAGCCCGGCGAGATCGTCCACCTCGACGGCCGCGTGCTCGGCACGCACAACGGCATCATCCACTTCACCATCGGCCAGCGGCGCGGAATCGGTGTCGCCACCGGAGAGCCGCTTTATGTGGTGAAGCTGGACGCGGAAGGCCGACGCGTGATCGTCGGCCCGCGCGAGGCGCTGGGGACCCGGCGCATCGTTCTGCGTGACGTCAACTGGCTCGGCGAGGGGCGTCTCGAGGACATTCCCGCGACCGGTATCGAGCTTGCCGCGAAGGTCCGCTCCACCCGGCCGCCGCGTCCGGCGGTGCTGCGCGTCATCGATGGAGAGCCCGTGGTCGAGCTCATCGACGGGGAGACCGGCGTCGCCCCCGGCCAGGCCTGTGTCTTCTTCTCCGACGACGGCGAAGGCGCACGCGTTCTGGGCGGCGGCTGGATAGACCGCACCGTTCCGGCAGGAGCCGCCATGACGGCGACGGACGCGACACGCGGCGACCGCAAGCCTGCCGCGGCCGCGCTGTGATGGACGGTGACTTTCTCACCCAGACGTCCCTCGGGCGCTGGGTCGACCGCCGCCGCCGCGCCCTGCGCCGCGCGGTTGCCGTCCTGACCGGAACCGACGGAAGCTCCGCCGTGGAAAGCGCCTATGCTCGCTGGGCCCCGATCTACGACTGGGTTTTCACCATCCCGCTCGTGCCCGGCCAGAAGGCCGCTGCCGCAGTCGCCAACGACCTCGGCGGACGTCTCGTCGAGGTCGGCGTGGGAACGGGCCTGTCGCTGCCGCTCTACGGACGCAATCTGAGGGTGACAGGCATCGATCTCTCGGAGCCCATGCTGCGCCGCGCCCGCGAGAGAGTGCGGCGCGAGACCCTCGGCAATGTCGACGGGCTTCACGCCATGGACGCGACCGACATGAGCTTCGAGGCGGCAAGCTTCGACGTCGCGACCGTGATGTATGTGGTCTCGGTGGTCCCGGACCCCGCCGCCGTGATGGCGGAAGTGGAACGCGTCGTGAAACCGGGAGGCACGGTCATCATCGTCAACCACTTCGCCTCAGCGAGCGGCATTCTTGCAGCCGCCGAGCGTCTGCTGGCCCGGTTTTCCGAGAAACTCGGCTGGGACCCGCTTTTTCCGCGCGAGACCATACTCGAGGCCACGTCCATGGAGCTTGTCAGCGAAAGCCGGCATGGCCCCTTCGGCCTGTTTTCCATGATGGTCTTCCGCCGCTGAGCAGCGCCGCTCGCGAATCCGATCCTTCCTGGAAATGACAAGACCCCGGCACCATCAGGTGTCGGGGCTTTTTTGTCCGTTGCCGGACGAAAGTTGGAGGCGGGCCGGAATGCCCGGCCCGCCCCTCCTCACATCCTGCCGGTCGAGAAGAACAGGGTCTCGCCGTTGCTGTCGTCGACACCGTCATTGTCGGTCACGGCATAGCCGTTGCCCGCGGCATCGATGGTGAAGCCTTCGATCTTGTCGACAACATATCCGCCAGTCGCCTTGAGGTCAGGGATGAAGTCGCGAACCTCTTCCTTGGTGACCATCGGCAGTTCGCCGCCCAGCGGCGCGGGCATGAGCTGGGACAGGGGAACCCGGTAGAGCTTCTTGATCTTCGCCGCCTCACCGATCTGGTTGTCGCGCTCCACGATGTAGACATGGTCGCCGTGCGCCGTGATCTCGGACAGCCCCACCCAGCCCTTTTCGGTCGCGTCGAGCGGATAGTGCACCGCGCCCCACTCCTTGGTGGAGGTGTTGTAGGCGAGAAGCTTCACCGCGTCCTTGGGATCATCCTTCCAGGGGCGCTGGATCGCGACCCACAGCGTGTCGCCAACCATGGTGATGCCCTCGGCACCGAAGCGGCGCTGATGAACCAGAAGCTCTTCCGGGAAGGCAACCGACTCCTTGATCTCGCCCTTGCCGTTCACATGGTAGAGCGCATGCGGCACGAGCTTCCCGGCGTTGCCTTCCGAGGCCAGCCAGAAACCGCCCTTGCCATCGGTGGCAATGCCTTCAAGATCCAGAAGCTGGGCCGGCTGACCGCCCCGCGTCACGCGGATCACGCCGGTGATCTCGGCCGGCGCCTTGGTGGCGTCGATCTCGAAGATCGTCGGCTGCATGGAATAGAAGCTGTCGTTGACCGCATAGAGCCGCCCCGCGACCTCGGGATCTGCCGCAAGGCCGGACAGCGCACCGAAGCCGACCGGCAGGCCGCCTTCGGTCACCTTCGACTCGATCATCGGATAGGAGGACGTGCCCTCGCCAAGGCGATAGATCGTGACATGCGAGCGCGCGCCCCCGTCGGCGACCAGGTCGGCTTCGTTGGACACGGCCAGGATGTCGCGGCCCGGGATCGCGATGGCGCCTTCAGGCGCGATGCCCGTCGGCAGAAGCTGGACGAACTCCGGCATTCCGCCCGTGTCGCGGTAGACACCAACGACCGAGCCACGCTCGGACAGGACGAAGATGTACGTGTTGCCGCCAAAGGTCTTGACCTCGAGCCCCTCCGGCTCGACGCCCTTCTTGTTGGCCCGCTTCTCGGGGAAATGGCCGGCCATGACGATACGGTGCTCGAAGTCGGTACCGGAATCGAACAGCAGCTCACCGGACTTGGAGAAGATCGAGAAACCGCGTGAACCGCCCTTGTAGTCGCCCTCGTTGGCGATCACGAAACGATCGTCATCAAGCCACTGCACCGCGTCGGGCTCGCGCGCGACGCCCTTAAGCGACCCGTTGAGCGTGATCGCGCCGTCGCGGCGCGTGTCAACGCCCTCGAGGTCCACTTCGCCGGCGGAGAAATGGTTCACGATCTCGCCGGTGTTGCCGTCGACAACAACCAGATGGTTGTTCTCCTGCAGCGTGACCACGACCTCGTTCTTCGAGTTGATGTCGACGAACTCGGGCTCGGGATCATCGGCCGCAATGCCGCCCAGTCCGGTCAGGTCCACATCCTTGCGGCTCCCGCAATCGAGGGCACCGTCCACGATCTTGAACAGGCTGAGCCATCCGGCCGGCATCTGCGGCATGGCACCATCGTTCAGGTCCTCGTCGCGCTCGTTCTCGATCGCCACCGCAAGCAGGTCCCCGGACGGCGACAGGGCAACGGAGTCCGGCTGGCCGCCGAGATCGCAGGTGGCCGAGATCGCCTGCGTCGCGATGTCGATGGTCACCAGCACGCCCGAGGGGTCGGTGAAGCTCTTCGAGGTGTTGATGCCGGCGAAGACCTTGTCGCCCACAGAGGTCACCGACGTCGGCTCGCCGTCGATCTTGACCACGCCATGCGGCTTCGGATTGGCCGGGTCCGTCAGGTCGATGAAGCCGATCGCGCCAAGCGGGCTGTCCGAATAGATCAGCATCTGGCCGTCTTCGGTCGAGGTGATGATCTCGGAAGACGTTTCCGTCTCCGGCGCCATCTCTGACGGCAGGTTCGAGGCCACCGGAAAGGACGCGATGCGGTTGAAGACGGGTTCGGCCTGCGCGGCGAGCGTCGAGCCGAGAAGCGCGGCGGCAAGGGCGCCGAGAACGGAAAACTTCATGAAAGACCCCCAGGAGAAACCGTGATCGGGCGTGAATATGATCCGGCAGTGGTAGGCAGGCTCTATGACACCCGGTTGACAGCCGCAAGGCGGCTCATCCGCCCTTGCGATATCGACGGGCGAGATAGACGACCGAGCCGGACTGCAGCCCCTTGTAGAGAAGCGAGCCACGCGTGCCGGCGAACTCCTTCATGAAGCGACGCGACAGCCGGTTACGCGCGATGCGCGCCTGCTTGCGCGCCTCCGCAGCGTCGAGCGCGGCGAGCACGCCCTCCGTCAGGTCCCTCTCCTGCAAGAGTTCCAGCCCGGGGATGGAAAGGTCCCGGTCAAGCGCCTCGAGCATGGAGCGGCCCCGCATGTCGGCGAAGGTGAAGATCCCGCCCGGGCGCAGCACCCGCGCGACCTCTTCCGCGAAACCCGCCACATTGGCGTAGCAATGGGAGGACTCGATGTTGACCACCACATCGAAGCTGGCGTCGGCGAAGGGCAGCGCCTCCGCATCGCCGACCTTGAAGGCAAGGTCCGGCGTGTCGGCGCAAAGCGCCCGGGCCCGCCGCACGGTGCCCGGAGAGTAATCGAGGCCGGTGACCGAGCGCGGGGAAAAGGTGCGGGCGATGTAGCGCGCGCCACCGCCGCGCCCCGATCCGACCTCAAGCACGTCGCGCCCCTCGAGATCGAGGCCGTTCACGGCCTGGTGATAGAGACCGATGAACGGACGCTCCGGCTCTTCGTCGGGATCGAGAGCAAACGCCTCGCCCTCAGCCACATAGCCATAATTCATGAAACGCCAGTCGTCGTCGCGCCAGACACGCGACAGCATGTTGTAGAGCCCTCGCCACGCCCATTTGCGCGTGCGCGGAAAAGCCCCGCGCTCGACCGCGCGCAGCACGTGAGAAAAGAGTCCGCCGCTCATTCGGCGGGTTCCGCGCGCGGTCCGTCGGCGGCAAACTCGGCCGCAAGCCACGCCCGACCGGAGCGGATCAGGTCCGTATCGTCGATGTTGCGTGGATCGAAGCCGGGCAGATAGTAGCGCAGGAAAGGCCCCATGCTCAGGCGCATGTATCCAGGCGAAATGAAGAACAACTGAAACACGCGGAGCCAGAAACGCAGCCCCGTGTCGTGCCCCTGCTCGCGCAGCATCTTGCGCATGTTGCGCAAGAGCACCCTCAGGAAATGAAAGGCGGTCGTGTTCATGGCCCCGATCCTGAGACCGTAGCGTTTCCACGCCGGCATTCCCGCAGCCGCCTGCCGGTACACGTCGAGCGCGACGGCCTTGTGCTCCAGTTCCTCCAGCGCGTGCCACATCCACAGCCGGCGGTAGGCGGAATGCGCTCCGTCGAAGAGATGGTGATGGCGCAGGGTGACGGTCGAGAAATTCGCCGTCAGGTGTTCGATGGCGCATGTAACCGCCAGACGGATCAACGGCACCTGCACGTTGGCCAGAAGTGTCGCAACCGGCTGTTCCATCGCCTCCACGTCATGCCCGAGGTCGGCAAGCCCTCGATTGTAGTCCTCGTGCTCGCGCGTGTGGAAAGCTTCCTGGACGGCATAGCCGTTTATCTCGGCCGCAAGCTCGGGGTCGTCGAGACGGGCGGCATAGTGCTTCAGCGAGCGGATGAAGAAACGCTCCCCCTCGGGCAGGAAGATCGAGAACGAATTGACCATCGCCGTCTTGACCGGATCGCCGCCGAACCAGTCGAGCTGCGGATTGTCGCCGATGCCGAAGCGCACGTCGCGCGGGACGATCTCCTCATCGTCATGAGGCGCCGACCAGTCGAACGGCTTCGATTTCGCCATTGGTCCCTCGCTCGGAAAGCCCCGAGGCCTTCATGTTCGTCTTGCTTCGGAAGGCAACCTAAGGCGGCGGCCTTCCACCGGCAAGCGCCGCGAGGGCCGTGCAGCCCCCGACAGTCATCGCCGTCATACTGGTGAGACCTGGACCGCTTAAAAAGTGCTTCCGGCTTCCGCCGACCAGTGGTCGCCATCCCCGTCCAGCCAGCAATCGCGAGAGCCAGCATGGATCGCAAAGATACCGATCGGATTGATTTTGAGGATTTTTCCTTCGATGCCTTCGACGAGGCGCGTGATCCGCGCCCGCAGACAACGGACTTCGACCGGGTCGTCGAGACCGCGATTTCCCGGCGTGGCCTGCTCGGCGTTCTGGCCATCGGTTCGGGCGCGGCCGCGATGGGTCTGGGCGTCACGGGTCTCGGCTCGCTCATGAGCTCCACCTCCGCCGAAGCCGCGACGGCGCGGTTCGGCTTCAAGCCGGTGGGCATCGCGACCGACGCGACCGTCCACGTTCCGGAGGGCTACTCCTGGCAGATCCTCGCGCGCTGGGGTGACAAGCTCTTCTCCGACGCGGGCGGTTTCGACCACACGACCGGCGGCGACGCCGCCACGGCGGATCGCGTGTTCGGCGAAAACACCGACGGCATGGAATTCTTCGTCATCGGCGATCGCAACGTGATCGCGGTGAACCACGAATACGTGAACCCGAAGCTGAACCTGCCCAAGAACGAGGGCGGCATTCCCGCCTCGGCCGAGGACGTCGCCAAGCTGCAGAAGCTCCAGGGCGTCACGGTGATGGAGGTCGCGGAAGGGGACGATGGCTGGAAGATCGTCGTCGACAGCCCGCTGAACCGCCGCATCAACCACCTGACGCCGATGACGATCTCGGGGCCAGCCGCCGGCCACGACCTGCTGAAGACCGAGGCCGACCCGAGCGGCACGAAGTCGCTTGGCACCTACAACAATTGCGGTGCCGGCAAGACGCCCTGGGGCACCTATCTGACCTGCGAGGAGAACTTCAACGGCTACTTCGGCTCCACCGACGAAGCCGTGAGCCTGCCCGAGGATTTCAAGCGCTACGGCATCAAGACCGGCAGCGTCTATTCCTACGAGAAGTTCGACCCCCGCTTCGATCTGGCGAAGAACCTGAACGAGCCCTACCGGGCCGGCTACATTGTCGAAATCGACCCCGCCGCTCCGTCCTCGACGCCGGTGAAACGCACCGCGCTCGGCCGCTTCAAGCACGAGAACGCCGAGGTGGTCATCGCGCCCGACGGCCGCGTGGTGGTCTATCTCGGCGACGATGAACGCGGCGAGTTTCTCTACAAGTTCGTCTCCAGCGCCAGCTACGTGCCGGGCGGCGACACCTCGACGCTGCTCGACGAGGGCACTCTCTTCGTCGCGAAGTTCAACGAGGACGGATCCGGCGAATGGATGGCCCTGACGCCCGAGACGACCGGCATGAGTGCTCCCGAGATCGCGATCAGGACACGCCTCGCCGCCTCGAAGGTCGGCGCGACGACGATGGACCGGCCCGAGTGGGTCGCTGCCAACCCGATCGCCGCCGAGGCCTATTGCGCCCTCACCAACAACAAGAACCGTGGCGTGAAGCCCAACGCCGGCGGCGACGCAACTCCGGTCGGCGGCCCGAACCCGCGCGAGAAGAACAACTACGGCCAGATCGTGCGCTGGTATCCCGAAGGCCAGGACCACGCCGCGCCGGGTTTCACCTGGGACCTCTACGTGATGGCCGGCAACCCGACCGTTCATGACGGCGCCTACGCCGGGTCCGACAACATCAACGAGGGCAACCTCTTCAACTCGCCCGATGGAATGGCCTTCGACACAACCGGCCTGCTGTGGATCCAGACCGACGGCTCCGACAGCAACAAGGGCGACTACGCCGGCATGGGTAACAACCAGATGCTCGTCGGCGACCCGGTGTCGGGCCGCATCGAGCGGTTCCTCACCGCGCCGATCGGGTCCGAGGTGACGGGCCTGTGCTGGTCGGCGGACCTGCGGACCATGTTCGTGGGTATCCAGCATCCGGACGCGCCCTTCCCCGACGGCGAGGGCACGCTCGGACGATCCTCGGTCATCGCCGTCAAGCGGTCGGACAACGCCGTCATCGGCTGACCTCCACGACCATAACTTCCCCGCGAAACGGGCGCGCCGGCACTCCGGCGCGCCCTCTTTCTCACTGTCCTCCCATCCATTGATCGTTCAGAAATACGGAACAATCCCTTCGATGAAGTGCGGATTGTTTTAAACGTCAAACGCCCCAAATGTCGGAGACCGGCCGTCAGGAGACGGCAGCGACAGGAGGGTTTCATGAGCGCAGCCGACATCACCATAACCCGTGAGACCAGTGAAACGCGCGGTCGTTACATCGCGCGGGTCACAGGCCATGACGAGACGGGCAAACTGACGTTCTCGATCAGCAGCGCGACGCTGGTGATCGCCGATCATACCGGCGTGCCGGACGTTTTCCGCGGCATGGGGGTGGGGCTTGCACTTGTCGAGCGCCTCGTGGCCGACGCGCGCGAACAGGGCTTCAAGATCATGCCCCTGTGCCCCTTCGTGAATGCCCAGCGCAAGCGGCATCCGGAATGGGCGGACGTGTTCTCCGTGTAGGAAGCACCAGACGAAGGGGTGCGGGCCGCTCGGTCCGCGCGCCTCTTTTCTTCCCGATACCGGCGAAAGCCCGTTTTCACGTGCACGTTCCAGCGGATGGCGGATCGGCCGGCGCCCCGGCGGCTTCTTTCCCAGCGTCCATAGTTCTGCACCTTGCGTCCACGGATTGCCCGCCGACCTTGCCGCCTCCTCCGCTTTTGCGGAGGAACAATGCAGTCCTTACGTGGAGGCAATCACGTCCGCCTCCTCCCCTCCTGCAAAAAAGAGCGACAAGAGATGACCGCCCGAGCGTCCCGCCCCGCCCCCTTGCGCAATCGTGCCCTTCTACTGCCGGCACTCACCGCCACGGCCCTGATGCTTGGCGCCTGTCAGTCGGGACCAGGCACGACCTCGCCCGGCGTCCGCCCGCCCATGGCCCCCATGTATCCGGCCAATTCCCTCGGCAATCGCTACGGCCCCCGCTTCAACGCCAAGCCGTTCAAACGCGAAACGACGCTCTCCTCCTCCTCCAGGTCATGGGTCGACGCGAACGGCACCCGGCACACGAAGTCGTCGCGAACAAGCGCCTCCGTCTCCGTCGATCCGAACGCAGTGGGCAACACCGTGGCCATGCTGCTCGGCGCGGCCAACAGCAATCATCGCGCGCCCATGCGTCGGATCTCGACCGCCGAGGTCGCCGGGAACTGGAGGGTGGAGGTAGATGGAAAGCAATGCCGCATGACGCTGCGCCCACCCGTGGGCGGAGCGTCCGGCTTCGCGTCGGCTTTCGGCTGCTTCAACACCGAACTGCAGAACATCCGCAAGTGGTCGCTGCGCGGCGACGAGGTCTATCTGACCGGCATGTTCGACAAGCGCGTCGCCATCCTGGACCTGACCGGACCCGATCGCATGGACGGCGACACGGAAAACGCGGCTCCCGTGATCGCCTGGCGTTGACGCATCACGCTCAGACGCTGAGCGTGCGGATCCAGTTCTCATATCGACGATCGACGAACCGGGCCATGTCCGGTTCGATGAGACGTGCCTGATTGGGGTTTGCGCGCATGTCGCGCGCCGTCGTGCCGAACCGGTTCCGAAAGGCGCGTGAGAACGCACTGTCGTTGCTGAACCCGCAAGCTTCGGCAATCGACGAGATCGGGCGCAGGGCAAAGCGCTGATCGACGACCATCCGCATCGCGAGCCGCAACCGGCGTTCGCGGATATACGCCTGCACGCCGCCGAAGGGCTCGAACATCTCGTAGAGCCGCGTCCGCGAGACCCCCGACAGGCGCGCGACACGGGCCGGCGTCAGGTTCGGATCCGCAAGGTTTTCCTCGATGCGCTGCCTTGCACGCACCAGAAGTGCAAACGCGATCCCCCGCTCGCCCGCCCCCGGCTCAGGTTCGCTGCCATTGAGACATGCTGTTACAAGTGCCGCCGTCGAGGCGCTTGCCTCCCCCGCCTGGGCGAGCGTCATGTCTCCGGCCACCGCCTTGAGCGTCTTCATGTGATCGAAGAGAAGCCGGGCCATCGGGTTCTCGTCGTTCGGCAGGATCTGGAGATGACGGTCGGCAGCGGATTTCAGATGCGGCTCTATCAATCCGCGCGGCAACAGCAGCGACAGGTTGGCCATGTCGCTGGAAACCGACCGCATGTCCTGCGCCAGGTCGAAGACGATAAGTCCGTTCTGGGCAAAGACCCTGTCCTGTCCGCGATGACGAAAGGACATGGACCCTTTCTCGTAGATCTGGATCATGAAGTGATCCATGCCGTCGCGGGCGATGATCTCGGGCGTCCGCGCCCAGGACTGCGCCTGCGTGCGCGTGTGGGCAAGGGCCATGTCACCCAGGATGTAGGCTTCAATCTCCCCGAGGAACCCGGTCTCCCGCTCCTCGCGCTCCGCCTCCACCTCGAACAGGCAGTTGATGCTGTCACGCCACAGGGCAAAGCGATCCCGCGGCGCGACCCCCTCGAGCGAGAACCGGCTGCAGGGAACCCGCCTGCCCGTCTCGCCCGTTCCCGGTTTCGTAATCTGCCCCATCTCCAGCCTCGCTCCTCCTCGCGGCCAACTGCGGGAGCATTGGACAGGACAATGGTAAAAATCAACAGTTTCCAACACGCGCGCACCGACCGGTGCGAAGGCGTGTCACGCGCCGGGACCCGAGAGTCGCGCCCTTGTGTCCTCGGCGTAGGACGCATCCGACTTCTTCACGAATGACGCCCGCCAGCTCTGCGACAAGGGTGCCAGGCCCACGATCTCCGCGGCAAGGCGCGGGTCGATACGCGGATCGAACCGCGCGGCGATGATGCGTGCCAGCGGCCAGTCGGGAAGCGGCCTTTCCTGGATCGCGATCTCGTCGCCGGCCGCGACGCTTCCCGGCTCCAGAACCCTGTAGTACCAGCCGGTGCGCCCGCTCTTCTGCATCGCGCCCGCCATTGCCGCGATGCCGGTATGGGCGGCAAGCTTCCAGCACGGCTGCCGCCCCTGGCATATCTCGACAAGGGCACGGCCCAGCCGGAACCGGTCGCCCAGGCACACGCTCTCCTCGTCGAGTCCGTCCGCGACAATGTTCTCGCCAAAACCTCCGGACCGAAGAACATCTTCATGATCGGGGAAGCGCTCCCGCCACCAGGCATAGTGGGCAGCGGGATAGTGATGAACAGCCTTTTCCGGGCCGCCGTGAACCTTGCGGTCGGCCTGCTCGTCGGCGGAAAACCCCTCATAACCGAGGTCCAGGGCCTCCGGGACCGGCTCCTTCGCGATTGCCGAGGGCGGCTTGCCCTCCCACCGCTCGCGCGCACGGCCAACGTGAAGCGCGAGAACCGAAGTGGCGGCAGGCAGCATGTCGGACATTTTCAGTGAGCTCCGCTTGGCGGTTCCGGGCGCGTCATCCAGGGTCCGCCTATAGCCACCACATCGCAAGCGCGACAAGCACCAGTAGGGGCAACAAGCGGAAGACCACCATCCGGGTCACGTCTTCAAGAGGATAGGCGGGACGGTCGAGAAGCCACGTCGGCCGGCTCTCGACCAGGTTGGCGACATATCCGGTCCTGTCTTCCAGGAGCACCGGCAGGCGCGGCAGGCGGAACGGCAGCATGTCGAGAATGATCCCCGATGACAGGCGGTTCTCGGCCGGAAAGTGGAAGAAAAAGGGCTTTCCACCCGTTCGACGGTTCACCAGGTGCGAACCGTCGTAACGATAAAGCACCCGTTCCAGCCCCACCTGACAGGCCGAACTGGCGAAAAGAGCCTGATCGTGGTCGAGCGCGGCTCGGGACGGGTCATCCAGATACCACTTGTTGAACAGCGTCTGGTCACAATCGACACCGCTGTCGAAATCAAGCTCCTCGAGCATGTCCGCGATGGCACCGGCGCACCCCGCATAGGCCCCGGAATTGAGGAAGCGGTACATGCCGCCACGCCCGTGACGCTTCGGATAGCGCCGCGACGCCGCGAAGCGCCCGGGAAGTTTCCACGTGAAGCCCGGTTCCGTGGAAATCACGACCGGAGCCCGAAAGCGCGCGATTTCCGCCGCCAACTCTGCCGGATCCCGGATCAGGACCACATCGTAGCCGTCCGTGTAGACGACACTCTCGCGAGGATCGAGTGTCCGCAGGTGCGCCGCGAGAAGCTGCATGGCCCGGGCGTGTCCGGGATAGGGCGACCCCGTCCAGACGATGTCCGGCTCGATGCCGTGGCGGGCAAGCGAGGCACGGTAGCGCTGCAGTCCCGGCCCGTCATCGGATGCAAGGGTGACGAAGCGCGGAACATCGGCCTTGTCCGGCGCACGCGCCTCAACCGTCCCTTCAACCGATCCGTTCTTCATCAGCTTCCCCGCATGGCCGAACGGCAGAAGCTAGTCTGATCGAGCGGAAAGAGGAAGCGCCGTCAGCCAACTTTTGACCTAGCGTCACCTGGGCGGCGACGCGTGGGAGGCTGAGGCACGTCCTTCCGCCTTGCGGCGGTCCTCCAGCTCGGCGATACGCAGATCGATGACGCTCCGGTCGAGCATTCCCGACACATTGTCCGAGGTCGGCAGGGTTTCCGCCACGTGGAGATAGCGCTCGCCCGCGACGGCAAGCAGGCGTCGCAATTCGGCAAGCGGGTCCGCATGATCGTCGGTACGAATGTCGATCCACGGATAGGCCTCGCCGCGATGGATCCTGAGCGCCGCCGATTGCCGGCCTCGCTTGTCCCCGCCGGCTCGCTCGCCGGCCTCCATCGCCGCGAGCAACCGCTCGGCGAAGGGCATCCCCTCACCCGCTTCGTAGGCCGCAAGCGTCTCGCGTACGACCTGCGGTCCGGCCAGCATGTTCCCGGCGACGGAGACGCCCTCGCCCTGGACGTGCCCCGCCCAGTCGACGCATTTTTCCCCCGTGAAGGCCGCGATACCGCCCCGGACATCCATGACGTGAAGCTGGCGCGAATGGGCGCCCGCATCGCGACCGGTCACGGCATCCACCACCTCGCGGGCGCTGGCGCCGCGCTTCAGCATCTCCAGCCCGTCGGTGCCGTAGAGCGGCGAGATGAACGCCTGCGTGGCAATCGCACCGATACCGCCGGCCATATGCGGCACCACCGCCCCGACGGCGAAGAAGCGACTTGCGACCGCGACCCCGAACTGGCCGGTCTCGCGATCACGCGCAACGATGGAATAGGTCATTCCGCCTCCCTGACAGACTGCTCCGGCTCAGCGACCGATGGCATAGGCCTGCATGAGGCGCGGCGTCGCCGCCGCCCGCAACAGGCCGTCCGCGCCGTGCCGCGCCGCCGTCAGCCGCCCGATGGACCATTCCGGCGCCACCTCGACCGAGTGACCGCGCCGGCGCAGCTCCTCGATCACACCGTCGCCGAAGCTTTCCTCGACCATGATGTGGCCGGGCTGGCGCTGGCGCGGATAGAAGGACGCTGGAAAATGCGTCGTATGGAAGAGCGGCTGGTCGATGGCTTCCTGCAGATTGGCCTCCGAGTGGACGAGGCGCAGGAAAAGCGACAGCTGCCACTGGTCCTGCTGGTCGCCACCCGGCGTGCCGAAGGCAAGCTCCGCCCTCCCGTCGCGCAACGCGATGGACGGTGTGAGCGTGGTGCGCGGCCGCTTGCCTGGCGCAAGCGAGGTCGGCAATCCCTCGTCGAGCAGAAACATCTGCGCACGCGAGTTGAGGCAGAACCCGAGCTCGGGAATGATCGGCGAGGACTGCAGCCAGCCGCCCGACGGCGTCGCCGAGACCATGTTGCCCCAACGATCGATCACATCGATGTGGACCGTGTCGCCGCGCTTTTCCGACAGATGCGCCATGGTCGGCTCGTAGACGCCGGTCTCTGACACCCCGAGCCCGTCGATGATCTTCATCATCCGCGCCACCTGCTCCTCGTGTCCGGGCACCGTGCCGGGGCGCAGGTCGAATGACGCGGTGGAGCCCATCAGCTTGCGCCGTTCGTCGTTGTAGTCGCGCGACAGCAGGGTCTCGAGCGGCACGTCCACGAATGCGGGATCGCCGTAGTAGACCTCGCGATCGGCGTAGGCGAGCTTCATCGCCTCAGCGACCAGATGCACGAAGTCCGCTCCCACCGGGTCCACGTGCTCGATGCCGGAACCGTCAAGCAGGGCGAGCGCCTGAAGCAGCACGGGCCCCTGCCCCCAGGGGCCGGTCTTGGCGACCGTCCAGCCATGGTAGTCACCCAGAAGCGGGGGCTCGACGGTGGCCGAGTAGGAGGCGAGATCCTGCGCCGAGAGAACGCCCTTGTGGCGCTCCCCGCTTCCGTCGACGACCTCGGTCCGTTCCACGAAACGGGCGATCGCCTCCGCGATGAAGCCCCGATAGAAACAGTCGCGCGCGGCCTCGATCTGCGCCTCGCGGCCCGACTTCGTCTCCGCTTCGTCAAGCAGGCGCTCCCAGGTGTCCGCAAGCACCGGATTGCGGAAAAGGGCATGGGGCGCGGGCGCCTCGCCTCCGGGCAACCAGGTCGCGTGGGACGTGGGCCACTCCTTCTCGAAGAAGGGCGCAAGCCCCGCGATCGTCGCCGAAACGCGCGGCAGCATCGGATGTCCCTCGCGGGCGTAGTGGATCGCGGGTGCCAGAACCTCGCGTATCGGCAGGCGACCGTGGTCGCGCAGCATCAGCATCCAGCCGTCGAAGGCACCCGGGATGACGGTGGAGAGCATTCCGTCGCCGGGAATGAGCGACAGGCCCTCGGCCTTGTAGCGCTCGATCGTTGCGCCCGCCGGCGCCGGCCCCTGGCCGCAAACCACCTCGACGCGGTCCGTGGCGGAACTGTAGTGGATCACCGGAAGATCGCCTCCGGGGCCGTTCAGGTGCGGCTCAACCGCCTGCAGGACGAACCCGGTCGCCGCCGCCGCATCATAGGCGTTGCCGCCCTTTTCCAGGATGCTCATGCCGACGGCACTGGCAATCCAGTGGGTCGAGGTAACGACGCCGAAGGTTCCGAGGATCTCCGGGCGGGTGGTGAAGCGGGTCATCCGTATTCCCTTGCAAGCTAGTGTTCTGGAGAGATATGGCGGCGCGGGGCGTCAGCCCTCGCGCGGGTCGAGCGCGTCGCGCAGGCCGTCTCCCAGCAGGTTGAAGCCGAGCACGACGAGAAAGATCGCCGCCCCCGGCCACCAGGACATCCACGGAGCCTGGGTCATGAAGTTCTTGGCCGTATTGAGCATGGAGCCCCAGCTCGGGTCCGGCGGCTGCTGGCCGAGCCCGAGGAACGACAGGCTCGCCTCCGCGATGATCGCAGTGGCGACCGTCAGTGTCGCCTGAACGAGAACCGGCGCGAAAACATTGGGCAGAATGTAGCGGGTGATGATCGCCGCGTCGCGCAGGCCGATGGCGCGCGCGCCCTCCACGTAGTCCTCGGTCTTCACCGAGAGCACCTGCCCGCGCGTCAGACGCACGAAGATCGGCGTCGCCGACAGGCCGATCGCGATCATGGCGTTCGTCAGGCTCGGGCCCAGAAAGGCGGCAAGCGCGATGGCGAGGATGAGAAAGGGCGTGGCCAGAAGCGCATCGGTCACGCGCGAGATCACCTGGTCGACCCAGCCGCCGAAATAGCCGGACACGAGCCCGAACGGAACACCGATGACGACCGCGATCACGACCGAAACGACGCCGGCCAGCAGCGAGGCCTGCGCACCCCAGATCATGCGCGAAAGGATGTCGCGTCCGATCTCGTCGGTGCCGAGCCAATGGGCCAGCGACGGCGCCTTGCGCACCGCGGACCAGCTTGTCGCGGCCGGATCGGCGATGGGCAGAACCGGCGCCAGAATGGCGACCGCCACGAAGAAGAGAACCAGCGCGAAACCGAACAGCGCGCTCTTGTTGCGCTTCAGCTTCTTCCAGGCACGGCTTTCGCCGCGCGCCGGCAGGACGTCCGGATCCGCCTCCGGGACGGCCGAGGGGCTTGCCGCACTCATAGGGCACTCCTCATGCGCGGATTGAGCAGGAAATAAAGCAGGTCGGCAATGAGGTTCATCAGCAGGAACCCGGCCGCCGTGCACAGGACCACGCCCTGCACCACCGCATAGTCCCGGGTAAACACCGCATCCACGATCAGCTTGCCGAAGCCGGGAATGGTGAAGATCTGCTCCGTCAGGACGGCACCGGCCAGAAGCTCGCCGAACAGCAGCGCTCCTAGGGTCACGATGGGCAGAAGCGCATTGCGAAAGGCGTGCTTGACCACCACGACGCCTTCGTCGAGCCCCTTGGCGCGCGCGGTGCGCACATAGTCAGCCTTCAAAACGCCGAGCATCGCCGAACGGGTGTGACGCATCAGGGTCGCGGCGAGCGCCGTGCCAAGGACGAAGGCCGGCATGATCATCGTCTCGAGCGATCTTACCGGATCGACGAATATGGACTCGTACCCCGAGGCGGGCAGCCAGCCCAGCTCGACCGAAACCAGCAGGATCAGCATGATCCCGAGCCAGAAATTGGGGATGGACAGGCCCGACAGCGCCACGAAATTTGCAATGTAGTCGACCGGACCGCCCTTCTTGACCGCTGACAGGATGCCGGCGGGAATGCCGATCAGCATGGCAACCAGCATCGCCATCACCGCCAGCTGGATTGTGACGGGCAACTTGTCGGCGATGAGCTGCGTCACCGGTTGGTTCGTGCGCAGAGACACGCCGAGGTCACCGGTCAGCACGCCCCCCATCCAGTAGCCGTACTGGACGATGATCGGATCGTTGAGCCGGTACTTCTCGCGGATGAACTCGATCACCTGCGGATCGCGCTCCTCGCCCGCCAGCACCAGCGCCGGATCTCCGGGCAGGAGCTTTTGCAGGGTGAACACGAACACCGACACGATCAGCAGCGTCGGAATGGCCACCAGCAGACGCCGGCCGATGAAGGTGAGCATCACGCGGCTCCCGTGACGGAGAAGAAGGGATTGGGCGTTCGGGTCATTGGAAGTTCACAACCACGGTTCGACGGCGACCGGTCAGTTCCGCCAGTTTGTGGAGAAGGTCGCGCCGCATCTGGGCGAGATCGGCAAGAGCCTCGACGTGACTCGCACGACGCGGCAGGTCCTTGCACTCGCGCCCCTCGATGAACCCGGAAGGGTCGAACCGCGACACGGGATCGGCGTGCTTGTGTTCCTGGACGAAAGGCGCGGGAAGCATCTGGAAGATCCTGAGGCTGCGGCAAAGCGCCGACCGCTCGACGAACAACATCTCGTCGACCGCGTCGCGGAATCGCTCCGTCGCCTTGAGCAGTCGCTGTGCCGTATGCCGCGTGACGAGATAGGCCGCCGCGCAGTAGTGCGAGGAATGAAGGCGCGCCACCTCGAAGGTTTCCCCGCGCCCGGATGCCCTGGCAGAGAGGCGAACCGGCTTCAGGTCCGTCTCGAGCTTGACCAGATCCGCCGCGGCCGGGATCCAGTCGTCCCGCTGGAGGATCTCGCCCGCGAAGCGCCCCGGCACGACATCATCCTCGAGCACGACAGCATGAGGCATCTCGCGTTCGACGATCAGCCTCCAGCACTTGCGATGACTGAGAAAGCAGGCGACCTCACCTTCTGTCATCCAGCCCCAGTGGCCGATGCCCTCCACATGGCGCTCGATCTCCGCTCGCGACAGCGCCCGCGCGTCCACACCCGCGACGCGCTCGAAGGCGAGCCCCCGGGCGTCGAGACGCTCCTTGATGCGCGCTAGCCGCTCCGGTGCACGGTCAAGGTTGATGAGCAGGATCGGCAAACGTGTCATGGCAACCCGTTTCGGACGAGGCACATGCCTCGGCGGTCTGGCTTGCGGGTTCCGGCCGGACCGGAACCCGCAAGCCCTGGCGTCACTGGTCCGAGAAGCGGACGTTCTCGAGACGGATCATGCCGTCCGGATAGGGAACAAAGCCCTCGATCTTGTTGTCGAGCGCCCAGATCCACGTCACATGGTAGAGGTAGATGATCGGCAGGTCCTTGGCGAGGATCTCGGTCGCCGCGTCATAGCTTGCCTTGCGCGTCGCCAGATCGTTGCTCGTACGGGCCTTGTCGAGCAGCTTGTCGACCTCCGGGTTGGAGTACTTGCCGTCGTTGAGGCCGCCCTTCGTCGTCAGGAAGCCGTGGATGTTGCCATCCGGATCGATACGGCCCGACCAGCCCACCTGGCTCATTTCGAAGTTGCCCGAAGACTGGTCGGCGAGCAGGCTCGCGAACTCGGTCGACTTCAGCTTGACGTTGATGCCGGCTTCGGCGGCCATGGCCTGGACCACCTGCATCATCTGCATCTGGACCGGGTTGTTGGCCACCTGCACCTCGACGTCGAAGCTCTCGACGCCCGCTTCCTTCATGAGCTCCTTGGCCTTCGCGACGTCGCGCGCCGGGATCGGCACGTTCTTGTCATACCACGGGCTCGTCGGCGGGAACGGCTGGTTGCCGGGCGCGAACACGCCCTCGAAGACGACCTGGTTGATCGCGTCGCGGTCGAGCGTCAGCTCGAACGCCTGGCGCAGCTTGGCCTGCCGGCCGATCGGCGTGTCGGCGCGCTCACCGTTCCCCACGTTCACCGTGATGCCCTGGTAGCCGAGCGAAACCGCATCCGCATAGGTCAGTTCGGCATCAGACTTCACCGAAGCCGCGTCCGTCGCCGCCAGGCGCTCCAGCATGTCGAGATCGCCCGCGCGCAGGTTTGCAAGACGCACGGTCGTGTCCGGAATCGGCAGGAAGGTGACCTTGTCGAAGTGGATCTTGTCCGCGTTCCAGTAGTCGGCGAAACGCTCAAGCACGATACGGTCCTGCTGCACGCGCTCGACGAACTTGAACGGACCCGAGCAGACCGGATTGGAGGCGAAGTCGGCACCGGCTTCCGCCGCCGCCTTGGGCGAAACCATCATGCCCGCGCGGTCGGCAAGCTGGGCAAGCAGCGTCGCGTCGGGCTGGGCGAGCGTGATCTTCACCTGCAGGGGACCGGTGACCTCGACGCTCTCGATCGATTTCACCTCGCTCTTGCGGCGGCTCTCGGGAAGGGTCTTCGAGCGCTCCAGGTTCGCCTTGACCGCCTCGGCGTCGAAGGCCGTACCGTCATGGAAGGTGACACCTTCGCGAAGGTCCATCATTAGTTCCGTGCCGTCCTCGGACCAGGTCCAGGACGTGGCGAGCTGCGGGATGATCTCCAGGCCCGGCGTGATGTCGACGAGCTTGTCGCACAGCGAGGTGTAGACGATACGGCCGACGAACGAACGGGACTGATCGGGATCGAGCATGTCCGGGTCGTCCTGCAGGCCGATGCGCAGATCGGCGGCGGCTGCCGGCAGCGCGACGAGTGCGCCGGCTCCCAGCAGAAGTGCGGCGTAGAGACTGTTTCGCATTTTCAAATCTCCTCTGGTGATGATGATTGTTTTCCGGATTTCGGGCTCTCCGCCCCCGACTTGGGAGCCGTGCTTCTGGCCCGGTAAAGCACGAGACGGCGGCGGGCCGCGGGCGAGGGTTCCGGCTCGAGCGCCTCTGCATCGCTTTCCACGGACTGCCAGTGATGGCAGGCGACCTGCCGACCCGGCTCGACCTCGCTCAACACGGGCCGCTCGATGGCGCAGATCTCGCTGGCAAGCGGACAACGCGTATGGAAACGGCAGCCCGCCGGGGGATTGAGGGGCGAGGGCACATCGCCTGTCAGCCGCGCCTCGGCCTTGCGC
>MDTG01291407.1_pt1 | contig 62062 bp, 60 predicted proteins | sample 811421 | NCBI WGS metagenome assembly MDTG01 (sample SAMN05326645, study PRJNA326480) | marine metagenome | isolation source: seawater | place: Pacific Ocean: South East | collected 2011
CCCGCCTGTCGATCAGCGAAAACACCTGGATCTGGGGCGACAACGACCAGTTCGAGGCGAATTTCCTCGTGGTCTCCTACGGGCTCGCGGCCGATCCCGATACCTATAACTACGCGATCATCCAGCTTGGGGGCGACGCGCTGTCGGAGAACATGTCGGCTGCAGACGCCAACGATCTCTGGGGGCAGGTCTCCGGGCTGAACGTCGATCTCGACCCGGTCGATCCGGCAGATTTTCCCGACGCCTACGACCTCGACGCACTCGCCGATTCCTACGCGCCGGATACCAACCTCATCATCGGCACAGACGGCGGCGACCTGCTGCAGGGCACCGCCGGCGACGATGTCATCTGGGCGCTCGACGGGCCGGACCGTCTCGAAGGCGGCGCGGGCAACGACACGCTGCTCGGTGACAGCGGCTCCGACAGCATCCTTGCGGGCGATGGCGATGACGTGGTGCTCGGCGGCGACCGGGGCGACGTGATCGCGGCCTCGAACGGCGACGACACGGTGTTCGGCGAGGGCGGCAACGACCAGATCGGCGGCGGCGAGGGCAGCGATTCGATCGAGGCCGGCGACGGCAACGACATCGTCGGCGGTGGCGGCGGTGACGACATCATCCTTCTCGGGTCGGGCGACAACGTCGCCTCGGGCGGCGCCGGCAACGACCTCATCATCGACGAGGCGGGCGACTCGACCATCGGCGGAGTGACCGGCGACGACACGATCAACGGCGGCTCGGGCGACGACAGCCTCGGCGGCGGCGCCGGCCAGGACCTGATCTTCGCGGGCAACGGCAACGACGCGGTGGGCGGCGGCTATGGCGCCGACACGATCTACGGCGAGGGCGGCGACGACTACCTTGGCGGCGGCGCGGGTCACGACCTGTTGCGCGGCGGCGCCGGCGACGACACGCTCAACGGCGGTTTCGGCTCGGACACGCTGGTGGGCGGCGACGGAGCGGACGTCTTCGTGTTCAACGTCTTCGACAGCCCGGAAACCGATACCGTGCTCGATTTCGAACTGGGCACCGACGTGCTGACCTTCGTGGGCTTCGACGGTGGGTTCGAGGATCTGACGTTCCAGAAATTCGACACCTACGGGCCGCTCTTCATCACCGCCGGCGACCTGACGATCTCGCTCGACAGCGGCGCGGGCGAGCCGGCGCTGTTTGCCGGTGACATGACGGCGGACCTGTTCAACTTCGTCTGATTGCAGCGCATCGCCCCGAAACGAAAACGGCCGGACAGATTGTCCGGCCGTTTCCATGTTCAAACATTCGAAGGGCGTCTCAGCCGTTCAGCGCCTCGATGATCGGCACGAAGTCCGACGCCTTCAGCGAGGCGCCCCCGACAAGCGCGCCGTCGACATTTGAGACCGCAAAGATCTCGGAGGCGTTGCCGGGCTTCACCGAGCCGCCGTAGAGCAGGCGGACCGAGCGGCCGACGCCTTCGCCGAACCGCTTCTCGAGGCGGGCGCGCATGAAGTCGTGCACCTCGCCGATCTGGTCATTGGTCGGAACCTTGCCGGTGCCGATGGCCCAGATCGGCTCATAGGCCACCACGAGGTTATGACCGGTTGCGCCGTCGGGGATCGAGCCGGCGAGTTGGCCGCCGATGATGTCGAGGGTGTTCGAGGCCTCGCGCTCGTCGAGGCTTTCGCCGACGCAGAGCACGACGCTCAGACCGGCCTCCCACGCGGCGGCACATTTTGCCCGCACGTCCTCGTCGTGTTCGTCGTGGTCGGTGCGGCGCTCGGAGTGGCCGAGAATCACGTAGCTTGCGCCCACGTCCTTCAGCATCGTTGCCGAGATATCGCCGGTGTGGGCGCCCGAAGCTGCCGCGTGGCAGTCCTGACCGCCGATGGCGATTCCCGACGCGGCGCCGGCTGCGGCGGCGACCAGTGTGGCGGGCGGGCAGATCAGCACTTCGGCGTCGCCCTTGGCGGCCTCTTCCATGCCGGAAAGCTCGGACAGCGCCTCGGAGAGGCCGTTCATCTTCCAGTTTCCGGCGGCGAGTTTCTTGCGCATGGTCACTCCCTTTGTCGCGTCGCGCCCATCATCGGGGGCCGCGCGGCAACGTCAAGGTGCCGCGGGAGAGTTTGCGCGAACAGGTCTGCTGTCAGAGGTCGCCGCGCTCTGCCTGAAGCTCTTCGACGTCCTTGAACTTGATCGATTCGCCGCAACCGCAGGCGTCGGCCACGTTCGGGTTGTTGAAGTGGAACCCGGATTCGAGCAGCGACGTCTGGTAGTCGATCTCGGTGCCGAAGAGGAACATCTGTGCCATCGGCGCGATCATCACGCGCGCACCGTCCTGATCGACGATCTCGTCGTTCTTGTCCGCCTCGTCGACGAACTCCATGGTGTATTCCATGCCGGCGCAGCCGCCCTTCTTGACGCCGATGCGCAGCCCCGCGCGTCCATCGCGCTCCATCAGCTTGCGCACCTGTGTCACGGCGGCCGGGGTCATGGTGACGGCTTGTTTGCCTGGAATGCCGAACATGCGTTGTCTCCTTGTCGAACCGGGAATCTAAGCATTCGGGGCAGATGACACAAGCGGGCGTGCAGGGTTTCCCGCGACCGTGGTGCCGGGCGCGACGTCGCGGGTCACCACGGCGCCCGCACCGATCACCGCGTCGTCGCCCACGGTGACGCCCGGCAGCAGGATCGCCGCGCCGCCGATCCAGCAATTGCGGCCGATCGAGATCGCCCGGCCGAACTCGCGCCCCGAGGCGCGGGTCTCGGGGTCGCGCGGATGGTCGGCGGTGAGGATCTGCACCGCCGGGCCGACCTGCGTGCCGGCGCCGATGCGGATCGCGCAGACATCTAGCAGGACGCAGCCATAGTTGAGAAAGACCCCGTGCTCGATGTGGATGTTGTAGCCGTAATCCACGTAGACCGGCGCCCGCACCGCGGCATCGGCGGCGCAGCTGCCGAACAGCGCCGCAAGCAGGTCGCCGCGCGCCGCGTCTCCCATGATCGTGTCGTTGTAGGCCCGCATGAGCGATTGCGCCCGTTTGCGGTCTGCCACCAGCTCGGAGTCTCCGGGCAGGTAGAGCTCGCCGGCGATCATCCTGTCCTTCTCTGATGCCATGCGTTCCTCCGGCTCCCGCTCACGGGCGAGCGTGACCGAGAGCAGGGGCGGGCGCAAGGATCAGGTCGACTGCGCCGGTGTGACCTCGGGGAAGACGGCCGTGGCGCCGTCGTCGAGTTCGCGCGCAACCTTGAGCAGTTCTTCGCGCATCTCGCATGCGAGGGTCCAGGCGACATTCGGGTCGGGGCAGGGCACCATGAAGAGCGCGGTCTGGCCGAACACGTCGTGCTCTGTCACGTAGACGCCCTTGCTGTCGTCGCGGTCCGGCACGAGCTCCATGCCTTCGATGAGTTCGTAGTATTTCTCGCGCAGCGGGGTGACGTCGGCCCGGTGTGACAGCCTCAGTTCGATGAGCTCGATCATGAAGTGATCGGTCATGGTCCAGTTCTCGAACGGCTCGGCCACGAAGTCCACGACCGGCACGACCAGACGCTTGCCGGTCCAGATGCGAAGCTGCACGAAGGTGAAGTGAATGCGCTCGACGGTGCAGTAGCTGCCGCGGAAAATCAGCTTGTCGCCGATGCGCGCCGACTTGTTGAGCGCGATCTGCAGCGACGCCATGATGTTGGTCAGAACGTTGCGCCCGGCATAGGCGAGAATGATCGTCGCGGTGCCCGCAGACGCCAGCAGCGAGATCCCGAGCGAGCGCATGACGCTGGCCTCGCTGATGGTGATGCCGGCCCCGATCAGCACGACGATCACGATCACGGCGCGCCGGAGAGCCGAAATCCGCGTCGCGATGTTGCGACGCTGCTCCATGCCCTCGCCCATCTCGGACAGCTTCTCGTCGTCGAAGTTGACGAGCCGGGTCAGGATCACGTCGGCCACGTTGACGATCATCCAGAGCGCCGCCACGACGAAGCCGAGGATGATCAGTGGTGACAGGACCGTGTCGATCCGTCCGGAGAAGACGAAGACCTTGCTGGTCAGCAGAGACAGCGTGAGCGTGGTCACGGCCAGGGTGATCGGCGCCCGCAGCGCAACGAGCATCGAAGTTGGCGAGTCGCGGTGGGTCCGGTTCAGACCACGCGACATCAGCTGATTGGTGACATAGGCGACGAGCCCGGTCACCAGCAGGACCAGCGGAAAGCCGACGACCTCCCACCAGCGCAGGCCCCAGAACGCCCGTTCGCGAAGAGGCTGCGGCAGCATCTTCTCAAGCTCCGTCGGCCCGTAGGCTTCGGCCAGTGCCGGTAGTGCCTTCACGGTCTGCTGCGAGACCAGCCACACGGGCTCACCAACCGCCGGCTTGACGCGGTTGATGCGGATCGGCACCGGCCGGTCGCCCAGCTTCACGTACCACAGCAGGAGCGAACGGCGCGGCTCGCCGGCCATGGGGGCATCCGCGCTGCGCGCATCCACGCCATCGGGGCGGTCGCGCAGGTCGTACCAGTCGATGATGATCTTCCTGTCGAGCAGCGTCGCGAACTGCTCGGCGCGCTCGGGGCCGACTTCGGCCTGTTTCGACGGCTCGACCGAAGAAAGGTCGAGCATGTGCGCCGCGCCGTCCCAGTCTTCGGCATCGGCACGAAACATGAAGCTCTCGAGGCTCGACCGCGGGGTCGAACGGTCGATGTTCCGGGGCGCGTCGGCGAGTCCGGGATTGACCAACTCGACCTCGTACCAGCGGCCGATGCCGGGATCGGAGCCCGATTGAGCGTTCGCGGCCTGGGTCATCCACAGGGCGCCAAGCGCGAATAGGAGAATCTGAATATAGCGCAGCATCGCCCATAAACGGCGGATGTGGCGCTTCTGTTCCGCCGCCGGCGTGAAATTCTGCGAAAGGGGCCGCGACCCCCGTCGTCGGCCCCGTCAGCGGGTTACATGAAGCCCAGTTCGAGCCGGGCTTCGTCGGTCATCATGTCCATGCCCCAAGGCGGATCGAAGACCATGTCCACGTCGACGTCCTTCACTCCCGGGACGGCGCCCACGGAATCCTGAACCCAGCCCGGCATCTCGCCGGCAACGGGGCAGCCCGGCGCGGTGAGCGTCATGGTGATCTTCACCATGTTCTCCGCGTCGATGTCGATGGTGTAGATCAGCCCGAGGTCGTAGATATTCACCGGGATCTCGGGATCGTAGACCGAGCGGCAAGCCTCGACGGCCGCGGCGTAGAGCGGGTGCTCGGTACTGGAGGGCGCGATAAGCGGTGCGCCTTCGAGCGGTGCGTCTTGCATGGCCAGTCCTCTGTCTGCTGTCTGCCTGTAACCTGAGCGATTATATAGGAAATGAGCCCGCTCGCGTAAAGGCCGGCCGGTCCGGATCACCCCAGATAGCGTTCGACCCAGTCGCGCACGTCCTCGAGCCGGCCGCGAGCCACCGGGACCGAAGTGCCATCGGTCAGCCAGAGCACCGGTTTTCCGTCCTCACGGCCAAGCTCGCGCACCGAGCTGCGGGAGACCCACCAAGACCGATGAGGTTGCAGGCCGTCGTCAGGGCATGTCTGCGCCACGATATCGGACAGTCGCGCCCGATGGACCTGCGTGCCGTCGGTAGTCCGCAGATGCACGTGATGCTCGCGCGCCTCGATCACCGAAATCTCATCGAAGGCCAGCGTGGCGCCGCCGACGTGCAACACCCTTGCGTCCTGCTGCGATGTTTCCATCTCCGGACCCCCACTGCCGGCCGCAGGTTGCTCGGACTGTTCGAGAATGCGCGGCAGAACGAACCGCTGATAGATTGTTTCCAGCACCAGAACGGTCAGCGCGATATAGGCGACCCGCCCGATGACGATGGCGGATGCCTGCGCGTTCGAAAAGGCGTCGAGGACGTTTTCGACAACGACCAGGGTCGGTACGAAGGCGCCGATTGTGAGAAAGGGCCAGTAGAACGCCGGCGTGGGAAATAGCCTGCGAAGGCTTGCCAGGAGCAGGATCAGGGCCGTTTGATGCGCCAGGTAAAGGCCGAAGGCGCCGACCCATGTGGCAACGTATACGGGCAACGACAGTGTTCCCGTCAGCTCTGCCGGATCGGTGGCGAGCAGAATCGTCAGTGACAGCCCGAAGTATCTCCACGACAGGCGATGGCGGAAAAGGTCCATGAATTGCGCAGCACTGATCTCGATCCGTTCGAGCGTGCTCGCGCGCAAATTGAGGTCGAGATGCAGGACTCCAGACAACGGTGCAACTTTCCGAAAAGACGAAACAGCGGACGAATGCCCGCAATTTCATGATGTTTCAAGACCTTCTGATGCTTAATGGCGTCAGCGACGCGGGCAACGCAAAATCACGCGTTGCAGTTGCGCCTCAATTGCGACGCCACGTCGAAATGCAGTCGTTCATATATATACGCGAATGTGTTACGCCTTGGTTTAGCGGCGCGTTCGTTTGCGCTCCATGAAAGCCGCTCGGGGGGATCAGGTCGAATTCAACGTGGTTTTCTTGGGGTGGAGCCAGCAGCAGACTGCGAGCTTCCGCGACCGGGGATGGGTTGTCGAACTGGACGATGCGACGCCGTGCAGCCGAACGGGCGCATCGAAGCGCCACTGTCTGCACCGCTTCGGTGCAATGAGTGACATGGCCGTCGCGCAATCTGCACGGCCGCCGCGATGGGGTGGGTAACGAACTGGGGGAGTTTCCTTGACACACAATTGCGAGAAATTGCTGGAGGAGTTGCTCGGTGCGGCTCTGGCGCTGTCCGGCAAGGGGAGTGCGGCTGCCCTTCTGCGGACCGCCGCGGCACTCACGGAACGGGCAGGCTACGAGGCCGCACGCAACGAATCCCGTGCGAGCGTCACGCGAATGATGTTGCTTTCCGCGGAACTCGAAGGATTGGCAACGACCCTGACGAGCCCGGTCGACGGCGAAAACCCTTCTGCCGACGCGCGCCTTTCAAGGGCCAAACAGGAGCTAGCGGCAAAAGTCCGGGGCGACGGCTACGCGCGCTAGGCCTTCCGTCAGGTCATCGCGTGCCACGTTCAGGCTGCAAACGGCGAAAAGTGCCCTCAGCGCGGCCGGATCGCGCCGTCGCGGCTCGGGCGCTGCCAGCAAGATGCTTCCGCAAAACCTTGCCGCTGAAGGAGAATTCGATTTTGCGCCCGCGCTGGCGGGGTCGTTCCGAGCCCGCCTGAAGGGGCTCCGCAAATTTCTTGAAAAAATGCGCAGGTCGGGGTGACGAAAGCGCTTGACGGGGCAAAGTCCCCCGCCTAGAAGGGCCTCCACATTCGGGGCTGCACCCCGGAGGCAGTGAGCGGTTGTAGCTCAGATGGTTAGAGTACCGGCCTGTCACGCCGGGGGTCGCGGGTTCGAGCCCCGTCAACCGCGCCACCACTGCCCCGATGCACGCTCCGGCTGGAAAAGCGCGGTTGTAGCTCAGATGGTTAGAGTACCGGCCTGTCACGCCGGGGGTCGCGGGTTCGAGCCCCGTCAACCGCGCCACTTTTCCTCCCCTAGGTCCGAGGACATGTCAGCAAGGCGCCACCGGCGCCCGGCCCCGATGCGCCACGCGTGCCGGACCGGCGCACTGTCCTGCCCTTCTCCGGTTCCACAAATACCTCGGGGTGAATGGCCCGCAGGGCCAGAGGGGCAGAGCCCCTGACTGCGATACCCCGAAGCGGACGCAGCTTTCAGCCTGCTTGAGATACGCGCGCAGCCGCGCTAAACCGCGCCGGATCGCGCCACCCATTCCCGATTGGACCCAGACCATGAAATTCCTCGATCTCGCCAAGGTCTACATCCGCTCCGGCAGCGGCGGGAAGGGGTGCATCTCCTGCCGGCGCGAGAAGTATATCGAGTATGGCGGTCCCGACGGCGGTGACGGCGGTCATGGCGGCGACGTCTGGGTCGAAACCGTGGACGGGCTCAATACTCTCATCGACTTCCGCTACCAGCAGCATTTCTTCGCCGAGAACGGGCGCCCCGGCATGGGCCGTCAGCGCACCGGCAAGGACGGCGAGGACATCGTGCTGCGCGTGCCCGTGGGCACCGAGATCCTCGACGAGGACGAGGAAACCGTGATCGCCGACCTCACCGAGCTCGGCGAGCGGGTGCTGATCGCCAAGGGCGGCAACGGCGGCTGGGGCAACCTGCACTTCAAGACCAGCACCAACCAGGCGCCGCGTCGCGCGAACCCGGGCCAGCCCGGCGTCGAGCGCACGATCTGGCTGCGGCTGAAACTCATCGCCGACGTCGGCCTCCTTGGGCTGCCCAACGCCGGCAAGTCGACCTTCCTCGCCGCGACCTCGAACGCGCGGCCCAAGGTCGCCGACTATCCGTTTACCACGCTGCATCCGAATCTCGGTGTCGTCGGCGTCGACGGCAAGGAATTCGTTGTCGCGGATATCCCCGGCCTGATCGAGGGCGCGCACGAGGGGCGCGGCCTGGGCGATCTGTTCCTCGGCCACGTCGAGCGCTGCGCGGTTCTGCTGCATCTCGTCGACGGCAGTTCCGGCACGCTGCTCGAGGACTATGACACCATCGTCCACGAGATCCGCGAATACGGGTCCGGGCTCGCCGACAAGCCGCGCGTGCTGGTGCTCAACAAGGTCGACACGATGGACGACGAAGAGCGGGCCTTCCTGCGTGACGAGCTGGAAACCCATTCCGGCGAGAAGGTCCTGCTGATGTCCGGGGCCTCGGGCGAGGGCACGACCGACGTGCTGCGCGCGCTGCGCGCCCATATCGAGGAAAAGCGCCTGCGCGACGCGCCCGAGGACGACAGCGAATGGCAACCCTGAGCACGGCGCAGCGCCTGGTCGTCAAGATCGGCTCGGCGCTGCTGGTGGACAAGCAGACCGGCGCCTTCCGCGGAGACTGGCTGCGCTCCATCGCCGAGGACATCGCCCGCATCCGGGCACGGGGCACCGACGTCATTCTCGTGTCCTCGGGCTCCATCGCGCTCGGGCGCGGCATCCTGAAACTGCCCGCCACGACGCTGCCGCTCGAACAAAGCCAGGCCGCGGCCGCCGTCGGCCAGATCCGCCTCGCGCGAGAATGGGAAGACGCGCTCGTGCCGCACGGGATCACCACGGCACAGGTTCTGGTGACGCTCGAGGACAGCGCCGACCGGCGCCGCTACCTCAACCAGCGCGCCACGATGGAGACGCTGCTCGGCTTCGGCGTGGTGCCCATCGTCAACGAGAACGACACCATTGCCACCGACGAGATCCGCTACGGCGACAACGACCGGCTCGCGGCGCAGGTCGCCGTGACCGTGGGCGCCGACCAGCTGATCCTGCTGTCGGACGTCGACGGTTTCTATTCAGCCAACCCCTCCGAAGATCCCTCGGCCCACCGTTACGAGGTGATCGACAGCATCACCCCCGAGATCGAGGCGATGGCCGGCGACGCGGGCAGCGGCCTGTCGAAGGGCGGCATGAAGACCAAGCTGCTCGCGGCCAAGACCGCCACGGCGGCGGGCTGCGCCATGGCGATCACCGAGGGCTCGGTGCTGCATCCGCTGATGGCGCTCGAAGCGGGCGCCAATGCCACGTGGTTCACCTCGCGACTCGATCCGCATGCGGCGCGCAAGCGCTGGATCGCCTCGATGAAGCCCTGCGGCGAGGTCACCCTCGACGCCGGCGCGGCACAGGCGATGGCGGACGGGCGGTCGCTTCTGCCCGTGGGCGTGATCGCGGCGCACGGAAGCTTCGGGCGCGGCGACCCGGTGGTGATCCGTGACCCCCAGGGAGCCACGCTGGGGCAGGGGCTGTCGCGCTACACCGCCGAGGAAACCCGACTGATCGTCGGGCGCCATTCCTGGGAGATCGAGGAAGCGCTCGGCTACCCGGGACGCGCGGTTCTCATTCATCGCGACGACATGGCGCTCTGAGCCACACCGGCGGTGAGGAGCAGGCGAAAGGTGGGTTGAACACCTACCCTACGAGGTTGCGCGCCGTTCAGCGGACAGTGCGGAGCGGGGTGCATTTCGACCCTGTCGTCGCCGCCGGACCGTCGCTATAAGGGGGCTCCTTGCAACCGCACCAGATGGGTGAACAGCGATGAACGACATGAGCGACATTCCCGCCGTCATGACCGAAATCGGCCGCCGGGCAAAGGCTGCCGCCGCAGAGCTCGCCTTCACCCCGCCAGAGCGGAAGACGCAGGCGCTCGAGGCTGCCGCCGATGCGGTCTGGGCGAACCGCGGCGCGATCGTCGAGGCGAACGCCCAGGATCTCGACTTCGGCCGCGACAAGGGTCTGAGCGACGCGATGATGGATCGCCTCACGCTCACCGAGGACCGGATCGCCGGCATCGTCGAGGGGCTGCGCGCGATCGCCGCCCAGCCCGATCCGGTGGGCCAGGTCATCACCGAGTGGGACCGCCCCACGGGGTTGCACATCAAGCGGGTGCGCACGCCGCTCGGCGTGGTCGGCGTAATCTACGAATCCCGGCCCAACGTGACCGCCGACGCCGGCGCGCTCTGTCTCAAGTCGGGCAACGCGGTGATCCTGCGCGGCGGCTCCGAGAGCTTCCATTCCAGCCACGCGATCCACGCCTGCCTGGTCGAGGGGCTGCGCGCCGCCGGCCTGCCCGAGGATGCGATCCAGCTTGTGCCGACCCGCGACCGGGCGGCGGTGAGCGCGCTGCTGACCATGACCGACTACGTCGATGTGATCGTGCCGCGCGGCGGCAAGGGGCTTGTCGGTCTGGTGCAGCGCGATGCGCGGGTGCCGGTCTTCGCCCACCTCGAGGGCATCGTGCACGTCTATATCGACGTCTCTGCCGATCCGGACAAGGCGCTGAAGGTGGTGATGAACGCCAAGACCCGCCGCACCGGCATCTGTGGCGCGGCCGAATGCTTGCTGATCCATCGCGACGTGGCCGAAACCCTGGGGCGCGACGTGATTCGCGCGCTGATCGACGCCGGGGTCGAGGTGCGCGCCGATGCGGCGCTGCAATCGGTCGAGGGCACGGTGCCAGCCTCTGACGACGACTGGGGGCGCGAGTATCTCGACCGGATCATCGCGGCCCGCGTCGTCGAGGACGAGGACGCGGCGATTGCGCATATCCGGCAGTATGGCTCGGATCACACCGACTGCATCCTCGCCGAGAACGAGGCCGCCATCGACCGCTTCATCGAGCGGGTCGACAGCGCCATCGTGATGGTCAACGCCTCGACGCAGTTCGCCGACGGTGGCGAGTTCGGCATGGGTGCCGAGATCGGCATCGCCACCGGCAAGATGCATGCGCGCGGGCCGGTCGGGGCCGAACAGCTCACCTCGTTCAAATACGTGGTGCGTGCCGACGGCGCCGTTCGGGCGTAACCCTGCGGCGTCAGGCGATCTCGATCGAGGCTGCCGCGTCGCCGAATTGCGACGTGAGCTTGCGCCCGCGTTCGGGCGCAAGCATCGCGAGGCAGGCGAACTGGACGCGCGCGGCACTGAGGTCGGGCGGGATCTGGGCCGTCTCGAGCATCGACCAGAGGACCGGTTCCGTCGCAAGGCGCTGTCCGGTTGCGGTGATGCGCCATCGGCCCCCGGACTCGGTGATCTGGACCCGACCGCCGAGGGGCAGCGCGGTCTCGCAACAGAGCGCGGCAAGGCAGGCCAACTGCACATCGGTGCGCTGGCTGTCGCCCTGCACCTGCCAGTCCATCTGCAGCCGGCTGCCGAGGCAGTAGTCGGAGAGAAGTTTTGCCGCCTCCCGCGCGCTGACCTGCTGATCGAGCGAGGCATGGCCGAACGCCACCCGGAAAAGGTTGATCCGCGCCGTGGCCGACGCGCAGCTCTGCTCGATCAGGCCGATCTCGTCGGGGCCCGGCGCGCCCGCCAGCGCGATCAGCTCGAGCCCGTTCGAGATGGCGCCCACCGGGCTGACGAGATCGTGACAGAGCCGCGACCCTACCAGAGTGGCTATTCTCGCACTATCGTTGGACATCGAAAGCTCCTCAAGGACATCAGGGCACATGGACGAACTCAACGCGTTACTCGAACCCGGCATGCTTGTCATGCATCCCGAACGGCCCGACTGGGGCACCGGTCAGGTGCAATCCAACATCGCCGGCCGCATCACCGTCAACTTCCGCGAGGAAGGCAAGGTCGTGATCGACGGAAGCCGTGTCACCCTGATGCCGGTGATCGAGGACTAGGGCTAACCGCCAGTGGTTTACGAATGGTTAACGCGTAGGGGGCTGGCGCGGGCGCAGGGGATGGCGTGCCTCGCAAAACCGGTTTTCCTCGTGGCGTCAGGGCAGTAAGAACGGCTTACCGGCAGAACGGGAGACGACATGGCGCTGGACGAGACGAAGTTCACGGTGCGGCTGGCCCGCGACGAGGCCGATCTCGTGGCGGCGCAACGTCTGCGCTACGAGGTCTTCGTCGAGGAGCTGGGCGGCTCCGGCGCGATGGTCGACCACGAGGCGCGGCTCGAACGCGACCGTTTCGACCCGTTCTTCGATCACCTCATCCTGACCGACGGGTGTCGTGACGATGCCGTCGTCGGTGTCTACCGGCTGCTGCGCGACGACCAGGCCAGGGCGGCCCGGCAGTTCTACTCCGAGGACGAATACGACCTGGCGCCCCTGAGGACCTCGGGGCGCAGGCTGCTGGAGTTGGGGCGATCCTGCCTGCATGCGGACTATCGCGGCGGCACCGCGATGATGCACCTCTGGGCTGCGCTCGCCGACTACGTCGCCGAACATGGCATCGAAATCCTCTTCGGCACGGCGTCCTTCCACGGCACCGACGTGCGCCGAATTGCCGAGCCGCTGTCACTGCTGCATCACCGCCATCTCGCGCCCGAGCCGTTGCGCGTGCGTTCGCGCCGGTTCCAGCGCATGGACCTGATCCCCGAGCCCGAGATCGACCGGCGCGCGGCGATGCGCGACGTGCCGGCGCTGATCAAGGGCTACCTGCGGCTTGGCGGCATGGTGGGCGAGGGCGCCTTCGTCGACCATGATTTCAACACCACCGACATCTGCCTTATCATGGACACCGCCCGGCTCAACGCCAAGGCCGCCGGTGTCTACACGCGGGGCCGCGCATGACCGGGCCGACCTGGCGCGGCGCGGAGCCGCCCGAGACGCGGATCTGTGCCATCGGGTGGCTGCGCGCAGTGCTTCGCGGCGGGTTGCTGGCGCTGGTTCTCCTGATCGGACTTCTGGCAAAGCTGGTGCTGCGGCTGGTCGAGCGCCCGCTCTGCGGTCAGCGGCGCCCGGTGACGCCATGGATCACGCAATGGGTGTCGCGGGCCGCGCTCGTGATCCTGCGCCTGTCGCTCGACACTCGCGGCCCGACCATGCCGGGCCCGGGCGCGATGGTGGCCAACCACAGCTCGTGGCTGGACATCTTCGTGCTGAACGCCCGCCGCAACGTCTATTTCGTCTCGAAGGCCGAGGTGGCGAACTGGCCGTTCATCGGCTGGCTGGCGCGGGCGACGGGCACGGTCTTCATCTCGCGCGATCCGCGCGCGGCGGGGGATCAGAAACAGCTGTTCGAGGAACGGCTCCTGCACGGTCACCGCCTGCTGTTCTTCCCCGAGGGCACCTCGACCGACGGCCAGCGCATCCTGCCGTTCAAGCCGACGCTCTTCGCGGCGTTCTTCTCGGACGGGCTGCGGCACGAGGCGCGCATACAGGCGGTGACGGTCGTCTACCACGCGCCGGGCGGCGAGGATCCGCGATTCCACGGCTGGTGGGGCGACATGGATTTCGGGCCACACCTGCTCAAGCTGCTGGCCGCCCCCAGGGGCGGCCGGGTCGAGGTGGTCTACCATCCGCCCGTGCGGGTCGACGATCATCCGAACCGCAAGACGTTGGCCGCGCACCTCGAGGCGCAGGTGCGCAGCGCCCATCCGGCCGGCGGCTGAGCCGCGGCTCAGCCCATCGCGTCGATGAGGGCCTTCAGGGCCGCCGGGGCGTCGTCTTGCGACCAGATTTCCTCGCCGATGCCGAAGAAGTCGGTGACGGGGGCCAGCTCGGAGACCAGTTCCGGGGTCAGCCCGCCCTCGGCCACCACCGGCACCTCGATCATCTCGGACCACCAGGCGAAAAGCTCACGCTCGGCCAGCGTGCCGTCGCCCAGCGAGGCGCCGCCGACCGGGCCGAAGGAGACGTAGTCGGCGCCGCTTTCGCCCGCGGTCATGCCGTCGTGCCGCGATGCGCCGCAGAAGGCGCCGACGATGGCATCGCCGCCCAGTTCCTTGCGCGCATGGCGCACCGAGCGCGACCCGTCGGTCAAATGCACCCCGTCTAGCCCGAGCCGCTGCGCCAGCACCACGTGCGTGTCGATGACCAGCGCGATGTCATGCCGGTGCGCAACCTCGCGCACGGCGTCGGCGGCGCGCATGATGCGGTCCTCGTCGCGGGTGGCGAGCGACAGCCGGATGCAGGCGATCTCGGCGCTGTCGAGCACGGCGTCGAGCCGCTCGGGGAACTCCGAGAGGTCGAATTCCGGCGGGGTGATCAGGTAGAGCTGGGGCTGATCGGTCTCGGCCATGGCTGGGGCTCCTTCAAACTTGGGGGTCTATATCCCGGGAGTCCCAGTGCTGCCAAGGGGTTGCTCGGGTCATTTCGGATCGAGGGTCGCGACGAAGTCCAGCGCCATGGCGGTGAGCCGCGCGCGCAGGGCGTCGTCGGCCACGTCCGGGGCGCCGAGGGTGACGAAGCCGCCCATGGTGCGGGCCCCCATGCGCATCCGGTCGGTGTGCGGAAGCGCGAGGGCTGTGGCCATGGCGCTCTTGCCGACGCGGTAGAGCACATGGTCGCGGAAGGTGCCGCAGATCATGTGGCCCTGCGTGGTGAAGCACAGACCGCCGAACATCGCGATCTCGCGCAGTTGCGCCACCTCGGCGAGATCCTCGCGCAGGAGCTCGGCAAGACCTTCGTCATGTGGCATGGGCAGGGCTCCGTTTCAGGCCGTCGCGCCCAGCATAGAGGGCGGATGCCTCCGGCGGGGATATTTCTGGCCAGAAGATGCCCGCTTGCCCTTGTTTTGCGGGGCGCTTACTGAGACGGCGCAGAACAAGGAGGCCCCATGCCCAGCGAAGAGAGACAGCCCGCATTTGTGCTCGTGCGCCCGCAGATGGGCGAGAACATCGGGGCTGCGGCGCGGGCGATGTGGAATTTCGGGCTCGACCGGATGCGGCTGGTCGCGCCGCGCGACGGCTGGCCGAACCCGTCTTCGGTGGCCATGGCCTCGGGGGCGGGGCGGCTGCTCGATGACGCGGTGCTGAGCAACGAGGTGGCCGACGCCGTGGGCGACTGCGATCTCGTCTTCGCCACAACGGCGCGGCAGCGTGGCATGACCAAGCCGGTCTATTCGCCGGAAGAGGCGATGCGCGAGGCCGCCGAGCGGATCGCGGCGGGCGGGCGCGTGGCGGTGATGTTCGGCCCCGAGCGGGCCGGGCTCGAGAACGCCGACGTGGCGCAGGCCAATGCCATCATCTCGGTGCCGGTGAACCCCGAGTTTCCGTCGCTGAACCTCGCGCAATGCGTGCTGCTCTGCGGCTACGAGTGGCGCCGGGCGAGCGGGGCGGTCGAAGGCCGCCGCGACGAGTTGGCGGGGGCGGAATGGGCCAGCGCCATCGAGGTCGAGAAGCTCGCGGAGCACTACGAGGAGCGGCTCGACGAGGCCGGCTTCTTCTTCCCCGAGCACAAGGCACCGGCGATGAAGCTGACGCTGCGCAACCTCTGGAGCCGGATGCCGCTCACCCGCGAGGACGTGCGCACGCTGCACGGGATCATGCGCCAGATGGTGCGCTGGAAGGAACGCGGCTGACCGGGGCGCGCGGACTGCGGCGAGACGCCCCGGCCGGCGGGCCGGCGCGGGGTTGAAGCGCGTCCGGGCCGGGCCTATCGTCCGCGAGGTTCAAGGAGAGAGACAGGCATGGCCGAAAAGCGCAAGCTCTTCGAGGAAGTGGGCGCCGAACAGCCCAAGGCAACGCCCGCGGGCGGCATGATCGACAAGGGGCGCGGCGGGGCACGCGGCGCCATCCGGATCTGGCTCATGCTGATCTTCGCGCTGGTCATGGTGATGATCGCGGTGGGGGGGCTCACCCGGCTTACCGACAGCGGTCTGTCCATCACCGAGTGGAAGCCGCTCACCGGTGCGCTGCCGCCGCTCAGCCAGACCGACTGGCAGATGGAATTCGCGCTCTACCAGAAGATCCCCGAATTCCAGTTGCAGAACAACCAGATGACGCTTGAAGAGTTCAAGTCGATCTACTGGTGGGAATGGGGCCACCGGCAGCTCGGGCGGGTGATCGGCCTCGTCTGGGCGCTGGGGTTCTTCGGCTTTCTCGTGGCGCGCAAGATCCCGACGGGCTGGGCGCCGCGGCTGCTGGGCCTCGGCGCGCTCGGCGGGCTGCAGGGCGCGATCGGCTGGTGGATGGTGGCCTCGGGGCTCGAGGGCGAGATGCTCGACGTCGCCTCCTACCGGCTGGCGACGCACCTCGGGCTTGCCTTCGTCATCCTCGGTCTGATCGCGTGGTATGTCTTCCAGCTGGGCCGTTCCGAGCGTGACCTGATGCAGGCGCGACGCGGGCGCGAGGCCAAGCTGTTCTCGATGGGCACCGGGCTCATGCATTTCGCCTTCCTGCAGATCCTGCTCGGCGCGCTGGTGGCGGGCATCGACGCGGGCCGCACCTACACCGACTGGCCGCTTATGGCGGGCGGTTTCTTCCCGCCGCAGCCGTTCGACCTGCAGCCGGTGTGGCGCAACTTCTTCGAGGACCCGGGGCTGGTACAGTTCATGCACCGGATGGCGGGCTACCTGCTCTTCATCTTCGGCATCGTGACCTGGCTGCGGGCGCGCAAGTCCGCCAATGCCGACACCCGCTTCCGCTTCAACGCCGTCATGGCGATGCTGCTGGTGCAGGTGGTGCTTGGCATCTTCACGGTGATCTACATCGCGCCGCTGCACATCGCGATCACCCATCAGGTCGGCGCCGTGGTGCTCTGGGTGCTGATCATCCGCGCCCGCTTCGGCGCGCAATATCCGAAAGCGCAATCCATCCGGGGGACGGCACGATGAGCGCATTCCAGGACCTCATGCAATTCGAGCGTGACACCGGGGCTCTGGCGCAGGTGGCGGGCCGCCTCGGCTGGGACCAGGAGGTGATGATGCCACCGGGCGCCGGCGAGCAGCGGGCCGACGAAATGGCGGTGATGGAGGCGATGCTGCACGCGCGCCGCACCGATCCGCGGGTCGGCGAGTGGCTCGCGGTAATCGACCCGGGCGATCTCGACGACGAGGGCGCGGCGATGGTCCGCCAGATCCGCCGGACCTACGACCGTTCACGGCGGGTGCCCGCGGACCTCGCCAGCGCGCTGGCGCGGCTCACGAGCCGGGCGCATCGCGTCTGGGCCGAGGCCCGCGCCGACGATGATTTCGCCGCCTTTGCGCCGACCCTGCGGGAGGTCGTGCGCCTCAAGCGCGAGGAAGGCGCGGCGCTCGCCGATGGTGGCGACGTCTATGACGCGCTCCTCGACGACTATGAGCCGGGCGCAACCGCAGCACAGCTCTCGGAGATGTTCGGCGCGCTGCGCCCGCGCCTCGTGGCGCTGCGGCAGGCGGTGCTCGAGCGGCCGCAGCCACCGGCGCTGCAGGGGACCTTCGACGAGCAGGCGCAGATGACGCTGGCCCGCACCGTCGCAAAGACCTTCGGCTACGAGATGGCGCGCGGGAGGCTCGACAAGTCGGTGCATCCGTTCACATCGGGCGGGGCCGACGATGTGCGGATCACCACGCGCACCGACGCGCTCGATCCGTTCAACTGTCTCTATTCCACGATCCACGAGGTCGGCCACGCCGCCTATGAGCAGGCGGTCCGTCGCAGCTACCGATTCACGCCGCTGGGGCAGGGTGTCTCGATGGGCGTGCACGAGAGCCAGAGCCGCATCTACGAGAACCAGATCGGCCGGTCTCGCGCCTTTACCTCGTGGCTCTACGCCCGGATGACCGAGCAGTTCGGCGATCTCGGGCTTGCGGATGCGGATGCCTTCTATGCTGCCGTGAACCGGGTGAAGAACGGCTATATCCGCACCGAGGCCGACGAGGTGCAATACAACCTGCACGTGCTCTTGCGTTTCGACCTAGAACGGGCGCTGATTGCCGGGGCGCTCGAGGTCGACGATCTCGAAGATGCCTGGAACGAGCGGTTCCTCGCGGACTTCGGCTTTGCCGTGGACAAGCCCTCGGACGGGGTGCTGCAGGATGTCCACTGGTCGGCCGGGCTGTTCGGCTACTTCCCGACCTACAGCCTCGGCAACGTCTACGCGGGCTGCCTGCACAAGGCCCTGCGCAGCGATGTGCCCGATCTCGACGCGCAGATGGCGGCGGGTGACCTTGGGGCGGCAACCGCATGGCTGCGCGACAACGTCCAGCAGTTCGGGGGGCTCTTCGCCCCGCGCGAGGTCATCCAGCGAGCCTGCGGCGACGCACCGACCGAGGCCCCTCTGCTCGACTACCTCGAGGCGAAGTTCGGGACGATCTACAGCCTGTGAGCTAGACCCCGGCCGGCGCACGGGCGCCGCCGGATCGGCTGGCTGATGCCGGGTGCTTGGCGCTTTTTCCAGAGCGGCGGGCGCGAAGGAGGCTGGCTAGATCTTGGTGGTGCCGGGCATGTTGACGGTGTTCAGCTGCTCGAAGCAATGCGTCACCCAATCGACCGCACGACGAATGCCGGGGTCGTTGCGCCGGCTCTCGTGGAAGAACAGCCAGCATTCCTGCATGTTCCCGGGCTGGGTCGGATCGAGCGGGACAAGCTCGGGGTCGCTTTCGGCCAGCAGATCGGGCAGCGGTCCGGGCAGGCGCGTGGTCTGCATCAGGCGGTAGAGTGCCATGATGCTGTCGACCCGCAAACGCGGGGCGCGGCCAAAGGTGCTGTGCCCGATCCGCATGACCTCGGCATCGTCATGGCCTTCGCCGAGACCGGCCCAGTCCTCTCCGGCAGGTGTGTCGACGAAGCGATAGAGCTGGTAGCTCATGCTGCCGACCTTGCGCGCGATGATGCGTCCCTGCGCGGGGCGGGCGTATTGCAGCACGATGTCGTGCTCGCCGAGGCCCTCCTTGAACACGCGATCGGAGAAGTTCAGCTTCACGCCGGACAGCCGGCTGCCGTGCTGCTTCAGCCCCGGGAAGAGCACGAGAGCGCTGATCACGGGCAGGCTGCCGATGCTGATGGTCACCGGCTCCGCGTCCGAATCCACCGCCTGGCTGTTGAGCGTGGCCTGCAACTCGCCGTCGAAGCTCTGGGCAAGCTGGATGAGCGAGGCGACGGCCTCGGAGGGGCGCCAGCCTTCGGAGGTCTTCACGAACGCGGGCATCCCGAGCGACTCCGAAAGCCGTTCGATCCGGCGCGATACCGTTGCGGTATTGGTGCCGAGGCTCTTCGCCGCCGCGGTCATCGTTCCGGTTTTCGACAGCGCGACCAGAAAGCGCAGATCATCCCAGTTGTTCATCTCGTGCGTTCTCTTCCAGTTCGGACACGGTGGGAAAGGGGCCGCGCAACGAAACGTGCGGCATACTGGAAAATGGCTGTGGCGGAAAATCAACTAGGGCGGTTCAATATGGAAACCAGCCTAGGTCCGGGAGTGTCATTGCCGCAAGGGCAGCATTGCGGCATTTCCCGTTTGCCCGACCTCCCGCGGAAATGGAGGTTTCCCTGCAACATGCCTGATGCACCTGCGGGAGATTGCACCCGGAGCGACGCTATCGCACCGGGAAGCCGGGGAAATTGCCCCGGTCCTTGGCTTGACCGGTCAGCCGAACAGTTCGCCGAAGCGGCCCCGATACAGCGCGGAAAGCTCCGAGAGCGGCGCTTCGCTGGTGCCGAATTTCACGCTGTCGCCCGCGAAACGACCGACGCTCTGCAGCGTGACCCCCGCGCTGCCGGCAGCGGTCATCAGGGCCTCGGCCTCGTCGAAGTTGCAGGCGATGAGATAGCGGCCCTGGTCCTCGCCGAAGAGCTCGGCGGTGTCGGCGCTGTCGAGATGCACGCCGACGCCCGAGGCTTCGGCCATCTCGAAGGCGGCCATGGCAAGTCCGCCGTCACTGAGGTCGGTGCAGCACTTGATCCAGTCACGGTTGGCACGGATGAACTCGCCGTTGCGCTTCTCTTCCGCCAGGTCGACCGCGGGGGCGTCGCCTTCCTCGCGGTTGAAGACCTCGGCAAGCAATGCCGACTGGCCGAGATGGCTTCCGGTGGCGCCCACCAGAATGGCGACGTGGCCATCGCGGGCATAGCCGAGGATAGGCTCTTCGCCGGCGGCGATCAGGCCCACGGCGCCGATGGTCGGGGTTGGCAGGATGCCGACGCCGTCGGTCTCGTTGTAGAGCGAGACATTGCCCGAGACGATCGGCATGTCGAGTGCCGAGCAGGCGTCACCGATGCCGCGCAGGGCCTGCACGAACTGGCCCATGATCTCGGGCTTCTCGGGGTTGCCGAAGTTGAGGTTGTCGGTCGTCGCCAGCGGCAGCGCACCGACGGCGGTCAGGTTGCGGTAGGCTTCTGCCACCGCCTGTTTGCCGCCCTCGACGGGGTTGGCCTTGACGTAGCGCGGGGTCACGTCGCTCGTGAAGGCGAGCTTCTTGTCGGTGCCATGCACACGGATGACACCCGAGCCGAAGCCCGGAATGCGCATCGTGTCGGCCATGACCTGGCTGTCATACTGCTCGTAGACCCATTCGCGCGAGCAGTAGTTGGGGCTCGAGAGCAGCGCCTTGAGGCCATCCACCGGGTCGATCTGCGGCACGTCCTCGAGCGGGGTCGCGGGCGCGGGCTCGTCCCACGGGCGGTCGTATTCCGGCGCCGAGGACGACAGCCGCGACAGCGGCACGTCGGCCATGCATGCGCCGTTGTGCATGATGAGGAAGCGGTCCTCGGCGATGGTCTCGCCGACGATGGCGAAGTCGAGATCCCACTTGTCGAAGACCGCCTTGGCCTCGGCCTCCTTCGCGGGGTCGAGCACCATCAGCATCCGTTCCTGGCTCTCCGAGAGCATCATCTCGTAGGCGGTCATGTCCTTTTCGCGCTGCGGCACCTTCTCGAGGTCGAGCCGCACGCCCAGACCGCCCTTGTCGCCCATTTCCACGGCCGAGCAGGTCAGGCCGGCCGCGCCCATGTCCTGGATCGAGATCACCGCGCCGGTCTGCATCAGCTCCAGCGTGGCCTCCATCAGGCGCTTCTCGGTGAAGGGGTCGCCGACCTGAACGGTGGGGCGCTTCTCCTCGATGCTCTCGTCGAACTCGGCGCTGGCCATGGTGGCGCCGCCGACACCGTCACGGCCGGTCTTGGCGCCGAGGTAGACCACGGGGCGGCCGATGCCGCTGGCGGCCGAGTAGAAGATCTTGTCGCTGTCCGCGAGGCCCGCCGCGAAGGCGTTGACCAGGCAGTTGCCGTTGTAGGCGGGGTGGAAGCGGACCTCGCCGCCGACCGTGGGCACGCCGAAGCAGTTGCCGTAGCCGCCCACGCCCTCGACCACGCCGTGCACGAGCTGGCGGGTCTTGGCATGGTCCTTCTCACCAAACGACAGCGAGTTCATCGCCGCGATCGGGCGCGCGCCCATGGTGAAGACGTCGCGCAGGATGCCACCGACGCCGGTGGCCGCGCCCTGGTAGGGCTCGATGTAGGAGGGGTGGTTGTGGCTTTCCATCTTGAAGACCACCGCCTGACCATCGCCGATGTCGACCACGCCGGCGTTCTCGCCGGGGCCGCAGATCACCTGCGGGCCGGTGGTCGGCAGACCCTTGAGGTGGATCTTCGACGACTTGTAGGAGCAGTGCTCGTTCCACATCGCCGAGAAGATGCCGAGTTCGGTGAAGGTCGGCTCGCGGTTCAGGATCTGCAGGATCCGCGCGTATTCGTCCGGATTGATGCCGTGGGCCTCGATCAGCTCTTCGGTGATGGCGGGTTCCTGCATTCTCATTCCCCTCTGGCAAACTTGGCCGCTCTTTACGGCAAGGGCGGCGCAGGGGGAAGAGGCCGTGGGGCTCTCTCAGGGTCGGATCGCATGGAAAAGATTGATCCGGGCAGGGATGTGACACCCCCGCGCGTCTTCCCATTGCGCGAAACGGCGCTCGACGGCCGCGAGGATGGCCTGTGCGTCCTCGTCCGAGCCCTCCTTGGCGCGAAGCTGTGCCGCGACGGGGCCGACGTGGCGGGCAAGCGCCGCCGCCTCGGCCGCGCCGCCGGGCATGGTGAGCGTGGTGTCGATTTCCCGTGACCCTATTTCTGTTGCGCCGGCGCGGGCCAGCAGGTCGGCCACGCGGGCGCGGTCCGCGAATGCGGTCGGGCCGGGGGCGTGCGGGTCTCCGGGCTCGGACGGGCCAAGCCGCGCCGCCGCTTCCTCTGAGGCGACGTGGAACCACGCGTTGTGTTCGGCGGCCGCCCATGCAGCGAACACCAGCCGGCCCCCGGGGCGCAGATGCGTCAGGATGTTGGCGAAGCCCTCAACCGGGTCGGCAAAGAACATCAGCCCCATCCGCGAGACACAAAGATCGAACGGTGCGCCCTCATGGGCCCAGATCTGCGCATCCGCGAGTGCGAAGTCCGGCGCGCAGGTGTCGAGTTCGGCGGCCCGGTCGCGTCCGACCTCGAGAAGCGGTTCCGAGATATCGAGCCCGAGCACATGACCCGACGGGCCGACACGCTGCGCCGCCGCGATCGCGATCGCGCCGGCGCCGCAGCCGATGTCGACCACTCGCTCGCCGGGTTGCGGGGCAGCGGCATCAAGGATGATGTCCGTGAGCCGCGCGTGCAGCACGTCGAGTTCCCGGTGAAGCCTGACCCAGTGGCGGCCGGGACCCTCGCTCCAGAAGCGTTGCTGAGCGTCGTTCGGGCCGGGTCCTGTTTGCGCTGACATCGTTCCTCCGTTCCGCCTCAGACTACCCAGGAATCCGGATGCGTTACGACCAAAAAAAAGGCCGAGCACAAAGCTCGGCCGAAGTCCAACAGGGAGGTATGAAGATGATGCGCACTCGGGCGCTTCAAGCTTCATGTGCCGAATATGTTATCAGTTCTGAGTCGATCAAGGGATAACGTGCCGCAGAGGCAGCATTCCCGGCATGCGTGTGGCGCATGGCTCACACTTTTAGCGCGAACTCAGTCTGCTCCCATCGCCCTAAGTTGGCGTCGATGCGCGAAGATTTCCTCTTGCACGAAGTCGCGGAAGGCGGCGACGCGCTTGGAATGACGCAGTTCCTCGGGGTACGCGAGGAACACCGGCACCTCGTTGCTTTCGATCTCGGGGAGAACCCGCACGACCGAGGGGAAATCCTCGATGATGTAGTCGGGCAGCACGCCGATACCGAGGTTCGCGACCACCGCCTGCAGCACGCCGAAGTAGTTGTTCACCGTGAGCGCTGTCTGGATGTCGTAGGTCAGAAGCTCCTGCACCAGCAGCTTGCCCGCCGCGACCTGCGACGAGGCCGGATTCTGACAGATCAGCCGGTGGGTCGACAGCTCGTCGAGCGATCCGGGCATGCCGCGCTCTGCGATATACTGCGGCGCGGCATACATGCGCATCCGGATCGACATGAGCCGCTTGCGGATGAGGTCCGCCTGGCTCGGCTCCTTCATGCGGATGGCCACGTCGGCCTCGCGCATGGGCAGGTCGAGCACCCGTTCCTCGAGCATCAGGTCGACGCGCAGGTCGGGATACTTCTCGTAGAGCTTGGTGAGGCGCGGGGCGAGCCACAGCACGCCGAAGCCGTGCGTGGTGGTCACCTTGAGTTCGCCGAACACTTCTTCCTCGCTGTCGCGGATGCGCGCGGTGGCGGCGTCGATCCGCTTCACCATGGCGGCGGTCGCGTCGAACAGCAGTTCGCCCTGCTCGGTGAGAATCAGCCCTCGCGCGTGGCGGTGGAAGAGTGTGGTGTTCAGCGATTCCTCAAGCGCGCGTATCTGCCGGGACACCGCCGACTGCGACAGATGCAGTGCATCCCCCGCATGCGTGAGGCTGCCGGCGTCCGCGACGGCGTGAAAGATCCTTAGCTTGTCCCAGTCCATAACGTTACCAATTCGGAATTTCGGGCCATGTATACGACACAATGCCTAATAAGGAACCTATCCTTTCGTGACAGCCTGATTTCCCGAAAAAATTCCTATCAAGGTCAACATATTTGACCTAATATCGAGCTATATTGCCCAAGTGATGAGCGTTGGGAGGCGCACATGACCAAGCAGGAAATCACGCTCGAAGACCGCTTCAACCTGGACCGCAGCCCGGTCCTGCTGAACGGAACCCAGGCCCTCGTGCGCCTGATGCTGATACAGAAGGCCCGCGACCGAGCGGCGGGGCTCAATACCGCCGGATACGTGACGGGCTACCGAGGCTCTCCGCTCGGTGCCGTCGACATGCAGATGACCCGCGCCGCGAAACACCTCGCGGCGAGCGACGTGCTCTTCAAGGAAGGCCTGAACGAGGATCTCGCCGCCACGGCGCTCTGGGGCAGCCAACAGGCCGAGCTGCGCGGCGAAGGCAAGTTCGACGGGGTTTTCGGCCTCTGGTACGGCAAGGGGCCGGGCGTCGACCGCTCCGGCGACGTCATGCGCCACGCCAACATGGCCGGCACCTCGAAGCACGGCGGCGTGCTCATGGCAATGGGCGACGATCACACCGGCGAAAGCTCGACCGTGCTGCACCAGTCCGAATGGGCGCTGGTCGATGCCTACATGCCGGTTGTCTCGCCTGCGGGCGTGCAGGAGATCCTCGACTACGGCGTCTACGGCTACGCGCTGTCGCGTTTTGCCGGCGTCTGGGTCGGTCTCAAGACCATGAAGGATACGGTCGAGGCGACGGCGGTCGTCGACGGGCGTCCCGATCGCATGTCGCTGGTGATGCCCGATTTCGACATGCCGCCGGGCGGGCTCAACATCCGGCTCGGTGACACGCCGCACGAGCAGGAGCGGCGGATCATCGACTTCAAGCGCTTCGCCGCCGAGGAATTCTCGCACGCCAACCGCATCGACCGGCGCGTCTGGGGCAAGCCCGGTGCGAAGATCGGCTTCGTCTCGGTCGGCAAGAACTGGCTCGATCTCGTGCACGCGATGTCGCTGCTGGGCATCGACGAGGCCGAGGCCGAACGGCTGGGCATCACCACCTACAAGGTGGGACAGGTCTTCCCGCTCGACATGAAGGGGTTTCACGACTGGGCCGAGGGGCTCGACCTGATCGTCGTGGTCGAGGAAAAGCGCAAGCTGATCGAAGTGCAGGTCAAGGAGGCGATCTTCGACGACCGCCGCGGCCGCCGCGTCTGGGGCTGGCACAAGGGCGGCGGCGCCGGCACGATGCACGGCCCCGAACTGTTCCCGACGCAGGGCGCGCTCGACCCGGTGATGATCGCCGAGCGTCTGGGCGCCATCCTGCTGGAAGAAGGCCGCACCACAGATCGCCTCAAGGCCGCGATGCAAAGCCTTGATGAGGCGCGTAAATCCGATAACGCCGAAGACATCGCCGCGCGGCTTCCGTATTTCTGCGCCGGCTGTCCACACAACAGCTCGACCAAGCTGCCCGAGGGCAGCCGTGCCTACGCGGGCATCGGCTGTCATTACATGGTGCAGTGGATGGACCGCGAGACCTCGGGCTTCACCCACATGGGCGGCGAAGGCGCCAACTGGATCGGCGAGGCACCGTTCTCGACCCGCAAGCACGTATTCCAGAACCTCGGGGATGGCACCTACAACCACTCCGGCGTGCAGGCGATCCGCGCGGCGCTGGCAGCGGGCACCAACATCACCTTCAAGATCCTCTACAACGACGCCGTCGCCATGACCGGCGGACAGGCCAACGAAGGCGGCCTTACGGCCGACCGCATCGCGCATGAACTGGTGGCGATGGGCGTGCAGAATGTCGCCGTGGTCTACGACGAGAAGGAAGAGGTGGACCTGAAGGGCTTCCCGCAAGGCGTTGAAACCCATGAACGTTCCGAGCTCGAAGACGTGCAGTCGCGTTATGCGACGCTCGAGGGCGTTTCGGCCATCGTCTACATCCAGACCTGCGCCGCCGAGAAGCGACGCCGGCGCAAGCGCGGCACCTTCCCGGACCCTGACAAGCGCGTCTTCATCAACACCGACGTCTGCGAGGGCTGCGGCGATTGCGGCGTGCAGTCCAATTGCGTTGCCATCGTGCCGGAAGAGACCGAGCTTGGCCGCAAGCGGGCCATCGACCAGTCGAGCTGCAACAAGGATTTCTCCTGTCTCAAGGGGTTCTGCCCATCCTTCGTGACCCTCGAGGGCGCGAAGCTGCGCAAGTCCGCCACGACCGAGCTGAAGCTGCCCGACATGCCGTTGCCGACGCTGCCGCAGATCGACGGCACGCATAACCTGGTGATCACCGGCGTCGGCGGAACCGGCGTGGTGACCATCGGCGCGGTGCTCGCGCAGGCGGCGCAGATCGCCGGGCTTGGCGCGGGCATGATGGAGATGGCGGGGCTCGCCCAGAAGGGCGGCGCCGTGCACATCCACCTGCGAGTTGCCAACCGCCCCGAGGACATCTCGGCGGTGCGCGTGGCCATCGGCGAGGCCGACGCGCTCATCGGCGGCGACCTCGTGGTCAGTGCCGGGGCCAAGACGCTGGGGCTCACCCGGTCCGGGCGCACGGGCGCTGTGGTCAACAGTCACGAGATCATCACCGGCGACTTCACCCGTGACACGGAATTTGCATTGCCTGCCGACAGGTTGCGGCTCGCTCTTGAGGCGCGGATGCAGGATCGTGTCCAGCTCTTCGACGCGACCGAGCTGGCGCGCGCGACGCTTGGGGACTCGATCTTCTCGAACATGATGATCCTAGGCGCGGCCTGGCAACAGGGGCTGGTTCCGGTGCCGCATGACGCCATCGCCAAGGCGGTCGAGCTGAACGGCGCGGCGGTCGAAAAGAACCTGCGGGCCTTCGAGATCGGACGCTGGGCGATGCTGCACCCGGAAGAGGCCGAACGTATCGTGACCCCCAACGTGGTCGAGAAGCCGAAGACGCCCGAGCAGAAGATCGCCTTCCGCGAGGAGCATCTGACCGCCTACCAGAACAAGCGGCTGGCGCGTCGCTATCGCCGGATGCTCGACCGGATCGAGGACCCTAGCCTGCGCGAGGCGGTCGCCGAGGGCTACCACAAGCTCCTGTCCTACAAGGACGAATACGAGGTCGCCCGGCTGCATCTCGAGACCCGCAGGAAGGCCTCGGAAACCTTCGAGGAAGGCTTCCGGATGAACTTCCACCTCTCGCCCCCGGTGATGTCGAAGGAGGGCCCGGACGGGCGCCCGGTGAAGAAGCAGTATGGGGAGGGCATGCTGCGCGCCTTCGGGATCCTCGCGAAGCTGAAGGGGCTGCGCGGCACGCCGCTCGACCCGTTCGGCCGCACCACCGAGCGGCGGATGGAGCGGGCGCTGATCGCGCAGTACGAGCGCGACATGGACGAGATCCTGCCGCTGCTGACGCCCGAAACCACCGAGGCCGCCATCGCGCTGGCGCGGCTTCCCCTGACAATCCGGGGCTTCGGTCCGGTGAAGGAGGCAAACGAGCGCGAGGCCTCGAAACGCCGCGAGGAACTGCTCTCGGTCATCCGGCAGGGCGGTGCTCCGCTGACGCAGGCGGCCGAGTAGGCTGCGCCGACGGTCGCAATGGATTTCCGCGGCAAAGCCCCGTAAGAGCGGAAGAAAGCGGCGCGCGACTCGCGCGCCGCGCGCGACAAGGCGGGAGGCAGGCCGATGGCAGTGGGTGTGTTCGATTCGGGGCTGGGCGGCCTCACGGTGCTCGACGCGGTGAGCAAGCGGCTGCCGGACGTTCCCTTCGTCTATTTCGCCGACAGCGCCCATGCGCCCTACGGCGTGCGCGATGCCGACGACATCTACGAGCTGACCACCGCTGCGGTCGAACGCCTCTGGGACGCCGGCTGCGATCTCGTGATCCTGGCCTGCAACACCGCGAGCGCCGCGGCCCTCCGGCGGATGCAGGAAAACTGGATTCCGCCGGGCAAGCGGGTGCTGGGTGTCTTCGTGCCGCTGATCGAGGCGCTGACCGAACGGCAGTGGGGCGACAACTCGCCGCCGCGCGAGGTGGGCGTGCAGCACGTCGCGCTCTTCGCCACGCCCGCCACGGTGAGCAGCCGCGCGTTCCAGCGCGAGCTGGCATTCCGCGCCATCGGCGTCGATGTCGAGGCGCAGGCCTGCGGCGGGCTCGTGGATGCCATCGAGGAGGGCGACATGATCCTCGCCGAGGCGCTGGTGCGCAGCCATGTCGACGCGCTGAAGCGCAAGATGCCGAAGCCCGACGCGGCGATCCTCGGCTGCACCCATTACCCGCTTCTGCAGGAGGTCTTCCAGGACGCGCTCGGCGCCGATGTATCGGTCTATTCGCAGGCCAACCTCGTGGCCGAGTCGCTGGCCGACTACCTCAAGCGCCATCCCCACATGCTCGGGCCCGGGACGGAGGCGCGGTTCCTCACCACGGGCAACCCGGCCAAGGTGTCGGGCCATGCGACCCGGTTCCTGCGCCGCCAGATCACCTTCGAGCCGGCGTGACGCGGCGTTGTGACCGCGTCAGTGCGCCGCAATTTGATCTCGCTCACTTACATGCACCCCGCCGAATGCCATATGGTATAGTCTGGCACCCGCACACACAGGCGGCGAAGTCACGTCAGGAGGAGAAGCCATGTCGCTCAAGTCGCTGAAGAAGAAGCGCCGTATCCAGGTCGTCGCGCTCGCCGCCGTGGCGCTCGTGATCTCCACGGGGCTCGTCGGATACGCGATGCGCGACGGGATCAACTTCTTCCGCTCGCCAAGCCAGGTCATGCAGGAGCCGCCCGCGCCGAACGAGACCTTCCGCATCGGCGGGCTGGTCGAGGGGGGCTCCCTCGTGCGCGGACAGGGGCACGAGATCCGCTTCAACGTGACCGACGGCGGCGCCACCGTGCCCGTGGTCTTCGCCGGCGTGCTGCCCGATCTTTTCGCCGAGAACCAGGGCATGGTCGGCACCGGCAAGTATGTCGACGGCACCTTCGTCGCCTCCGAGATCCTTGCCAAGCACGACGAGACCTACATGCCGAAAGAGGTCATCGACGCGCTGAAGGAACAGGGTGTCTACGAGGATCCGAACAGCTGAGGCTCCGCACCTTCGCTGCACCGGCGGGTTTCCAGGTGGCCGACCCGCGCCGCGATATCTTGGTTGGAAATAAAAAAGCGGGCCGAGCGGCCCGCTTTTCGTGTCTTTGAAGCGGCGTCGCCTCAGGCGTTCGCTTCGCGGATCTTCTCCGCTGCTTCCTTGTTGAACTCGACACCGTTGGTGTCGAAGAGCTGGTCGAGCTCGCCCGACAGGGTCATCTCGGTGATGATGTCGCAACCGCCGACGAACTCGCCCTTCACGTAGAGCTGCGGGATGGTCGGCCAGTCGGAGTAATCCTTGATCCCCTGGCGGATGGCATCGTCGCTGAGCACGTTCACGTCGGTGAACTCGACGCCCATGTAGTTGAGAACGCCCGCCACGCGGCTCGAGAAACCGCACTGGGGCATGGTCTTGGTGCCCTTCATGAAGAGCACCACGTCGTTGCTTTTCACCGTTTCGTCGATCTGCGTCTTCGCGTCGGTCATGTCTGTCTCCTATGTGCGCGGATGCCCCGCGCTCGCCGATGCCGCCCGAGGGGCGGTCCGTGGTCCGTGGGTCCGGTCAGTCCGGGGCCTTGGTGGTCAGCGCCAGCGCGTGAAGCGCGCCGTTGCTGCCGGCCATCTTTTCCTTGAGCGCCGCGTAGACCGCGCGCTGCTGCTGGACGCGGTTCTTGCCACGGAAGCTCTCGTCGATCACCTCGGCGGCGTAGTGGTTGCCGTCGCCCGCGAGGTCGGTGATGTTGATCTTGGCATCGGGAAAGGCGGCCCGGATGAGCTGCTCGATCTCCGTCGCTTCAATGGCCATTGCGCGTGGTCTCCACTGGTTTGCTGTTCGCCACAGATGTAAGCCGCGTGCCGCCATGGTGCAAGCAGCGCGGCGGCCGCGAAACGGTCAGAGCGCGAGGTCGACCCAGACCGGCACGTGGTCCGAGGGCTTTTCGCGACCACGGATGTCGCGATCGATCTGCACGTCGGTCATCAGGTCGGCGGCCTGCGGGCTGAGCAGGAAATGGTCGATGCGGATGCCGTTGTTCCGCTGCCACGCACCGGCCTGGTAGTCCCAGAAGGAATAATGCCCGGGACCGGGATGGCGCGCCCGGAACGCCTCTGTGAAGCCGAGGTTCACGATCCGCCGGAAGGCAGCCCGCGTCTCGGGCAGGAACAGCGCGTCCTCGGTCCAGGCCTCCGGTTTCGCGGCGTCCTCGGCCTGCGGGATGACGTTGTAGTCGCCCGCCATGAGCGCCGGCATCTCCTCGGCCAGCAGGGCGCGGGCCCGCTCTTCCATCCGGGCCATCCAGGCGAGCTTGTAGTCGTACTTCGGGCCCGGTGCCGGGTTGCCGTTTGGCAGGTAGAGCCCGCAGAGCCGCAGCGCGTGATGCTCGCCGACGACGGTGGCCTCTATCCAGCGGGCCTGCTCGTCGCTGTCGTCGCCCGGCAGGCCGCGCGTGACGTCCTCGAGCGGCAGCTTCGACAGGATGCCGACGCCGTTGAAGCTTTTCTGACCGTGCGTTTCGACCTGGTAGCCGAGGTCTTCGAGGGCCTCTCGGGGGAAGGCCTCATCCACCGACTTGATTTCCTGCAGGAGAACCACGTCGGGCTGGGCCTCTTCGAGCCAGTCCGTCAGCGCGGAGATCCGCGCCTTGATGCCGTTGATGTTGAAGGTCGCGATCTTCATTTGGGCCCTCCGTCAAGCTGGCCCCGCTATCGCTCAGGCGCCGCCGGGGGGCAAGGGCGCGCTCTGGATTCGCCGGCGATTCGGGCTGTCTATCGGAGGTCTGGCCGGTGATCAATGGGCGCAGAAAAACTATCCACAGAAATTTTTATTCTGTGAATTATTCAGTTTAGGCTCGGAGTTTCAGTTTCTTGTCAGTCTCTCTGCGTGTGGGTAACTCGTGTATAACTCAACCTTAGCAAGAAACTATATTGTCAGAAACAGCCGCAAGAGGAAACCCTGTTGGTGCCGAAAGGGCAGGATCAAACAGTAAAGGGGTTCCCGATGACCGCTCAATTCAAGCAGCTGATTTCTGAAGATTTCGTTGATACTCGCGGCGCCGATCTGTTCGGCGGAGATGGCTGCGAGATGTTCACCTCCGGTGCCGCACCGACCAGCTCGGCCGATACGCTGATGGGCGATGGCATGGCGCTCTTCACCTCGGGTGCCGCGCCGCGTCGGACCGAAACCGCACTCGGCGAGGCCGTGGGCCTGTTCACCTCGGGTGCCGCACCGACCACCAGCGAAGCTATGCGCGGCGACGCGGTCGAGCTGTTCACCTCCGGCGCCGCACCGTCCCGCTCGGACGTGACCGCAGGCGAGGCCACGGGCGCCTTCACCTCGGGTGCCGCACCGACCACCAGCGAAGCGATGCGCGGCGACGCGGTCGAGCTCTTCACCTCCGGCGCCGCGCCGACCCGCTCGGACGTGACAGCAGGCGAGGCCACGGGTGCCTTCACCTCGGGTGCCGCACCGCAGGCGACCCGTGCCGCAGCCGGCGAGGCTACCGGCCTTTTCACCTCCGGCGCGTGATCGCCGCCGGATGACATTGCAGCGGGCGTCTTGGGGATGAGACGCCCGCGCGCGACAGGACAGGAGAGGCCAGAATGACCAACGTTATCGCGCTCAGCCCGAAGACCCGCATCGCCACGCCCGAAACCGGCGCGGCCGCTCTGCTCAGCTGCTTCGCGACCTGCAGGCGCCGCGAGGATGACGTGTTCTGGCTCAAGGAGAACGCCGAGCTTCTCAACATCCTCGAGTGCACGGGGGCCGATGTGCCCGGCACGGCGCTCGACGTCCTGGATGGTTTCTACGACACTGTCGAGGACCGCATGGCCTTCTTCCCGCAGTATTACCGCTTCCTGCTGTCGATGACGCTGGATCTCGAGGACCTCGGGATGCCCGGCGACACCGGCGCGCGGCTGGCGCAACAGGTGGCGCGGCAGGGCCTCGCGGAACAGGAGCTCTCGGATCTGCAGCGAATGGAGGCAATCCGGCTGCTTGCGCGCCGTGGCGCGGCGGGTCCGGCAGAGCCCGACCTCGTCGAGCGGCTGCGCCGGTTCTGCGCGCGGTCGGCGACCTTCGCGCTGCCGAACAAGAAAGCCGCCTACGAACTGACACATATCGTCTTCTACCTCAGCGAATACGGGCGGCGCGACCCCGGACTTGACCGGGATGCCATCACCAGCCTGCATTTCGCCGGCAACCTCGCATTTCTTGAGCAGAACTCGGACCTGCTGGCCGAGATCTGCATCGCCCTCCATCACGCGGGCGAAACCGCCCCGGCGCTCTGGACCGGCTGGCTCGAGCGCGAGACACATCTCTTCGAGGTCGAGGGGGGCGACGATGTGGCGATCGCCGACGACTACCACGATTTCCTCGTCTGCAACTGGCACGCGGCCACCATCGGCAACGCGCCGTTCCGCAAGCCGCTGGTGGCCTCGCGGATGCGCTTCTCGCGCGCCGACCGGCAGGTGGCCCCGCTGCGCGAACTCTCCGAGGCGCTGTTCGCCGAGGGCAGCGAACGCCGTCCCGACTGGGAGGCAACCCGCGCCCGGCTGGGCGCACGGCTCTCGCCGCTAACCCGCGATATCGTCGATGCGCTGGCCGACCAGTCCGCCCATTTCGATGCGTTCTTCCAGGGCTTCGCCCGGGCAGGTCGGCCATGAACACACGAAGGGCCGCACTGACGGGCGCCGCGCTCGTCGCGCTCTATACCGGCGCCATCGCGGCGGCGGACGGGATCACCAAGCTGATCGCCGGAGGCTACGCGGCGCCGCAGCTCTTCGCGCTGTCCTCGGGGCTTGTCATCGCGCTGTCGCTGCTCGCGGCGCGGGGGCAGGGCGCGGGGCTTTCGACGCGGTCTCCCGGCACCATGGCGGTGCGGGCGGTGCTGACGGTCTGTGCCGCCATCGGTTTCTTCCAGGCGTTCCGGCTGCTGCCCTTCGCGGATGTCTTCGTCTTCATCGCGCTCATGCCGCTGATCGCGGCGGCGCTGTCGGGACCGGTGCTGGGCGAGCGCGTGCGGCCAGCGACCTGGACCGCGCTACTGCTCGGTGCGGGCGGCGTGCTTTGCCTGATGCCGGCGGGGCGGCTGTCGCTCGACGCGGGCCATCTCTGGGCGCTCTTTGCCGCGCTGACGGGGACCGGCTCGATGGTGGCCGCGCGTCGCATCGCGCGGATCGAGCGGGTCCCGCTCGCGCAGGTGTTCTGGCCGAACCTCGCGGTCATGCTCGTGATGGCCGCGGCGCTGCCGTTCGTCTGGACGCCGATGCCGCTTGCCGATCTTGGCTGGGTCGCGGGGTATGCCGTCTTTCTGTTTGCCGCGCGCTGGCTCTCGGTCGAGGCGCTGCGGCTGCTGCCGGCCTACGTCGCAACCCCGCTGATGAACCTGCAGTTCGTCTGGATGGTCGCGATCGGCTGGTGGGGCTTCGGCGAGCTTCCGACCGCGGGCACCCTCGTGGGCGTGATGCTCGTGGTGGGCTCTGGCATGTGGCTGATCTTCGACGAGGCGCTGCCGGGACGCCGCATGGCGCGGGCCTGATACCCTACGGGCGGGCTCTCAGGCGGCGTGGCTCTTGAGCACGTCCATCGGCACGATCTCGAGCGCACGGACGTGGGTCGCATCCAGCGCCACGTCGGGCGCGCAGCCCTCGTCATGCGCCTGCAGAAAGCGCGCGGCACAGAGGCACCAGCGATCGCCGGGCTTCAGGCCCGGAAAGCGGAACTCTGGGCGCGGCGTCGACAGGTCGTTGCCGACATAGGCCGAGTAGGCGAGGAACTCGGCGGTCATGATCGCGCAGACCGTATGACTGCCGGCATCTTCGGCGCAGGTGTTGCAATGACCGTCCCGGAAAAAGCCGGTGACCGGGTCGGCGGAACAGCCGACAAGCGGCTCTCCGAGAACGTTGACTGCGGGGTCCTTGCGGATCATGGCGCATCTCCTTGGGCGGTGAGCCTGACAAACCCTCGGCGCGCTGTCCAGTGGGCCGGGCTCAGCGGAACCGGTCGGCGAGTTTCTGCAGCGGCGAGCGCTGGTCGTCCTCGGGTTTGGTCTCGGCCTCGGGCGCTTTCGCCGCGGGCTTCGGCACATCGGCCTTTGTCTCCGGCTTCGTGGTCTTCGACGACCGCGCAGGGGCCACGCGGAGCGCGACGGCGTTCTGGAAGCCGTTGGTGTCGCCGCGCATAAGCGCGTCGGCACCGTCCGAGATCCCGCGCAACAGGTCGTCGAGCCAGTCCTCGTCGGCCTTGCCGAAGTCGTGCAGCACGTAGCCCGCGACCGCCTCCTTGCGACCGGGATGACCGATGCCCAGCCGGATGCGGCGGTAGGCCTCGCCGATGTGCTGGTGCATCGAGCGCAGGCCGTTGTGGCCGGCATGACCGCCGCCCATCTTCACCCGGCACTTGCCCGGCGCGAGGTCGAGTTCGTCGTGAAAGACGGTGACGTCGCCGGGCTCGAGCTTGAAGAAGCGCATCGCCTCGCCGACCGACTGACCCGAGAGGTTCATGTAGGTGCCGGGTTTCAGCAGCAGCACCTTGTCGCCGCCGAGCCGGCCCTCGCTCACTTCGCCCTGAAAGCGCGAGCGCCACGGGCCGAAGCCGTGGTCCTCGGCGATCCGGTCCACGGCCATGAAGCCGATGTTGTGCCGGTTCTTCGCATATTTGCCGCCGGGATTGCCCAGCCCCACGAGAATCTGCAAGGGTCGCCTCCGCATGTCGCCTTTCGCCCCTAGATAGGGCGGGACGACAAGAATTCACAACCCGCCGCAGGAGAGATGCGATGTATCTGACCATGAACCGCTTCAAGGTCGTGCCCGAACGCGCCGCAGAGTTCGAAGAAATGTGGGCTGCCCGCGACAGTCACCTGAAATCGGTGCCGGGCTTCAAGAGCTTCGCGCTGATGAAGGGGCCGGTGCACGAAGACCACGTTCTATATGCCTCGCACACCGTGTGGGCCGACGAGGCGAGCTTTCGCGACTGGACGAAATCCGAGGCCTTCCGCGCCGCCCACAAGGGCGCGAAAAGCTCCGAGGGCATGTATCTCGGGCCGCCCGAGCTCGAGATCTTCGACGCGGTGCAGGTGCTCGACTGAGCGGGCTCAGACCTTTCCGGTCGCCGACAGCATGATCGCCACCGGGCGGGTCGCGTCGATCTCGGCCATGACGATGATGAGGCTCGCGGTCAGCGGCACCGCGAGCACCGCGCCGGGCAGGCCCCAGAGCGCGCTCCAGAACGCCAGCGCGAAGAGCACCACGAAGGGGCTGAGGTTGAATGCCCGGCTCATCATCCGCGGCTCGAGGTAGCCCGCGACGAAAAGCTGCGCCACGGTCAGCGCCGAGGCGACGGCGGCCGCCAGCGGGAACGAGCCGAACTGCGCGAGGCTCAGCAGGATCGGGAACAGCACCCCGATCATCGAGCCGATGTAGGGGATGTAGTTCAGCAGTCCGATCAGGATGGCCCAGAACAGCGCGAAGTCGATCCCGAAGAGCAGCAGGATGCCGAAGGAGATCGTCCCCAGCACCACGTTCACCACGGTCTTGACCGACAGGTAATTGCCGACCCGCGCGTTGATGCGGGCGAGCAGGGCCAGCGTGCGGCTCTCGCGGCCCGGATCGCCGATGGCCAGCGCCAGCTTCTCGGCCATCCGCGCGCGCTCTGCCATGAAGAACGCGGCGTAGAGCACGACGAGAAACAGCGTGCCTCCGAAGCCGCGCACCGAGGCGAGGATCGGCCCGATGTAGGACTGGATCTGGAACTGGTCGATGGTCGCGGCCCGCACCGTGGCCCAGGTCGGTTCGTCCTCGAGATGCATGAGCAGCCCAAGCTGGGTTGCCAGCGCGTCGAGGTTTGAATCGTAGCGCGGCAGAACGGTCGCGACCTGGGTGAAGGTCTCGGCCACGTAGAGAACGAGCAGGACCAGAACAACCGTGAAGGCCGCGAGCACCATGAAACGGCGCAGCGTCGCGGGCAGCCGTCCGATCAACGGCATCGCGCCCAGCCGGTCGGTCACGTTCGACAGGATGTAGAGCGCGATCATCGCGATCAGCACCGGCAGCAGCACCGGTTTGCCGACGTGCAGAAGCCAGCCGAACATGATCATCAGCGCGACGAAATAGGCGAATTGGCGCAACGATAGCGTCACTTTCGCGCCACTCCGGTGATCTTGTCGTCTTCCTTAGGCGTCGGCGCCTGTCTCATGCCCTGTCCTCCATCTCGTCTGGCGGAATATGGCGGTTTCGGGCCCGAACGAAAAGGCCACGCGCCCCTGAGCAGGCGTGGTTTTTCAAAGCTTTCGCGGCAAAGCGCACTCCTTCGGCAGCGCGGTGGCAGAGCGGCGCGGCTAGTAGGTGGTGCCGTAGGCGGCACAGCGCGCGGCGGTGTCCATGTCCCGCAGCCAGGCCAGCTCGCCCTTCTTGTGGGCGAGGTAGACCTCGGCGAAACCCTCGGGGAACCAGCCGGTGACGGTCGCATTGGCGGCGAACCGCTCCAGCGCCTCGGCCAGCGTCTGCGGCAGCCGGGCGTAGCCGCGCGCCTCGAGTTCGGCCGGGGGCAGGGTCGAGAGGTCCTCCTCGGTGACGGAGGGGATCGGCAGCGCGTCCTCGATCCCTTGGCATCCGGCGTGAACGATGGCAGCCAGCGCGAGGTGCGGCGAGGCCGCCGCATCGCCCGCGCGGAATTCGAAATTGTATTGCTTCGCGATGCTCTCGGGGTCGGTCGCGGTTACCGGGCAGATCCTCAGTGAAGCCTCCCGGTCGCGGAAGCCGAGGTTGTTGTAGGCGGCGCTCCAGCGGTGCGGCGTGAGCCGGAGGTAGGAGACATCCGAGGGCGCGGTCAGCGCGAGGATGCTGTCGAGATACTTGAGCACCCCGGCGATGAAGCTGCCGGTCACCGGTGACATGCCCGCCGGGTGGTCGGGATCGTAGGTGGCCGGGGCGCCGGTCTCGTCGACAAAGCTCATGTGGATGTGCACGCCGTTGCCGACGTTTCGGGATCGAGGATCGGCGCAAAGGTCGCCTGTTCACCCACCCGCGCGGCGGTCATGCGGGTGATCTCGCGCAAGAGCGCCGCCTGGTCGGCGGGGGTGACGCCCCGGGTCGGGGTCACGGTGATCTCGTACTGGTCGGGGCCGTATTCCTTCATGAAGGTATCGGGCCCGAGCCCGGCCTGCGCGAGCGCCGCCATGAGCGCCTCGGCAAAGGCGCGCCGGCGGGTGAAGCCCTGCAAGGTGTAGGCTTGCCCGGGCGCGGTCATGGTCGGCCGGAACTGGAATTCGTGCTCGAAGGCCGCTATCAGCTCGAGCCCGGCGACCCGCTTCAGCCGGGCCAGCGCCTGCTTGAGGATCGAGCGGGTGCAGCAGGCCCAAGGCGCCCCGTCCAGATTGGTTATGTCCCCGATCGCCATCCGCTCGACCGGGCCGGCGTCGTCGAAATCGACCGTGGCCATGGTGTCGGCGTCGGGCACCAGCAGCAGGTCGCCGAGCGCGCCGAAGGGGCTTTCGGCGATGGCGTCGAAGCAGGTGATCTGCACGTTGGTGGGGGTCCAGCCGACGCCGCGCCCGCTGCGTTTCTCGACGTGCGACAGGGGAAAGGCCTTGCCGCGCATCTTGCCGGCGATGTCCGAGGTGGCGGCGAATACGAGGGGATCAGAAATCATGGGTCGCTGTCTCCGAAATCGAGGCGCATGGCATCCCATGCCTCGATGCGCGTCTTGGTGGTCGTCCAGTTGGTGTCTGCGATCCGCGTGCAGATCGCCTCGATCAGCGCGAAGGCGCCGGTGTAGGTGTCCCAGAGCGTGCCGTTCTCGATCGGCACCGCGAGCACTTCGCTCGCATGGGCCGAGCATGGCGAGAGCCAGCGGTCGGTCATCACCACAACCTGCACCCGCCGGTCGCGCACGGCGCGTTCGGTGAGCCGCTCGAGGCTTTTCTGGTAGCGACGGAAATCGGCGATGAAGAGCACGTCGCGCGGCTTCATGCGCAGCAGGTCGTCGGGCCAGCTTTCGGGGTCGGCGGGCAGGTGGTGCACCTTGTCGCGGGCCTGACGCAGGTGGCGGGACATGAAGCCGAGAACGGTGTCGCTCATCCGTCCGCCCAGCACGAAGACCGCGCGGCGGGGGTCGGCGAGCAGGGCGCAAATGCGCTCGAACTGAGCCTCGGGGATGGCTGTCGGCGCCTCCTGCATCACCTGCGCCGAGCGGGCGAGGAAACTCGCGAGATAGGCGCCCTCGACCGGCTGCGCCGTTCGCTGCAGATCGACGGGAGAGCGCTCGCCCTCCTTCAACTCGTCGATCAGGCTGCGCTGGAATTCGTGGAAACCCTGGAAGCCCAGCTTGGTCACGAAGCGCGAGATCGATGGCGCCGAAGTGCCGGTCTTCTGCGCGAGCTCCTGGATCGGCAGCAGCCCGGCAAACGGGTAGTCTAGGCGCAACGCCGTGCCGATCCGCCTGTCGGCAGCGGTCATTTCGTCGGCAATTCGATCAAGGCGCTCTTTGACCTGCATCGGACCTCTCCATTCGCGCTTGACGATCTCTTTTTGAAAATATCATGTCAAACGGGAAATAATGGATGCACATGAAAATGGATCGTCATGCGTCGACGCAGCATGAATAAAGGCAAACGGTGCACGGGAACGATGGTTGCGACAGGTCCCGCAACCGGCAGAACTCAAGGCGGCGGGCGCCATTTGTCTTGCGCGGCGGCAACACCATGAGTTCGGAGAACCTGCTTGGGCCGGAAGATCCGGCGCCGGTCGAACTGGTCAATCCCAAGGGCCGGGCACCGCTGCTGCTGGTCTGCGAACACGCGGGGCAGGCGGTGCCGGCGCGGCTCGGGCGGCTCGGCTTGACGCAGGCGGATCTCGACGACCACATCGGCTGGGACATCGGCGCCGCCGCACTCGCCCGGCGCCTTGCGCTCGCGCTCGACGCCCCGGCGGTGCTGCAGCGCTACAGCCGGCTGGTGATCGACTGCAACCGTCCGCCCGAGGCACCCGACGCGATGCCCGAGGTAAGCGACGCGCGCCCCGTGCCCGGCAACCACGCACTCTCCGAGGCCGCGCGGCGGGCGCGCATCGACGAGATATTCACGCCGTTCCAGGAGGCGGTTGCGCGACAGCTGGCACGGTCGGGGCTGCGGGCGACCTTCTCGATCCACAGCTACACGCCCCGGATGCGCGACGGGCAGCCGCGCGCATGGGACGCAGGCTTCCTCTTCCGCGAGGACCGCGCGACCTCCGAGCGGCTGGCGCGGGCGCTTCAGGCGCTTTCCGGCGATCTGACGATCGGGCTCAACCAGCCCTACGACGTCGACGCGGCCTCGGACTGGTTCGTGCCGCGTCATGCCGAGCCGAGCGGTCTGCCGCACAGTCTTGTCGAGATCCGCAACGACCACATCCGCGAGGCTTCGGGGCAGGCGCTCTGGACCACGCGGCTCGCCCACATCTTCCGCCCCTTTCTCATGGAGACTTCCGCATGAGCCTTACCCGCGACGTGCCGCTTGTTCCGGCGCAATCCGCCGTTCTCTTCATCGACGTTCAGAATTTCAGCGCGCGCCGCGAGGGGGCCGAGTTCGCCGGGCTCTCGGATGCCGCCTTTGCCGAGACCTACGGCAGCTTCCTCGAGCGGCTCGAGGCCGAGACCATTCCCAACATGCAGGCGGTTCAGCGCGCCTGTCGCGCGGCCGGGGTCGAGGTCATGTATACCACGATCGAGAGCCTGACGCTCGATGGCCGGGACCGCAGTCTTGATTACAAGATCACCGGCTTCAACGTGCCCAAGGGGTCGTGGGACGGCAAGGTCATCGACGAGATCGCCCCGGAGGGCGACGAGATCGTGCTGCCGAAAAGCTCGTCGTCGGTGTTCGTGTCGACGCATATCGACTACATCCTGCGCAATCTCGGCGTCCGTCAGCTGGTCCTTTGCGGACTGGTCACAGATCAATGCGTCGAAAGCGCGATCCGCGATGCCTGCGATCTCGGCTACCTCGTGACGCAGGTCACCGACGCCTGCCTGACCTACACGCAGGAGCGGCAGGACAGCTCTCTGCGCGCGATCCGGGGATACTGCCGCCAGATCACCACGGCAGAGCTGGTCGCGGAACTGGCGGATGCGGGTTGAGCGACTGGCCGGTGCTCGGGATGTGGATGCCGAAAGAAGTTAAGAAAAAATGAACAACGGCGGGAACCTCTTTTTGTCCCTCGCGTTATGCGTATTCGACGACTAGGGACAACGCGCTACGCGAACGGGCTTTCCACCTTTTGGACACGATCGACAAGACCTCCACCGGAACGAAAACCTCGTTCCGGCACATGCTTCGCCATGACTCCCGGCAGGCGCATGACGCCGCCGAAGAGAGCTTCCGGCCATTCCTCGAGTCGCCCGAGCGGCATCTCGGCTGGTTCCTGTCGACCCAGGGCGCAGCGCTCGGTGCGCTGCGCGAGGGATGCGGGCCGGCACCGGGTGTGCTGTCGGGCGCCGTGTTGTCCGATCTCCTGAAACGGCTTGCGGCAGACCTCGCCGCGATGCGCCGCGAGACCGCCTCGATCTCTCCGTCGCGTCCGCTCGATCCGCTTGCCGTCGACTATCTCGTGCTGGGATCGCGTCTTGGCAGCGAGACGATGCGGCGCAGTTTCTACGGGAACGGGCAGGCGACGCCCGCTTTCTTTCGCGCCGGTCCGCTGCCGCTGCTGTGGCGGCGCCATTGCGACATGCTCGACGCCGTCGAGCCCGGATCCGACCGTGGCACCCGCATCACCGACGATACACTCGCGGGCTTTGCCCTGTTCGAGCAGGCGGCGACCGCGCAGGCCAATCCATGAAAGACACATCGCATGACTTCTGAGCCGTCCAGACACGCGCCCGGGCAGAGCGTGGACCTGACCAACTGCGACCGCGAACCCATCCACCAGCTGGGGCGGGTGCAATCCTACGGCGCGCTGCTGGCGCTCTCGTCGGACTGGATCGTCCAGCATGCCTCGGAGAATCTCGAGAGCATCCTGGGCATTGCCGCGGAGGACGCGATCGGCGCGCCACTCAGGGGGCTGATCGTCTCGGACGGATACGAACGCATCCGGCAGAACATGCGGCTGCTCGATGAGCCGGGCGGTGCGATCCGGCTCTTCAACGTCGCGATGCGCGCGAACGGGCGCGCGTTCGACGTGTCGGTGCACGGCTCGGGAAACCTGCTGATCGTCGAGTTCGAGCCGAAGTCCGGTCCGCGCGGCCGCGACGTGATGTCCGATGTCTATCCGCAGATTTCCGCGCTCAAGCGCGACGGTGATCTCGCCGCGCTGGCGATGGCGGCGGCGCGCGGCCTGCAGGAGCTTTCGGGCTTCGACAGCGTCATGGTCTACCAGTTTCAGCCGGACCAGTCCGGCAAGGTCATTGCCGAGCGGCGCAAGGATTCGCAGAGCGTCTACGACGGCCTCATGTTCCCGGCCTCGGACATCCCCGCGCAGGCCCGCAAGCTCTACACGAGGTCGCTGTTGCGGCTCATCGCCGACGTGGACGACCCCGGCAGCGCCATTTCGCCCGGCACCACGCTGGACGGAGAGCCGCTCGACCTGTCGCTGGCGGTGACCCGCGCGGTGTCGCCCATTCATATCGAGTACCTCAAGAACATGGGCGTCGGCGCCTCGATGTCGGTCTCGATCATGAAGGACGGTGAGCTCTGGGGGCTGTTTGCCTGCCACAACCACACTCCGCTCTATATCGACTACGAGCGCCGCACCGCCTTCGAGATGTTCGCGCACATGTTCTCCTACGAGCTGTCACGCTTCGAGGATGAGCTGCGCAAGCGCGCGGTCGAGGACACGAGCCGGCTTCAGACCCGGTTGATGGGCTACATGGCCGACGGTCGCCCCATGGCCGAGAGCCTGCTTTCGGTGTCCGAGGACATCGGCTCGGTCATCGCGCACGACGGGCTCGTGCTCTATGAGGACGAAACCTTTCACGCGACCGGGCTTGCCCCGACCGAAGAGGAATTCCGCGCCATTGCCCAGTTCCTCGACCGGTCGATCGGCGAAGAGGTCTACGCGACGGACCGCCTCGAGAAGGTCTTTCCCCGGGCCCGCGATTTCGGCGGTCGTGCTGCCGGGATCCTCGCCATTCCGATCTCGAAGCGGCCGCGCGACTACCTTGTCTTCGTCCGCCGCCAGATCGAGGAGACGGTGAGCTGGGCCGGTGATCCGCGCAAGCCTGTGACGGCAGGCCCGAACGGCGAGAGGCTGACACCGCGCAAGAGCTTCGAGGTCTGGCGCGAGACCGTCAGCGGTCGCAGCATCCCGTGGGCGCCGCAGGAGATGCATTCGGCCGAGCGACTGCGCATGATCCTGCTCGAGGTCTTCCTCAAGATGACCGACGCTGCGAACGACGAGCGAGAGCGCAACCAGCAGCAGCAGCAACTGCTGATCTCGGAATTGAACCACCGGGTGCGCAACATCCTCAACCTCATGCGGGGACTCCTTGCACAGTCGCGCGCCTCGACCTCGACGCTCGAGGAATTCACCGCCAATCTCGACGGGCGCATCCAGGCGCTCGGCCGCGCGCATGACCAGCTGACCGCCGAGCAATACGAGCCGGCATCGCTGACCTCGCTGATCGAATGCGAGTTCGAGGCCTACGCCGACCACAAGATGGACCGTGTGATCATCGACGGACCCGAGGTCTTCGTGAACTCGAAGGCTTTCACCACGATGGCGCTGGTGCTGCACGAGATGGCCACCAACTCGATCAAGTACGGGGCGCTCTGCGACAAGTCGGGGCGCGTCGAGGTGAAGGTTGCAGAGGACAGCAGCGGCGGTGTCCTCATCGACTGGCTCGAGCGCGGGGGCCCGCCGGTGACCCCGCCCAAGCGGCGCGGGTTCGGCAGCATGATCATCGAGGGCTCGATCCCGCATGAACTGCGCGGCGATGCCAAGGTTTGTTACAAGATGACCGGGCTCGAGGCGCATTTCCGGCTGCCGCCCACGGCGATTTCGAGCATCCGCTACCAGGCCGAGGGGGAAGCCGCCGCCGCTGCGACGCAGGAGCCGGCCGCGGTGGTCGAGGCGGACGGCTCGCTCGGGCTCAAGGGGCAGGGGCTGGTGCTCGAGGATACGCTCATCATCGCGATGGACGCGGCGGGCATCCTCGAGGATCTCGGCGCGAGCGACGTCAAGATCACCTCGTCGGTGACCGCCGCGATGACCTGGCTCGATGACAACAACGTGGATTTCGCCGTGCTCGACGTGAACCTCGGGGACGAGCAGTCGCTGCCCGTGGCGGAGCGCCTCTACAAGGCGGGTGTGCCGATCATCCTCGCCACCGGCTACGGCGAGATCGAGGAATTGGCCCAGACCTATCCACCCTGTGGCGTGGTGCAGAAACCGTTCTCGGCAAGCTCTCTCGAAACCGCGCTGAAAAAGGCGATATCAAAGGTTCCGACCAAGGAAGGTTGAGCGAAAATGGCGGCTTAACCTCCCATTTGCCCTGAGGTATAATCACACCTCACAATCTGGGTGTGGCAATGACTCTGATTCTGAGTGACAGCGAGATGGGCGCCGGCATCGCGTCCAAGCTTCTCGGGCAACTGGCCGAGCGGGCATCGGTCTGCGCGATGGTGATTGACCGCACGGGCCGTGTCGTTGCCATCAATCGCGGCGGTCTCGAGCGTCTGTCAGCGACCCGCGACGAGGTGATCTCGCAGCCCTGGTCGACGCTCTGGGACGGGTCGCATCGCGAGGCGGCTCGCGCCGCGCTCGAGCGTGCCCTATCCGGCGAGGCTGTGACCGAGGCGCTGCCACGAGCCGGCGAGACACCCGAGAACGCCCATGATGTCGACATCGCTCCTTTCGAACAGTCCGGGCAGGTCGTTTCGCTTGCCCTTGCCGTGACTGACCTGTCACGGGCGCGCACGACCGAGAACGCCGAGGTGATGCAAGCCCTGCGCGAGGCCGCCCATGCCATCTCGAACGTGGCCAATGTGAATGCGTCCAGCGCGCGGCTTCTCGAACGGATTTCGGACGACGAGGCGATGACCGAGATTGCCAAGGGGCTCCGGGAAGCGGCGGGACGCGCGGAGCGGACGGTCGAGGCGTTGTCGCGCATCGTGGTGCCTGACGACGGGTAGCATCAGATGTGATCCCCGCCCGGTTTTCGGGCGTTTCAAGGCGCAACTGACGCGAGAACTTGCAAGAAACTGCACAACGGTCGGCAAGAGAAGGCCGATGGGAACCCCCTGCGAATTCAGGGGTTTGGTTCGCGCGGGCGGTGAGCTGACGAAACCGTGTTGCTGCATGAGCGAAAGAGCGCGCATGCCGGTTCCGAGGGATGGTTTTCCGCTAAATTAAACTCATATCGTTGCATCGAGTTAGACGGACGGATCAATGACTTCAGAAAAATATTTCGATTTTTCAGCTCGATCACGCGTCGGCGCGATCCGCTCGCGCGGATTGACCCGGCGGGCGGCACTTGCCGGTCTCGGGGCGAGCATGGGCGGGGTGATGTTGCCTGCCGCCGTGCGTGCCCAGGACGAACAGGGTGAGCAGCCGCAGCCGGAACCCGGCGAAAGTTTCAGCTTCGACATGCTGACCGAGCGGATGCGCGCGGCAAGCAAGCAGGAGCCGGGTGAGCGAGACAGCATCGAGGGCTTTCTCGCCGAACTCGACTACGACCAATACCAGCGCGTCCGCTTCCGCGAGAATCACGCCCGCTGGCGGGAGAACGAGAAGTCGCAGTTTCACCTGCAGCCGTTCCATCTCGGCTGGCTCTTCAAGGAGCCGGTGGTCATCAACGAGCTGGTCGACGGTCGCGCCATCCCGATGATCTTCTCGACCCGCGATTTCGATTATTCCTCGCTCGAGCGCGACGTGCCGGAGGATCTGGTGATGCCCGGCATCGCCGGCTTCCGGCTGCAGAACCAGCTCAACCGCGCCGATGTCTACGACGAGCTCGTTGCATTCCTTGGTGCAAGCTACTTCCGGGCGCTGGGGCGTGACAACCTGTACGGGATCAGTGCGCGCGGTCTCGCGGTGAACACAGGCGTCGCCGAGGGCGAGGAATTCCCGCGCTTCACCGAGTTCTGGATCGAACGCCCGGCGGATGGCGCGGGCAGCGTGACCCTCTACGCGGCGCTGCGCAGCCAGTCGGTGACCGGTGCCTACCGCTTCGTCATCACCCCGGGGGCGAACACCACGATGGAGGTCACGGCGCGGCTCTTCCTGCGCAATGACGTCGAGCAGCTCGGTATCTCGCCGCTGACCTCGATGTTCCTCTTCGACGGCAGCGACCCCGGGAATTTCCACGACTACCGCGCGGCGGTGCACGACAGTTCGGCGCTTGTCCTGAACGTCGGCGAAACGACCTTTTACCGGCAACTCAAGAACCCGCCGCGGCTCGCGAGCTCCTATCTCGGGGCGCATGCGCCGCGCTCCTTCGGGCTGGTGCAGCGCGAGCGCGACTTCAGCCAGTATCTCGATGCGCAGGCCCATTACGAACGCCGGCCCTCGCTGATGGTCGAACCCATCGGAGACTGGGGCAAGGGCACGGTGCGGTTGCTCGAGCTGCCCACCGACCTCGAGACCAACGACAACGTGGTGGCCTACTGGCTGCCCGACGCGCCGGCCGAAGCCGGTGACGAGCTGGAATTTGCCTATCGGCTGCATTGGGGCATGTCGCCCCCGGGCGATGGCAGCGACACGCTGGCTCACATCGTGCGCACGCGCGTCGGCGAAGGCGGTGTTGCGGGGGTCGACGAGGACAACGAGGCCCAGAAATTCGTCATCGATTTTGAAGGCGGGTTGCTGCGGGAACTTTCCGGGACCGCAGAGGTTGAGCCGGAGATCACGGTTCAGAACGGCGAAATTGAAGAACAGGCGCTCTCGCGGATCAGCGGGACACAGACCTGGCGGCTTGTGATCGATGTCCTGGGACAACCCGAGTCCACGGTGGAACTCAGGGCCTCCCTCAAAGGCTTTGGCCGGACGCTCACGGAAACATGGTTGTATCAATGGGTCAGACAATGATCGAGACACAGACACATTCTATTCCGCAGCTGAACGACTCCGCGGAACCTGCAAATAACTGGGAGCCGCCTGCGGCCCCGCTGGACATGCCGCGCCAGGCGCTCGAGCGCGAGGCCGGCGCCTCTGACTGGGGGGCCGTGCTGCGTCTGTTCCGGACGCGCACGCGGGCCTGACGGCGACAGATGCAGAGAGCTCCCCTGAAACCCGATCCGCGGACGCGGATGGTGCGCGCCGGCGCGGTGTCCGGCGCGCTTCTTCTTGCTCTGATTGCCGCCGGGCTGGTGGCCGAAGCGGGCCTGACAGACGGCTTCGATGTCTGGGACGTTGCGCGCACGGCGCTGATCTTCGTCACCACCGCTTGGCTCGCGTGGGGCGCGATGCTGGCCTTTGCGGGCCTCCCGCGCGCCAACCGCAGCGGTGAGGCGACCGCGCTGAAAATGCCGCAGCCGCCGACCGTCGTGATGGTCCCGATCTGCAACGAGGACCCGGTCGAGACCTTCACCCGTATCGAGGCGATGAGGGGCTCGGCGCTGGATGCCGGTCTCGTGCTCGACGTCGCGGTCCTGTCCGACACCCGCGATCCACAGGCCGCCGCGCGCGAAGAGGCGGCATTTGCCCGCCTCGATGCCTCGGCACGCGCCGATGGCGGGCCCGGGCGGGTCTTCTACCGCCGCCGCGAGGACAACCGCGGCCGCAAGGCGGGCAACATCGAGGATTTCATCCGCCGCTCCGGCGGCGCCTACGAGTTCGCGGTGATCCTCGATGCCGACAGCCTCATGGAAGGCTCCGCGATGCGCGAGATGATCGCGCGGATGCAGGCGGACCCGGACCTCGGGCTGCTGCAGACGTTGCCGCGCGTGGTTGCGGCGCGGTCCTTCTTCGGGCGCGCGATGCAGTTCGCTGCGGCCTTTCACGGCCCCGTCTTCACGCGCGGGCTCGAGCGGATGCAGGGCGCGACCGGCCCGTTCTGGGGGCACAACGCCATCGTCCGCCTGCGCGCTTTCGCGGAAAGCTGCGCGCTTCCCGAGCTGCGCGGCAAGCCGCCGTTCGGCGGGCATATCCTCAGCCACGACTACGTCGAGGCAGCGCTGCTCGCGCGCGCCGGCTGGAAGGTGCAGGTCGACAGCGCCATCGAGGGCTCCTTCGAGGAAGGCCCCGAGAACGTGCTGTCCTACGCCAAGCGCGACCGGCGCTGGTGTCAGGGCAACCTGCAACACATCCGGCTGCTCAATGCGCCCGGTCTTGCCGGCTGGAGCCGCTTTGTCTTCCTGCAGGGCATCCTGTCCTACATCGTGTCGCTGTTCTGGGCTTCCTTCCTTCTCGTCTCTATCGGGGCGACCGTCATGGCGCCGGTGCCGGACTACTTCCCCGAGCCGCACCAGCTTTTCCCGGTGTTCCCGAGCGACCGCACCAAGGAGATCACCGCGCTTGCCATCGGCATCGTGGGGCTTCTGATCTTGCCGAAACTCGCCATCGTGGTTCAGGCCGCAGGCAGCGGCCGGGTCCGTGGCTTCGGCGGCGTGGGCCGTGCGCTTGCCTCGCTGACCGGCGAGATCCTTCTCAGCTCGCTCATGGCGCCGGTCATGATGATGTACCAGGTCCGCGCCGTGCTGCAGGTTCTCATGGGCCGTGACGGCGGCTGGCCCGCGAACGCGCGGGGCGAGGGTATCCTGAACATCGGCGAGGCGTTCCGCGCGAGTGCCTGGATCGTCGCCATCGGCACCGTCGGGCTGGCGTCGGTCTACGCGCTGTCCGCCGACCTCGTGCTCTGGCTGTTGCCGGTCTGCGTACCGATGATCCTCGCGCCGGTTCTGATCGCATGGAGTTCGCGCCCGCTGACCCATTCGCTCTTCCGGGTGCCGGACGAGGCCGACCCTTCCCCGGTGGTGACGCGCTACCGCAAGCTCATGGCCAACCACGAGCGCCGCGTGGGCGCGAACGACAACCCCACGCCCGGGCAGGGAGCGGCTGCCGATGCGACCGTCTGAGCCCGGCCTTGAAGCCGGCGGCGTGCCCGTCGCCGGCGCCCGAAGCGCCCGCGATCCGCGGATCGACGCCTTTCGCGGTGCCGCACTTGTCACCATCTTCATCGACCATGTGCCGGGAAATCCCTACGAGCACCTCACGCTGCGCAACTGGGGGTTCTCGGACGCCGCCGAAGCGTTCTTCCTCATGTCGGGGATCGCGGCGGGGCTCGCCTATTCCAAGGGGATGGGGTCGGGGACGTTTCTGAACGGGGCGCTGCCGGTCTGGCGGCGCTCGTGGACGCTCTATCTCGTGCACCTGTTCCTGACGTTCTGGGCGATCGCAATCTTCGCCGGAGGTGCCGCGCTTTTCGATACGCCTGGACTCCTGGAAAAGATCAACCTGGCCAAGGTCTTCGATATGCCGGAGCAGACGTTGCCGGCACTTCCGCTGCTCCTGCATCAACTTGGCTACGTGAATATCCTGCCGGTCTACTGCGTGCTTCTTCTCTCGGCGCCGTTTCTGATCCGCGTCGGCATTTCATGGCCCAAGGTGCTTGCAGGGGCTTCGGTCCTTCTATGGTTCGCGGCGGGCCTCTGGCGTCTGAACTTGCCCAACCATCCCAACCCGGGAGGCTGGTTCTTCAACCCGTTCTCGTGGCAGATCATCTTCGTGATGGGGCTTCTGACCGGCATCGGCATCCGCAAGGGCGAACGCTTCGTGCCCGTCTCGCGGGGTCTGTTCTGGGCGGCGGTCGGATTTCTGGTGCTGGTGCTCGCATGGCGCTACGTGCCCGGGGTCGGTGCGTTTCTCAATCACCAGATGGCCCGGCTCGGCGCTGCGGGCGTGCCGTTCCACATCGTGTCGCACGACAAGACCTTCGTGGCTGTCCCGCGGCTGCTGCATGCGCTGTCGCTGGCCTACGTCCTGTCCTGCCTGCCGGTCGTCCGCCGCGCCGCCGCGCATGACCTTGCATCCCCCTTCCGGCTGCTCGGCCGGCACGGGCTGCTGGTCTTCGCCGCAGGCACGCTGGCCTCGCTGGCGTTTCAGGTCGTGCTGTCATCGGCCGTCAACCCGGCACCGCTCTCGTGGATGGTGCTGCCGGTGGGCGCCTTCGTGATGCTCGGGGTGGCGCTGCTGGCCGAGAAGCGTCGCAAGGGCGGCGGAGGCTCGTCCGGGGGCGCAAAGGAGCGACCGCGCGAGCCGCGCATGGCGGAGCTCGGCCCGGCGCCGGCTGTCGCCTCGGTGCCGCGCAGCTGAAGCGGCTCAGGGGCGCGCCGCCTGCATCGCGCGGCGTGTCCTGACCTGCTGTGTCACGAGCGCGAGCAGGACCATCCCCGTTAGGATAAGGACGATGGTGGGCGCGGGCGCACTATCGAGCCAGAACGACAGGTAGACCCCTCCGATCCCGGCGATCAGTGCCGCGAGCACCGCCACGGGCATCATTGCCGCGAAGCGCCGCGTCAGCAGAAAGGCGATGGCGCCCGGGGCGATCAGGTAGGCGATGGCGAGGATGATGCCCACCGAGCTCAGCATCGCCACGATCACCGCCGACAGCACCGCGAGCAACCCGTAGTGGATCACGCCCACCGGCAGGCCGATCATCCGTGCCTGTACCGGGTCGAAGGCATGGGCGAGCACGTCGCGCCACTTGAGCACGAGCCCCAGTGCCACGGTCCCGGCGATGAGGCCGGAAGTCCAGAGATCGTCCGTGCCGACCCCCAGCATGTTGCCGAACAGGATATGGTCGAGGTGCAGTCCGGTCTCGATCTGCGTGTAGAGCACCACGCCGAAGCCGAACATGCCCGAGAAGACCACGCCCATCACCGTGTCCTGCTTGATCCGCGAGTGGTCCTTGATGAACCCCGTGGCCAGCGCGCAGAACAGCCCCGCGAGAAACGCCCCCAGCAACAGCGGCAGGCCGGCGACATGGGCCAGCACCACCCCCGGCAGCACCGCGTGGCTCGTGGCGTCTCCCAGCAGGGCCCAGCCCTTGAGCACGAGAAAGCAGCTCAGCAGCGCTGCCGCCGGGGCGATCAGCGCCACGATCAGGAAAGCGTTCTGCATGAACGGGAATTGCAGCGGCAGAAGCAGAGTCTCCATCAGCGGGCCTCCGCAAGCGCGGCGCGGCCCCGGCGCCGGGCGGCGAGCGTGCCGTGGGTGGGCGCGAAGACGAAGGCCAGCCCGAAGAGGGCGGTTTGAAGACAGACGATCACGCCGCCGGTCGCCCCGTCGAGAAAGTAGCTTGCATAGGCGCCGAGCGCCGAGGTCATGGCGCCGATCGCCACCGAGAGCATCAGCAGCCGCGGGAAGCGGTCGGTGAGCAGGTAGGCGGTCGCGCCCGGCGTCACCACCAGCGCGATGACGAGAAACGCGCCGACGGTCTGCATCGCCGCGACGGTCGAGGCCGAGAGCAGGGTGAAGAACACCAGCCGCAGGGCGCCCACGTTCAGCCCGATGCTGCGGGCGTGCGCCTCGTCGAAGAACACCGCCAGCAGGTCGCGCCATTTCGCCAGAAGGACGGCAAGGGAGACGCCACCGATGATGACCAGTTGCAGCGTGTCCTCGGGCGTGATCGCAAGGATGTTGCCCATGATGATCGTCTGGATCGAGATCGCCATGGGATTGAGAGAGACCATGAACAGCCCCAGCCCGAAGAAGCTGGTGAAGATCAGTCCGATCACCACGTCCTCTTTCAGCCCCGAGCGCTGCCGCAGCGCGAGCATCGCCAGCGCCGCCAGCCCGCCCGACAGGAAGGCGCCGAGCGCAAAGGGCAGGCCGAGCATGTAGGCGCCGGCCACCCCCGGCACCACCGAGTGCGAGAGCGCGTCGCCGATCAGCGACCAGCCCTTGAGCATCAGGTAGGCCGACAGGAACGCGCAGACGCCGCCCACCAGCGCCGAGACCCAGATCGCGTTGGTCATGTAGCCGTATTGAAAGGGCTCGAGCAGGATCATCGCGGGCGGCCTTTCACGGTGCGGGCGCGGTCGTCGTAGATCACCAGTGGCCGTTCGTCGTCGGTCAGGATATCGAGGCTGCGCGGATCGGCGTCGTCATGCAGGCGTTCGCCGCCCAGCATGAAGTGGCGCAAGACGCCGCCGAAGGCCTCGCGCAGCTTGTCGGGGGTGAAGACCTCGGCGGTCGGGCCGTGTGCCAGCACCGTGCCCTTGACCAGCACCACGCGATCGCAGAACTCGGGCACCGAGCCGAGGTTGTGGGTTGCAACCAGCATCACCCGGCCTTCCTCGCGCAGGTCGCGCAGCAGGGCGACGATCTGCTCCTCGGTCTTCACGTCGACGCCGGTGAAGGGCTCGTCGAGCAGGATGACCCGTGCGTCCTGTGCCAGCGCGCGTGCAAGGAACACGCGCTTGCGCTGGCCGCCCGACAGCTCGCCGATCTGGCGGTGCCGGAAGTCAGCCATGTTGACCCGTTGCAGCGCCGCCGCAACCGCCGCGCGGTCCGCGGCGCGGGGGCGGCGCAGGAAGCCCATGTGCCCGTAGCGGCCCATCATCACGACGTCCTCGACCAGGACCGGGAAGCTCCAGTCGACCTCTTCGGCCTGCGGAACATAGGCGACCGCCTGAGCCTTCATCATCGCGCGGACCGGCTGGCCGAGGATCTCGATCCGCCCGGCGCTGAGCGGAACGAATCCCATCAGGGCCTTGAACAGCGTCGATTTTCCGGCCCCGTTGACGCCCACGAGCGCGGTGATCGTGCCGGTGGGGATGGCGAAACTCGCGTCACGCAGCGCGGTGTGGCCGTTGCGGTAGGTGACCGTCAGCCCGTCTGCGCGGATGCCATCGGTCATGGGGTGAGGCCCGCAACGATGGTTTCCGAGGTCACGCGCAGCAGGTCGAGGTAGGTCGGCACCGGGCCGCCGGGCTCGCTGAGGCTGTCGACGTAGAGCACCCCGCCGTAGGCCGCGCCGGTTTCCCGCGCGACCTGCTTCGCCGGCCGGTCCGAGACGGTGCTTTCCGAGAAGACCGTGGGGATGTCGTGCGCGCGCACGGTGTCGATCACCTGCCGCACCTGCTGCGGCGTGCCCTGCGCATCGGCGTTGATCGGCCAGAGGTAGACCTCCCGCAGGCCGAAGTCGCGGGCAAGGTAGGAGAACGCGCCCTCCGAGGTGACGAGCCAGCGGCGTGCCTCGGGCAGGGCATGTGCCGCGTCGCGCAGCGGGCCGATCACCGCCGCGATCTCGTCCTTGTAGCGCGCGGCGTTGGCGGAATAGGTCTCGGCGTTGGCGGGATCGGCATTGCTCAGCGCGTCGCGGATGTTGTCGACGTAGAGCTCGGCCGAGCTCAGCGCCATCCAGCCGTGCGGGTTGGGGCTACCGTCGTAATCACCGCCCGAGATCGCGATGGGCGCGATCCCCTCCGAGACCACGGCCGCCGGAACGTCGCCGAGGTTGGCGAAGAACTGCTCGAACCAGCGCTCGAGGTTCAGCCCGTTCCACAGGATCAGATCCGCATCCTGCGCCCGCACCAGGTCGCGCGGGGTGGGCTGGTAGCCGTGGATCTCGGCCCCCGGCTTGGTGATCGAGACGACCTCGGCCGCGTCTCCGGCGACGTTGCGCGCCATGTCGGCGATCACCGTGAAGGTGGTGACCACCTTGAGCCGCTCCTGTGCCAGTGCCGGTGTGATGCCAAGCAGGCTCGCCGCGCCGAGTGCCAGAAATCCGCGTCTGTCGATCATGCTTCTTTCCTTCCTGCGTGTTTCCTCCTGCTTCTAGGAATGACTTGCAACTGTCAAGACAGTTGCAACCAACTTGCAACTGGCGCTTGATCGCGCCCGGACGATGACGCAAAAAGAGGCCATGACGAGGCAGGACGACCGAACCCGACGGCTGACAGAGGCCCTGCGCGACGCGGGCGTGCGCGTGACGCGGCAGCGCGCGGCGCTGCTCTCGGTGCTGGCGCGCGCCGACGACCACCCCGAGGCGGTCGAGCTGCATCGCCGCGCCGAATCCGAGCTGCCGGGGATTTCGCTGTCGACGGTCTACCGCACGCTCTCGGCGCTGGAATCGCAGGGGGTCATCCACCGCCACCAGTTCGAGGGCGCGCCCGCGCGCTTCGAGCACGCGGAATCGGCGCACCATGACCACATGATCGACGTGGACAGCGGCGAGGTCATCGAGTTCGCCTCGGAACGGATCGAGAAACTGCAGGCCGAGATCGCCCGCGAGCTCGGCTACGACATCGTGCATCACCGGCTCGAACTCTACGTGCGCCGCAAGGGCACCGGCTCGGACGGCTGACCGCTGCTAGCCGGCTTCGCCGAGCGCCATCTCGGCGACCATCTCGGCGATCGCCAGAGACGAGGTGAGCCCCGGGCTTTCGATCCCGAACATGTTGACGAGCCCCGGAATGCCGTGCCGCGCGGCCCCGTCGATGCGGAAATCCGCCGCCGGCTCGCCGGGCCCCGACAGCTTCGGCCGGATGCCGCAGTAGGTCGGCGCCAGCGCACCGTCGGGCAGGGCGGGCCAGTACTTGCGGATCTCGGTCTCGAAATGCGCCTGCCGGTCGCCGTTAACGCTGTAGTCGACGCCGTCGATCCATTCCACGTCCGGCCCGAACCGCATGCCGCCGCCAAGATCCAGCGTCAGGTGCACCCCCAGCCCGCCGGGCTCGGGAACCGGGTAGATCAGCCGCGAGAACGCCGGCCGCCCGGCCACGCCGTAGTAGTTGCCCCGCGCGTATCGCGTCTGCGGCACATGCGCAGGGTCGAGGCCCTCGATGGTCGCCGCGATCTCGGAGGCATGCAGCCCGGCGGCATTGATGAACCGGTCGCAGCCCAGATCGAACCGCTCGCCGCTCGCCAGGTCCTCGGTGGAGACCACGAAGCCCTCGGCGGTCAAAGACACACCCCGGACCGCGCTGCCGAGGCTCAGCAGCGCGCCCGCGTTTTCCGCCTCGCCGAGCAGGGAGAGCATGAGCGCGTGGCTGTCGACGATCCCGGTCGAGGGCGAATACAGCGCCCCCGTGCAGGCAAGCGCCGGCTCCATCTCCTGCGCCTCCGCCGCGTCGAGCAGGCGCAGGTCGGTCACGCCGTTCGCGCAGGCCCGGTCGCGAATGCCCGCAAGCGCGTCTCCCTGGGCGTCCGACGTGGCGACGATGAGCTTGCCACAGCGTTTGTGCGGCACGCCCTGCGCCTCGGCATAGGCATAGAGCATCTCGCGGCCGCGCACGCAGAGCCGCGCCTTGAGGCTGTCCTTCGGGTAGTAGAGCCCGGCGTGGATGACCTCGGAATTGCGCGAAGAGGTTCCGGTGCCGAAGGCGCTTTCGGGTTCGATCAGCAGAACCTCGACGCCGCGCGCGGCGAGCGCCCGGGCGATGGCGAGCCCCACGACCCCGGCGCCGGCGATGATGCAGTCAACCTTGTCCATGCGCCCACTTGCCGTGTCGTCACCGGGAAATGCAAGTCCGCCCGGCGCACGGGACGTGCAAAAAGAAAACGGCCCCGCCTGGCAGGGCGGGGCCGTCTCGAAGTCGCGTCGGAGCGGAGGATTATTCCTCGGACGCTTCCTCTTCGCCTTCGTCCTCGGCGTCTCCTGCGCGAAGGCCGCGCGGTGCCGAGATGTTCGCGATCACGAAGTCACGGTCGATGGTCGGCTTCGCGCCCTTCGGCAGCGGCACGTCCGAGATGTGGATGACGTCGCCGATGTCCTTGCCCTCGAGGTCCACGACGATCTGGTCGGGGATGTCGCCGGCGAGCACTTCGAGCTCGACTTCCTGACGCACGATGGTCAGCACACCGCCCTTCTTGAGACCCGGCGCCTTGTCCTCGTTGATGAACTCGGCGTGGATGAAAAGGTTGATCCGGCTGGTGCGGCGCAGGCGCATCAGGTCGAAGTGGGTCGGAAGGTCCTTCACCACGTCGCGCTGAACGTCGCGGCAGATCACGCGCACGTCGTCGTGGCCGTCAACCTTGAGGTTGAACAGCGTCGACTTGAAGCGGCCCGCGTGCAGGCGCTTGAGCAGGACGTTGAACGGAATCTGGATCGGCAGCGGATCGACGTCGCCACCAAACACAATCCCCGGAACCATGCCGTCACGGCGCGATTGACGAGCGGCGCCCTTGCCTGTCCCCGTCCGTTCCAGGGCTTCGAGATCAGGAATCTCACCAGCCATTTGATATCTCCATACTGTAAGGGCAGGGTGCCTCCAAGGCTGTCACCCCGCGTAAGAGCCGCTCCGATAGACCGGATCGCGCCGTTTCACAACCCCTTTTCCTGCGCCGGCGGCGACCCGCCGCTCTGGACGCCGCCCGGTCGTCATGGCAACGCTCCGCCATGGCAGTGAAACACGATCTGACCGCCGCGGGCGGGCCGCTTGCGGCCTTCGCGGCGATGGGCCTCTTCTGGGGCGGATTCGCGGCGCTGGTCCCGGCGATCAAGGCACGGGCGGGGCTCGGCGACGAGGCGTTCGGCATGGCCATGCTGGTCTCGACCTGCGGCGCGGTGCTGGCGATGTGGGCCGCACCCCGGGCCGAGGCGCGGCTCGGGCGCGCCGCGCTGCCGGTGCTGTCACTGCTGATGGTCTCCACCTTCCTGCTGCCGGGCCTGTCGCGCGGCTGGTGGAGCTTCGCGCTGGCGATGACCGCGGCCGGGGCGGCGGCAGGCCTGCTCGACGTGGTGATGAACGCGCAGGTCGCGGCTCTCGAGGCTGCGCGCCGGCGTCCGCTGATGAACCTCGCCCATGGCACCTACTCGATGGTCTATGCCGCCGCCGCGATCCTGACCGGCCTTGCGCGCGAGGCGGGCGCCGCGCCGCAGCCGGTCTTCACCGGGCTCGCGGCGGCGGCGCTCGGCTGCGTCGCGCTCACCCTCGCCGCGCCCCGCGTCCAGCACCCCGACGCCGGGTCCGGCACAGCCACCCGGCTGCCCGGCGCGCTGGTGACCGCGGCGGGCCTCGTCGTCCTCATCGGATTTCTCACCGAGCAGGCAGCCGAGGGCTGGTCGGCACTGCACCTCGAGCGCAACCTCGGCGCGGGGGCCGCCGCCGGCGCCATCGGACCGGCGCTGCTCGGCGCGACCATGGGCGCGGGGCGGCTCTTCGGACAGGGGCTCGCCCGCCGTGTCGCGCCGACGGGCCTGCTGTGCGGCGGCGCGCTGGTGGCGGCCGCCGGCGGCCTGCTCGCCGCGTTCGCGCCGACGCTGATGCTGGCCTACGCGGGCTTCGCGGCGCTGGGGCTCGGCGCCTCGCTGCTGGTGCCCATGGGCTTCGCCTTCGTGGCGGCCCGCGTCACGCCCGAGGCCCGCGCCGCCGCCATCGCGCGGCTGTCGATGATCGGCTACCTCGGCTTCTTCCTCGGTCCGCCGATGATGGGGGTCGTGTCGGGCGCGGTGGGCCTCGCCGCGGCCTTCGCGGCCGTGGCGCTGGTCCTCTGCCTCGTGCCGCTCGCCCTGGTTCCCTGGATGCGCCGCAGCGCCCGTGCCCCCGCCTGACCGCACCCCGCGCCACGCCCCGGTCTTCTTCTCTTTCCAAATACCCTCGGGGGAGTCCGCGGCACGCGGACGGGGGCAGCGCCCCCTCCGGTCCCGCCGCCTCAGTTCTCCCAGTCGCCGGAGAACCCCTTGGGGATCATCAGGATGTCGCGGTCGACGGTCTCGATGTCGGTGCGGCCGCAGAGCGCCATGGAGGTGTCGAGCTCCTTGTGGATCACCCGCAGCGCCTCCGAGACGCCCGTCTCGCCCATGGCGCCCAGGCCGTAGATGTAGGCGCGGCCGATCCAGCAGCCCTTGGCGCCCATGGCGACCGCCTTCAGCACGTCCTGGCCGGAGCGCACGCCGGAATCGAGATGCACCTCGATGCGGTCGCCCACCGCGTCCATGATCGGCGCCAGCGCCCGGATCGAGCTCAGCGCGCCATCCAGCTGGCGGCCGCCGTGGTTGCTCACCACGATGGCGTCGGCGCCGACGTTGCAGGCCTCGAGCGCATCGCGCGGGTCCATGATGCCCTTGATGATCAGCGGGCCGTCCCACATCTTGCGGAACTGCCGGATGCGGTCCCAGTCGAGCGCCTGGTCGAAGCTCTCGGCGGTCCAGGTGCTCAGGCTCGAGGGATCGTCGACGCCCTTGGCATGGCCGACGATGTTGCCGAAGAAACGCCGCTTGGTCTGCAGCATCTCCAGCCCCCAGGGCACCTTGGTCATCATGTTGGCCACCGACTTCGGCGTCAGCTTCGGCGGCGCGGAAAGGCCGTTCTTGATGTCCTTGTGGCGCTGCCCGAGCAGCTGCAGGTCGACTGTGATGACTGCCGCAGAGCATTTCGCCGCCTTCGCGCGGTCGAAGAGCCGCTGCATGAAGTCGTCGTCCTTGAGCGTGTAGACCTGCAGCCAGAATGGCGCGTCGGTGTTCTCGGCCACGTCCTCGATCGAGCAGATCGACATGGTCGACAGGCAGTAGGGGACGCCGAACTTGCCGGCGGCGCGCGCGGCGTGGATCTCGCCGTCGGCGTGCTGCATCCCGGTGAGCCCCACCGGCGCCAGAGCGACCGGCATCGAGACGTCCTGGCCGATCATCTGCGTCGCGGTCTTGCGGCCGGTCATGTCGACGGCCACCCGCTGCCGCAACCGCAACTCGTTGAAGTCCGAGACGTTGTCGCGGAAGGTCTGCTCGGTCCAGCTGCCGGACTCGCAGTAGTCGTAGAACATCTTCGGCACGCGCCGCTTGTAGATCCGCTTGAGATCCTCGATTTCGGTGATCGTGGGCATGGCGCGCTCCTTGAGGCCCTCTGGTCAGGTTTGGTTACCAATTCGGCGCGTCCGAGGCAATCTCGAAGGCTGGACATTTCCGCGCCGCGGCGCAACTGGTTGGGGCGGTGGCCGGACGCGCGGCCACGGCACGGGAGACGCGCGCATGATCCTCTGGGGATTCCTGGCCAGCATGGGGGCGGGCCTGATGACCGGCATCGGCGCCCTGCCGGTGCTCTTCGGGCGCGAGATCACCCGCCGGACCAACGACATGATGCTGGGCTTCGCGGCGGGGGTGATGATCTCGGCGTCGTTCTTCTCGCTGATCCTGCCGGGCATCGACCACGGCGAACGCATCTACGGCTCGGTGCCGATGGCGGCGCTGGCGGCGGGTCTCGGGATCGCGCTCGGTGCGGCTGCGGTGGCGGCGCTGAACCATCTCGTGCCGCACGAGCATTTCGTTTCCGGCCCCGAGGGCTCGGACCCCGGCGCGCTGTCTAAGCTGTGGCTCTTCATCCTCGCGATCACCATCCACAACTTCCCCGAGGGCATGGCGGTGGGGATCGGCTTCGGTGGCGGCGACGTCAGCAACGGCATGTCGCTGGCCACCGGCATCGGGTTGCAGAACGCGCCAGAGGGGCTGGCGGTCGCGGTGGCGTTGCGCGGGCAGGGCTACGGTCGGCTGCGCAGCGTCTGGATCGCGCTGCTGACCGGGCTGGTCGAGCCGCTGGGCGGCATTCTCGGCGTCGCCGGGGTGACCGTTTCGACCTACGTGTTGCCGGTCGGGCTGACCTTCGCCGCGGGCGCGATGATGTATATCATCAGTCACGAGATCATTCCCGAGACCCATCGTCACGGCCACCAGAACCGCGCCACGACCGGGCTTCTGGCGGGGCTGATCCTGATGATGCTGCTCGACGTGACGCTGGGGTAATCCGGGGTCATCCGGGCCGTTCCCATTCGCCGGCGGGTCTGCTATGGACGCGCGGAAACAAAGGAGACGGGCCATGGCCTACAAGGTGTTCATCGACGGCGAAGCCGGAACCACGGGACTGCAGATCCGCGAGCGGCTCGAGCGCCGCGACGATATCGCGCTTGTGAAGGTCGCCCATGAACGCCGCAAGGATGCCGGGGCGCGCTCCGAGGCGCTGGCCGAGGCCGACGTCGCGATCCTCTGCCTGCCCGACGATGCCGCGCGCGAGACCGTGGCGCTGGCGGAACCGCACGGCACGCGGATCATCGACGCCTCAACCGCGCACCGGGTGGCCGACGACTGGGTCTTCGGCTTCGCCGAGATGGCCGAGGGCCAGCGCGCCGCCATCGCGAATGCGCGGCACGTCTCGAACCCGGGCTGCTGGTCGACCTGCGCCATCGCGCTGATCCGGCCGCTGGTCGCGGCCGGGATCATCGATCCGGCCTCGCGTCCGGCGATCTCGGGCGTCTCGGGCTATACCGGCGGCGGCAAGGGCATGATCGCCGAGTTCGAGAACGGCGAGATCTCGGGCGGCTTCCTCTACGGTGTCGGCCAGGGCCACAAGCACCTGCCGGAGATGACGAAACACGGGCTGCTGTCGCAGGCGCCGGTCTTCGTGCCGTCGGTGGGACATTACGCGCAGGGCATGGCCGTGGCGGTCGAGCTTGCCGGTCTCGGATCCGGGGATATCGGCTCGGCCGAAGAGGCGCTGCGGGCGGCCTACGCGGGCGAGCGCTTCGTGTCGGTGGTGGATCCGTCGGTGCACGAGCCGCGGGTGATGCCGCAGCGCCTGAACGGCACCAACCGGCTGGAGCTGTCGGTGCATGGCAACCGCGACAATGGCGCCGTGGCGCTGGTGGCAGTGCTCGACAACCTCGGCAAGGGGGCGTCCGGCGCGGCGGTGCAGAACCTTAACATCATGCTCGGCCTCGACGAGGGCGCAGGGCTCGAGACGGACGCTGCGCAGGCGGCGGAGTAAGGCGCGCGCGACCGTCGGGCGGGGCGCGGTCCCGTCCGGCGGTGTGTGTCCCTAGGGTTGTGGGGGGCTCTGCCCCCGTCCGCGTGCCGCGGACTCCCCCGAGGGTATTTTTCGAACCGGAGAAGAGCAGGGCCGCGGCCTGCTGGTGGCGAGGGCGCGGTCCTGTAACTGGTTGCGGGAGGCGCGTGCCTCCCGCCCGGGATCAGGCGCGGTGGGCGCCGTCCGCGAGGGTCTTCACGAAGGCGAGGACGTCTTCGGCGGATTTGCCCTCGGCCTGGGCGGCGACGATCGCGGAGCCCACCACGCAGCCATCGGCGACGCCGGCGATGCTCTGCGCCGCATCGGGGGTGCGGATGCCGAAGCCCACGATGACGGGCAGGTCGGTCTTGGCCTTGATGCGCGCCACCTCGGGGCCGACGTCGGTGGCCTCGGCGGCGGCGGAGCCGGTGATGCCGGTGATCGAGACGTAGTAGACGAAGCCGGAGGTATTCTGCAGCACCTTGGGCAGGCGCTTGTCGTCGGTGGTGGGCGTGGCGAGCCGGATGAAGTTCATGCCCGCCTTCTGCGCCGGGATGCAGAGCTCGTCGTCCTCCTCGGGCGGCAGGTCGACGACGATCAGCCCGTCGATGCCGGCCTCGGTCGCATCCGCGAGGAACGTGTCGACGCCGCGGCTGTAGATCGGGTTGTAGTACCCCATGAGCACGATGGGGGTCGTGTTGTCGGTCTCGCGGAAGGCGCGGACCATCTGCAGGGTGCGCTCGAGCGTCATCCCGGCCTCGAGCGCGCGCTGTCCGGCGAGCTGGATGGTCGGGCCGTCGGCCATGGGATCGGTGAACGGCAGGCCCAGCTCGATCACGTCGACGCCGGCGGCGGGCAGGCCCTTGACCACCTCGAGCGAGCGCTCGTAGTCGGGATCGCCGGCCATGACGTAGGCGACGAAGGCCTTCTTTCCCTCGGCCCTGAGAGCCGCGAACTTGTCGTCGATGCGAGTCATGGCCTTCCTTTCCCTGTCCACCGGCGTGGTCTGCCGCAAGCCTGCGGGAAAATCAATGCCATGTCGGGCGCGGCGGCGCGGGGCGCGGTTTCTTGACACGGGTCAAGGACGGCGCGGGGCGGGCGGGGCAAGCTGCGCGCAACCGATGCCGAAAGGAGCCGCATGGACGAGACGCAAAAGCCCCCCGCCGCCAGCACCGACGCGATGCCGAACGGGGAGACGGTGCCCTTCGATCCGCAGACCCGGCCCGATGCCGGGGCGGAGGCCCACCCCGCGCCCCAGAGGCGCCGCCTGCACGCGCCGGCGCCCACGCCGGACGAGATCCGCCATGCCTTCGAGACCGGCGAGTATCCCTATCAGACCAAGCTGTCGCGGCGCAGCTACGAGCGTCAGAAGGCGCAGCTGCAGGCCGAGCTTCTGAAGGTCCAGCTGTGGTTCCAGCAGACCGGGCAGAAATGCGTGCTGCTGTTCGAGGGCCGCGATGCCGCCGGCAAGGGCGGCACGATCAAGCGCTTCACCGAGCACCTGAACCCGCGGCACGCGCGCGTCGTGGCGCTGAACCGGCCTTCGGATGTCGAGAAGGGCCAATGGTATTTCCAGCGCTACATCGAGCATCTGCCGACCGCCGGTGAAATGGTGCTCTACGATCGCTCGTGGTACAATCGCGCGGGTGTCGAGCGGGTGATGGGGTTCTGCGAGCCCAACGAGTATCTCGAGTTCATGCGGCAGACGCCCGAGCTCGAGCGGATGCTGGTGCGGGCGGGCATCCGGCTCTACAAGTACTGGTTCTCGGTCACGCAGGACGAGCAGAAGCGCCGCTTCAAGAGCCGCGAGACAGATCCGCTCAAGCAGTGGAAGCTGTCGCCGATCGACAAGGCGAGCCTCGACAAGTGGGATGACTACACCGAGGCGAAGGAGGCGATGTTCTTCTACACCGATACCGCCGATGCGCCCTGGGTCGTGGTGAAATCGAACGACAAGAAACGCGCGCGGCTGGACTGCATGCGGCATTTCCTGTCGACGCTCGACTATCCGGGCAAGGACCGCAGGATCGCCACGCCACCGGACCCGCTGATCGTGGGCGGTGCGGCGCATGTGATCCACCGGGCCGACCATATCCTCGGGACGGCGCTGCACCCGTCGAACCGGCACGTGGGCAGCTGAGCGGATACGCTTCGCTCAGAGATGCTCGCCGAGCCAGCGTTGCAGCGGCGCGATGCGGTCGAAGGCATCCAGAAGTCCCGCCGCGGGATCCCGGTCGAGCGGCTCGAACAGGTCGTCGAGCCAGAGCAGACAACCGCGCCGGCGCAACAGGTCGGCGCGGGGGTGATCGTCGGGGTAGGGCTCGGGCACCTCGTCGAGATCGGGCGGATCGAGCCGTGCGCCGGGCACCGCCAGCGCGGCCTCG
>MDTG01180689.1_pt1 | contig 62016 bp, 48 predicted proteins | sample 811421 | NCBI WGS metagenome assembly MDTG01 (sample SAMN05326645, study PRJNA326480) | marine metagenome | isolation source: seawater | place: Pacific Ocean: South East | collected 2011
CGCGATGGTGGAATTGGTAGACACGCTGGTCTTAGGAACCAGTGCCTTTGGCGTGGGGGTTCGACTCCCTCTCGCGGCACTCATCTCTAATTACAATAAATCACAATTAATTTTATAATGATTATAGATATAATAATAATAATAATAGCAACCTTTTCTACTTGGTATGCATCAGAAATCTTAAGTAGAGGGACTGAAGGACTGGGCAATAAATTCAATTTATCATCTAGTGTTAAAGGTGCAACATTAGATGCTGTTGGAAGCTCCTTCCCTGAATTTTGTACAGTTATTTTCTGTCTTATTGCAGGCTCTTTTGAGGCTGGAATTGGTGCAATTACTGGCTCTGCTATGTTTAATATATTAATCATACCATCATTATGTGTCCTTTTGACTAAAAATATGACCATTAATAAAGAAGTAGTCTATAGAGATGGGTTACTATACATTATAACAATTATACTATTCATCTTATCTATTATGAGTGGATCCCCAAATCCTATCAATAATGAAGAATTTTTTATTAATGGCTCAATTGGGATACTTGCAATAATCATATATATTATATACGTTATAGTCTTAGTTGTCCAATCTAAAGAAATAAATAATAATACAATCAATAAACAATTATTATTATCAAAAATTATTGTATTATTAGTTTTGGGGATGAGTGGAATTGCTATTTCAATTCACTTCTTAGTAAATTCAAGCTTATCATTATGTAATGCTTTAAACTTATCTGATGGTATTGCAGGGATAACAATTTTAGCTGCTGCGACTTCACTCCCCGATACATTTTTATCTATTATATCTGCTAAAAAAGGAGAATCTGATGCTGCTTTAAGTAATGCGCTTGGATCCAATACATTTAATATACTAATATGTTTAGGAATTCCAATTTTTTATTTAGGAGGTATATATTTTAATTGGATTGAAAATTCTGCTATTTTATTTTATCTATTATTTTCTTCTATTACCAGTATGTTAATTATCAGATACAAATGGAAGCTTACTAAAACAGGAGCTATAATAATGGTAATTACATATTTTATATTTATTACTTTAGTAATTTTACAAATACTATAATTATTTGTTAAGCCAATTTAAATCTTTAAACTTTTTTACTCTAAATAGAAAATAACTAATTACTATGCTCTTATTCAATATTATCTTTTTATTAAATATATCTTTATCTTTAACAACTCTAATTTTTTTAATGAATTTTCTTCTTCTATTAATAAGTTTAAAATGAAGAATAACCCAAATAAATGCAATATAATGATTTATAAAATGCATTAATCTAAAATTTAATAAATCTTTTAAAGATGATATGAATTCTAATGGTATTCTTATTATAAAAAATAAAATAGATCTTATTAATGAATAATTAGAAAGAAGTAGAACTAAGCTGTTCCTATGATTTAAATAAGTTTTTTGAGGAGAATTCGGTTTTAATGTAAGGCCCCCATGATGATATAGGATACTGTTTGGCTCAACCCAAACATCATAATTTGCAAGGTGACATTTCCAATGATAATCAATTTCTTCCATATGAGCAAATAAGCTATCATCAAATCCTCCAACCTTTTTAAAAACTTCCTTTCTAGTTAAAAAACAAGCTCCCGATGCCCAGAATATTTTTATCGAATTCTGATACTGGGATCTATCTTCTTCAATTAAATTGAAAATTCGTCCTCTAGAAAATGGAAAAACTAAATAATCTATAAACCCACCACTAGCTCCTGCATAATCAAAATATAATGGATTATTTATATTTATAATTTTTGGTTGTACTGATGATATTTGTGGATCTGACTCTAATTTAAAAAGTAAATTTTTAATACAATTTTTATCAATAATTGTATCATTGTTAATAAATAATAGATATCTGCCTTTTGCAAATCTCGAACCTAAATTACACCCTCCGGCATAACCTAAATTAATAGCTGACTTTTGAATAATTACATTTGGAAACTGATTGCTAATAATTTTACAGCTAGAATCTGTACTATTATTATCTACTACAATAATTTCTAAATTTTTAAAAGTAGATTGATATAGCGAATTAATACATTCTACTAATATTTTAGAATTATTATGATGTGGAATAATAATAGATATAGAGACATCCATTAATTACTAATAATAACAGATTCGAACTTATTTCTTTTATTAATTATCCTCTGATTATTGGGGTATTTATTAATCCAACTATCCAAAATACTTATTCCTAAACTATTAATTGATTCATTTTTTTGATATTTATTAATTAAGGAAGAGCCATTTTGAATATCATCAATTAGAATATTAATGAAGGTATATAACATACCTTCTATTTTTTGATTATTAACAACATAAGGATAAGCAAATTCAAAAAAATCTTGAGGACCAATTAATAAAATTAAATTATCAGATAAATATTTTTGATAGTCAACATCGTTCAAATCAGTATTATAATGGTTAATTAATAAGTTTTTAATTAATTCTGAATAATGATGTGATAAAGAATTAATTTCAAATTTAGAACTTATTTGAGAAATTGATTGATATAAAATTAATTTTTCATTAAAAGAAAATTCTTGAGAGCTATTCATTAAATGTATTATAAATGATTCTGGAAGTTCTTCAATATATTCAATACGTCTACTTAATTCATCTAATAATGCTAATTTATGCTTTAATAAAATATTTTTTTCTATAAGATGTTTTAAAACTAAATCATCTGTTTTTATTCCTGATTTAAAAATTTCATGAAATTTTAATATACTTAACAATTTTACATTTATATCAGAATTAAAATCAATCATATGAGAAATCATTAACTCAATATTATCTAAATCTTGTAGTGGAATATATACTTTATCAATTAATTCAAACCCAAGCCAAGGATCCATTGGTAACACACTGATAGGAAAATATTTATTTAATTGTTTTGATAAAATCCTCACTTCATCAAAATTATTTTTATTCAATTGATATTGCATTAACCGAAGATATCCAATCCGATAGTTTTGCACTAATCTTTTAATATTATCACTAAAGAAGATTTTATCATTATTTAAATTTCTATATCTGTAAATACCTATTTTTTCATCAATTGCATTGTTATAATCATCAATGTTTTTAATTGTATCAGATAATATTGCTTGAGTAAGATTAAGTTTCATCTTATCATAATTAATACTTTCAATAAGACTATCTGTAAGTTTTTCAGATACTAATCTATAAGTCATTCCTTCCATTTGTAAATAACGTCCTAATCCTAACTGATTACTCTCAGATACGGTAGCTGCAAAATATATTGGTCGAGTTGTAAACAAATCATTAATAAGTTGTAGAATCATATAATCTTGAATTCTTAAAACTTGCTGCCTGTATGCAGGGACCTTAAACTGGAAATTAATTGCTTCATTAATATGTAAATCACAATCTAACGTTGACCAAGGAATTTGTCCCTTAAATTCTTTGGAACATAGCTTATAACCTTCTTCAGTACTAATTAAATAATCACTTTCTATATTATAAATATCTTCAATTAAATCTGGATGATTAAAATTAATATTGAGCTTAGGATTATCATCCATAAGCTGCTCAATATACCAAGGAGTATTTAGAAGACTTAGATTGACTACCCTAACATCTCTTCTAATTTTTTCAACTTCTTGTAAATACCATAATGGGAATGTATCATTATCTCCATTCGTAAAGATAATAGCATTTGGCTCACATGAATTTAATAAGTTATAGCCATAATCCCATGCTACATAATTACCTCGTCTAGAATGTTCTTTATAGTCTTTTGCAGACATTGTAAAAGTCATTAACATAAAAATTAAACATGCAATAGTTATAGAAATAAATGATGATATATTTGAATTTTCAAAAAATTCTTTAATTTTTTGTTGTAAAAAACTTATTCCAATACCCACCCAAATTGCAAATGCAAAAAAACTACCAACATAAGAATAGTCACGCTCTCTTGGCTGAGGATCATATTGATTAAGATATAAGACAAGCATTAAACCCGTTGCTAAAAATACACTTAAAACTGCTAGTGCTCTTTTCCAATCATTCATAAAATGTGCATATATACCAATAAGACCAAAGAAGAATACAAGCGGGAACCCATATCTAAAAAAATCTATACCATCAAGAGATCTATTACCAACAAGGTTTCCATCTAAATCCTTAATTAACCATGCTTTATCGCTTTGTTTATCAGACCTTCCTATGAATTGCCATGCAAAATAACGTAAATACATTTCTTTAATTTGATAATTCCATACATAGCTAATTTGCTCAAGAATAGTTGGATTATTTTTATCTTTAGTCCATCTCTTCCAATGTCCTGATGTACTGCTCTGTATAGCAGACTTAGGATTAAATGATTGAATAGCTCCATACTGTTCTCTATTAATATATGAAACAGCTCTATCTAATGTATTAGGATTGTTTTCGTTTATTCTAGGCTCTTGATTGGCTCTTATGAAAATTGTAGCATAGCTAGAATAACCTATAAAAATTAATAAAAAACATAATAAAACAACCTTTAAAGAGAGATAAATACTATCATTTTTTTTATTAAAGAAATAAAGATAAAATAGACAAGGAATGCCGATTAATAATAAAATAAATCCTAAAACAACTGCTTTTGATTGCCAAAAAACAAGCCCTAAAAAACTCATTGTATTTTTTTTCTTTTCAAAAACTTTTTGATTTTTTAAAATTAGTGCTCTATCTTTTTTTAAATCTTCTAAATATTCATAATCAATATTATCATAATTACCAGACTGTTTTTCTTGTTCATTTAAATAATAATAAAATGCATCATCAATAACTGTAATTTCATTAGAAAGTTGACTTGATATAGCATCTGTGCTTTTAATAAATAATTTATTATACGATATAAATACAATAAACATTACAGAAAGAATGGATACTATTTTTGTTATTTTCAGATAAAAATCAACTGAAGAATCTATATGTAAAAATATAATTGATAAAAAAACTATTCCTATGCCAAATATTATGATAAGTAAACTATTAAATTTACTTACTATGTCTGGAAGGCCTAGGATAATACCATAATAAATTATTATAAAGGCTACTACAGTTAATACTAATACTATAAAAATATTATATGTACTTACGTTTTTATATTTTTTAAAATATATAATTAATCCTATGAAAGGTAATGTGAGTAAATTCAAAATATGAATTCCTATTGCTAAGCCGATCATATAAGCAATTAATAATAAATATCTAATATTCCAATTATCTTTAGATAATGATGACCATTTTAAAATCATCCAAATGGAAATAGCAGTAAAAAATGTCGATAATGAATATACTTCTGTTTCTACAGCATTAAACCAATGTGAATCTGTAATTGCAAAAGTTAATGCTGCTAAAAATGCACTTAAATTATTTATTATTAAATTAGAATAACTATTTGTTCTACCATTAAATTCTTCAATTAATTTGACTATTATAAAATATAAAAACATAATGGATAAAGCACTTGCAATAGGAGAAATTAAGTTTACACGTGCTCCAACATCATCAAAAAATGGCATATTACTAAAAACATTTCCAAGTAATAAAAATAATGGAGATCCTGGTGGATGTGGGACACCTAAAATATAAGAAGTAGCTATAAATTCTCCACAATCCCAAAACGAAGTAGTTGGAGCCATTGTATATACATACAATATAAATGGTATAAAAAAGGATAAAAACCCTAAAACTATATGAACTTTTTTATGCATATATCATCCAATATTTATAAACTCAAGCATATGCTTATAATCCTTCAAAAGCTTATTTTTTAAATTTTGATACTTTATAAGTTTAGGGTCATTTTCTATAATTTCAAAGGCTCTAGTTCTTGCATGACGAATAATTTCACCATCATTAACCATATCTAATAATTTTGAAGATATATATCCATGCTGCTTTGTACCCAAAAACTCTCCAGGTCCTCTAAGTTTTAGATCTTCGTCTGAAATTTTAAATCCATCAATATTTTTTTCAATTATAGATAATCGTTTATTTGCATGTTCTGTTTTTTTCCTCTGTATCAAATAGCAATGTGATTGAAAATTTCCTCTACCAATTCTTCCTCTTAATTGATGTAATTGCGTTAACCCAAATCTTTCTGCATTTTCTATAACCATTACAGTTGCATTCGGATTATTAATACCAACCTCCACAACTGTGGTAGACACAAGACATTGGATATGTCCATTGTTGACTTTATTCATAATTGCTGTTTTTGAATCTTTCTTTAGTTTACCATGTAAAAACCCTAATGAATATTTTTTAAAAATTTTATCTTTAAAGATTTTATAAGCACTCTCTGCAGCCTCTGCATCTATTTTATCAGATTCTTCTATTATTGGAAAAACAATAAAGCAAAAATGTCCTTTATCCATTTCTTCTTTCATTTTGGAATAAACAGTTTCAATATTATTAAAATTAATAACTGACGTTTTTATTGGAATTCTATTCATAGGTAGTTCATCTATCCATGACAAATCCATATCGCCATGTATAGCAAAAGTTAATGTTCTGGGTATTGGAGTTGCAGTCATAGATAAAATATTTACGTGCTTACCTTTTGTAATTAAATTTTTTCTTTGTTCAACTCCAAAGCGATGCTGTTCATCTACAACGACTAATTCCAAATTTTTAAATCTAACTTTTTCCTGTATAAGTGCATGTGTCCCTACAATAATTTGAATATTACCATTTTCTAAATTTTCATATAAATCAGATTTTAATTTATTAGATAAATTTCCGATTAATAATTCACATGAAATATTTAATTTTTTACAGTAAGAAAAAAAACTTTCATAATGTTGTTCTGCTAATATCTCAGTGGGTGCCATGATGGCAACTTGAGATTTATTTCCAACAATGATTGCAGCTGTAAGCATAGCTATAATGGTTTTTCCACATCCTACATCTCCTTGAACAAGTCTATTCATGGGCTTATCCATAGCTAAATCTTTTCTTATTTCTCTCATTACTTTAATTTGAGAATTTGTTAATTTGAAATCTAGACTTTTATACATTTTTATAGCATAATCACCAAGCTCTACAAATTTTTTACCTTTATAAGTACTTAATTGATGCTTATTTAATGCTAAGACTAATTGAAGAAAAAAATATTCATCAAACTTTAAACGATAATAGGCACTCTTCAAATCATTATCAGATGATGGAGCATGAACTATTCTCAAAGCCCTGTCCTGACTATATAATCCTTCTTTTTTAAGAAATTCATCATTAAAATGATCATCTATAAAATGTATTTTTTCTAATGCATTACATATTAATTTTCTTTGCCCCCTGCTATCGAGACTGACTTTCTTAAACATGGTATTAGTTGAATAAATAGGAATGATTTTACCTGTATTAAAAGGATCTTCACTATTATCAAATAAATCAAATTCAGGATGAATAATTCTATAACCTTGATAAAATTCTACCTTTCCAAAAACAGCTATATTGTCACCCTCTTTAAACTTCTCAATAATCCAAGAAATACCATGAAACCAAATGCATTGAATTGACCCTGTTTTATCTGATATATTTAATTGAAAATACTTTCCTTTTCTTAATCTTTTAATACCAAAAGATTTAATAATACCAACAATAACTACCTTTTCATTGATTTTAATTTGATTTATTAATTTAATATTTGTTCTATCTAAATATTTTCTTGGAAAATTTCGTATTAAATCTTTGATTGTATCTATGCCAAAATTTTTAAGTATTGAACCTCTCTTAGGACCAACCCCTTTTAAGTATTGAATCTTTGTATTAAAATTAATTTGATGATTTGTATCCAAATGCTAATAACTATGAAACAAGACTATTGTAATTATCTAATAATTTATTATAATCTTGTAAATAAGAATTATATTTATTTTGTTCATGTTCTATAATGTTTTTGGGAGCTCTTTTAGTAAAATTTTCATTATCTAACTTAGCCTTTACATTTTTTAATCTTGCTTTTAAATCCTTTAATTTTAATTTGAGCCTATTAATTTCTTTGTCAATATCTATTACGCCTTTTAAAGGAATAAAAACCTCTAAATTATTAATAACTGATGTAGCAGATTGATCTGGTTTATCAATATTTTCTCCACATTCAATTTTTTTCACATTAAGCAATTGAGCTAGGTGATGCTTATTATCTTTCATTATTTGAGTTTTGGATTTTTTACCTCTAAAATAAACTATAATATCTTTTTTAGGTGAGATTCCGAGACTTGATTTAATATTTCTAATTGAAGTTATTACTAATTTAAAAAAATCAATATTTTTTTCTTCATCATAAAAATTAAATTTTGATTCTTCTTCTGGATATAAAGAATTGGCAAGAAAATTGTGTTTATCAAAAAATGACCAAATTTCTTCGGTTATAAATGGAGAAAATGGATGTAGTAATTTTAAAATATCTTTTAGCACATAAACAGCTACAGATAAAACTTTTATTCTTTCTTCATCAGAAGCACCATATATTCTTGACTTTGAAAATTCGATATACCAATCACAATAATCGCCCCAAACAAAATTATATATTTTTTTAATTGAATCATTAATTTTATAATCTTTCAGGGATTCTTCAACTTCAACAATAATATTATTTAATTTAGATAGAATCCATCTATCAGTCACATCTAAATTGCATAAATCTAAATCAAGTAAATTAAATTCTATGTTATCATCTAGATTTATCATTATAAATCGAGAACAATTCCATAATTTATTCATAAAATTTCTACCTTGCTCTAATCGCTCTTCTTTGAAATGGATATCTAGTCCTTGAGGAGCCATCATAAGGATACTTATTCTAACTGCATCAACTCCATATTTATTAAACAGTTCTAAAGTATCTGGAGAATTACCTAGAGATTTACTCATTTTTCTACCCTTATCGTCTCTAATAATACTTGTAAAATATACATTTGAAAATGGAATACTATTTTTAAAGTATATACCTGACATTATCATACGTGCAACCCAGAAAAATATAATGTCTGGTCCTGTAACTAAATCTTGAGTTGGATAAAATTTATTTAAATCTTTGTCATCTTTTGGCCATCCAAGTGTTGCAATTGGCCATATCCATGAACTAAACCAGGTATCTAGCACATCTTCTTCTTGTACCCAGCCATCACCATCTGGCGGGACAATATCGCAATAAATTTCATCCCCCCTATACCAAACTGGAATTCTATGTCCCCACCAAAGCTGCCTAGATATGCACCAATCTTGAATATTATTAAGCCAGTGATTATATATTTTTGTCCATCTATCAGGATAAAATTTAACTTCTTTATTTTTTACTACTTCTAAGGCAGGTTCAGACAATTCTTTCATTTTTAAAAACCATTGTTTTGATAGTCTGGGCTCAACAATGGCATCTGTTCTCTCGGAATGGCCTACTTTATGTATATAATCTTCGGTTTTTAATAAATAGTTATCATTCTCCAATTTATTTAATACCATTTTTCTAACTTTAAAACGATCTTGATTTCGATACTCTTTAGGTACATTATCATTAAATCTTCCATCATCATACATCACATTAATTATTTCAAGATTATTCCTTTTACCCATAGCATAATCGTTCATATCATGAGCTGGGGTAACTTTAACACAGCCAGTACCAAATTTCATATCAACATATTCATCTGAAAAAATTGGAATTTCTTTATTTAAAATTGGAAGTAAAATAGATTTTCCAATATATTTTTTATATCTTTTATCTTTGGGATTAACCGCAACTCCTGTATCACCTAGCATTGTTTCTGGTCTGGTTGTAGCAACAACTAAATATTCATTTTCTCCTTTAATTGGATATTTAATATGCCATAAAAAACCTTTTTCTTCTTTATAAATAACTTCCTCATTAGATAAAGCTGTTTTCCCTTTGGGATCCCAATTAATCATCCTTGTTCCTTGATAAATCAATCCATCATTATATAATTTAACAAATGCTTTAAGTACTGATTGATAATATTGATCATCCATCGTAAAACGTTCACGATTCCAATCACATGAACAACCTAAACGTTTTAATTGATCTGTTATTATACCACCATATTTTTCTGTCCAGTCCCAACAATGCTCTAAAAATTTATCTCTACCAATTTCTTTTTTATCTATACCTTCTTCTTTAAGAGATTTTGTAACTTTTGCTTCTGTTGCTATAGAGGCATGATCAGTTCCAGGAAGCCATAAAGTGTTTTTGCCCTCCATTCTAGCTTTTCTAACTAAAACATCTTGTAAAGAATTATTTAGTACGTGACCAATATGCAAGACACCTGTTACATTAGGAGGAGGAATCATAACAGTAAATGATTCTTTATCATTATAAACAGGCTCAAAAACTTTATTGTCTAGCCATTTTTTATACCATTTTTCCTCTACATCGATAGGATTATATACTTTAGATAATTCTTTTTTCAACTTAATAACACTCTTTTAGTTATAAATATATATTATAAATTAATAATTTATTTAACATCTTTAATAAAAAGTTATATAATTAATGGAAGAATTAATAAAATGAAATTTGGTGCTGTAGCTGCGGGATCTAAAGAAACTTTAAATACTGCAAAAGATCTTCTCAAAGAAGGCGGAAATGCATTCGATGCAAGTGTTGGTGCTGTTTTTACCAGTATGACATCTGAATTTGCACTAACTGGGGCAGGTGGTGGTGGAATTCTAATGGGGATGGAAAAAAATCAAGCTCCTTTTTTATATGATTTTTTTGTTGACTATCCTATAAAAAAAACAAATAGCATTGATTTTAAAAAAATTAATGTCGATTTTGGGAATACAAAACAACAATTTTATATTGGAAAGGGTTCAAGTGCTATACCGGGTAATATAGCAGGGCTAATTAAGGTACATCAGGAAAAAGGAGTGCTTCCTTTAAAAGTAGTTCTTGAACCAGCTATAGAAATAGCAAGAAATGGTGTAATTCTTTCCAAATACCAAGCTTATATCAATAGTCTAATTAAACCTATTCTGATAGATTCATTAACAGGTAAAAAACTTTTTATTAAAAATAAAAAGTTTTTGGCTGAAGGTGATACTTTCAAAAATCCTAATTTTGCAAATTTTTTAGATATGTTAATTAAATATGGTAATAATTTTTTTTATAATGGTGATGCCGCTGAAATAATTGAAAAAGTTTATTGCAATGGGGGATTTTTAGATAGAAAAAATTTAAAAAACTATAAAGTTTATAATAGAAAACCTATAAGTATAAAAATAGGTGAGTATCATATTTTTACTAATCCTGCTCCTGCATATGGTGGAACATTAATGATTTTTTTACTACAACTTTTAAAAAAATCAAATTCTCTAAATTCAGATATTCTAAATTTAATTCAAGCAATGGATCTTACATCTACAGCTCGTAATGAAATATGTAAAGATCCTAATGATGAAATGGAAATATCCAATTGTTTAAAAAATGATTTTTTAAAAAAATATTTAGAAAGATTTAAAAAAAATGACTTTAATAACAATATAACTAAATTATCTGGTTTTGGTTCCACTACTCACTTAAGTATTATAGATAAAGATCATAATGTAGTTAGTGTAACCACTACAAATGGAGAAGGGTCTGGGATTTTCATACCTGAATTTGGTATTTTAATGAATAATATGCTAGGAGAAAAAGATTTAAATCCTTTTGGGTTTCATAAATGTGATATTTCAAGACGCCTACCTACTATGCTATGTCCAGTTATTATATTAAAAAATAAAAAACCTGTCTATGCTATAGGAAGCGGAGGAAGTAATCGTATAAGGTCAGCTATTATTCAAGTTATTATTAATCTTTTAATTAAAAATATGAATTTATATCATGCAATAGAATCTCCCAGAATTCATCTTGAAGATAAAAATTTATTTATGGAGCCAAATGTTAAACTGCCTAATAATGAATATTTGAAACATTTAAACTTAAAACCATTCAATAAGAAAAGTTTATTTTTTGGTGGTACTAATTGTGCTGGATTAAATGATGCTATTGGTGATTCTAGAAGAGGTGGATTTGGAGAAATATTTTAATCTTCTAAAATTAATTTATTAATAATTTGATCAGCGTCTTCCATGCCAGAATTAAAATATCATTCTCCTTTTGGATAAACTACTAAAAAAGGTCCTTTACGACATTTTCCTAAACAACCACTCTTATTTATTCTAATTTTACCATTTAAATTTCTTTTAACTATTTATTCTTTTAATTTAATTCTAATTTCACTTCCAATTACTACGCAAGATTTTTTATTTGATGGTTCTCGATTATTAACACAAACAAAAACATGTTTTTTATATAAATTTTTCATAAATATTAATTATTTTTCATTACATTTGTCATGTACTTCACTTTTAAAGGGTTTAAAATGAATATGCTCATTAGGTATAAGAAAGCTTGATAAAATTTCAACTGAAATAATATAACAACCAATACTAAAACCTATCCAATTACCTACAACAAAATCTGAATAAACATGACCAATATGTAAAATGCCATGAAACCTTAAACTCCACCTCAATAATTCAATAAAATACTTTTTAACCATAATTTGCTAACCTTTCTAATATAATTCCACATGCTACAGATACATTTAAACTTTCAATTATACCTTTAGGGGGTATTGTTATTTTGTTATATTGATTAAATTCATCGCTAATGCCATGTGCCTCTGACCCTAATATTAGTGCCCATTTTTTTTTAATAACAATTTCAGTAATTTCTTTCCCTTCTAAATCCGAACACAAAATTTCAAACTGATTCTTAGTTAAAAAATCTATAATATTTGTATGACTATCTTTAACAATCAAATTAAATGTAAAGTGTGCACCCATGCCAGATCTCAAAGATTTAAAATTAAAAGGGTCGACTGTATTTGAAGTTATAATAATATCCTTAATATTATACCAAGCACAAGTACGAAATATTGTACCTAAATTCCCTGGATCAGATATATTATCAAGTATAACAATATTATTACTCTTAATATCATTTAATTTTACATTAAAATGCTCTTTTATATCTATTTCTGCAATGATTCCCTGATTATTATTAGTATCTGAAATTAATTTTAAATTCTTTTGATCAATAAGATCATAATTTATTTGCTTAAAGTTGATTTTTTTTAATAAATCTTGATTTATCTCCATTAATTCTTTGGTCATCCAAATATGATTAATGTTAGCATTAAGATTAATAGCTTCCTCAACTAAGCGTAATCCTTCTATAATTGATAATTTATATTCTTCTCTATACTTTTTAAGTTTTAAAGATTTGAATAATTTTATTTTATTCTTGCTAATCATTAATTTCCATAACAACGGGTGCATGATCTGATCCCATGACGTCTTTTAATATATATGATGCGTTTAATTGAGAACTTAAAATTTTAGATATACAAAAATAATCTATTCTCCATCCTACATTTTTTGCTCTTGATTGAAACATATAACTCCACCATGTATAATGTCCTTCTCCCTTTTCAAATTTTCTAAATGTATCTATGAAGCCCGCATTAATATAATTATCAAAACCCAATCGCTCTTCATCTGTAAATCCTGCATTTCTTTTATTGGTTTTAGGATTTTTTAAATCTATTTCTTGATGAGCAACATTTAAATCTCCACAGAATATAACAGGTTTCTTTTTTTCTAATTTCTTTAAATATTTAAGAAAATCAACGTCCCATTCTTTTTCTCTATAATCAAGTCTTAATAAATCTCTCTTTGAATTAGGAGTATAAACTGTTACTAAGTAATATTTTTTAAATTCAGCTGTTATGACTCTTCCCTCTGCATCATGCTTCTTGATACCTATATCATTCATAACAGATATTGGTTCTTTTTTGGAAAAAATAGCTGTTCCTGAATATCCTTTTTTTTCTGCAGAATTCCAATATTGATAAGGATATTCATCAAGCTCTAGATTAACTTGCTCCGGATGTGCCTTTGTTTCCTGAAGACACAAAATATCAGGCTTAAACTCATTAACAAAATCATAAAAACCTTTTTTAATAACTGCTCTTATACCATTAACATTCCACGAAATAATTTTCATTTTTATTCTCCTGAAAATTTAATAAAAAATTCTTCTAATTTATTTATAGCCTTATCATATTCTTGATTTAGATTTAATTTAGCATCTAAATTTAATATTTCTCCAAGTTTTGCTTTTGTTACTGGATGAATTGGAACAAAATAAGAACAACAATCCTGATAAGGTTTTATAGATGATTCATAAGTGCCTATTATTTTTGCCTTATTTATAATCTCATCTTTATTTAATCCAGATAATGGTCTGATGATAGGCAAGTGACTTGCATCAGAAACAGCCCTAATATTAGAAATTGTTTGTGATGCCACTTGACCAATACTATCTCCTGTAATTAAAGCTAGATGTTTACTTTTAAAAGCAAGCATATTTGATATTTTTATCATTGCTCTTCTAAAAAATATTACCCAAAATTTATCTGGGACTATTTTCATTATCTTTTCTTGAATTTCTAATAATGAAATACAATATAATTTAGTCTCAAGCTGATAATTAGCTAAAATCTTTACTAATTCTTTAACATTGTCTACTGATTGTTTGCTTGTTGCAGGGTAACTATGGAAATGTACATAACTTAAATTAACTCCTCTCTTAATCATCTCGAAAGAAGCAACAGGAGAATCTATCCCTGAAGATATAAGACTCAAAGCTTTTTCTTGAGATCGAGCAGGTAATCCGGAATAACCTATTATTTTATCATATCCAACATAACTCTTATCCTTTAATATTTCAATAATAATGTTTAAATCTGCACCTGATAATTTGACTTTTGATTTTGTTTTATTTTGTATATGAGTACCTAAATCAATATTAGTTTGAATAGAAGTTCTTTTAAATCCTTTTGCATGCCTTCTAGTTGTTACTCTAAATGAGTTGAATTTTTTATCTTTAATTAATTTGTCTACACAAGACTGAATATCAGAATACTGACTTGGAACCTCAATCATTAAAATAGCGCTACTAAGTCCCATTACATTTTTTAATCTTTTTTTAAACAAACTCCAATCATCTAGATTAATATTTTCTATAAAAACTCTAGCAGACAATAAACGAATTCTAGTATGTTTGATATCAAATACATGATTAGATATATTCCTAATAAATAACTTTTCAAAATATCGCCTATTATTTTTTTTAAGGCCTATTTCACTATAATGAATAAGTATGGAAAATTTAGATTTATTACAAGGCATACTGTTAAAAATATTCTAGTACTTGATCAATAGATAAAGTTTCTTGATTACCTGTATCCATATTTTTAATAGATACTTGTTTTTTGCTTAATTCTTCATCACCGATAATAATACTATATTTAACTTTTAATCTATTTGCATCCTTCATTTGAGCTTTTAAACTACGTTTTAAGGTATCATTAATTACAATAAAGTTCTTTTTAATTCGTAATTGATTAGCAATCTGCATAGAAACAATAGCAGCTTCATCATTAATGGCAATAATATAAATATCAGGCCTTGGACTAACTTTTTGATTATCTAAATTAGCTGCTATAATTAGTCTTTCTAATCCAGCAGCAAATCCCATTGCAGGAGTATCTATTCCTCCTAATTCTTGTACTAAATAATCATATCTACCACCTCCACATAATGCATTTTGAGAACCAAGTGAATCTGTTTGGATTTCAAATACTGTACGAGAATAATAATCAAGACCTCTTACTAAATAGTCATCAATAAAATAAGGGATATTAAGACTATCCAAAATATTTAATAATTTTTGAAAATGTTTTTTATCATCTAAACTTATAAAATCAATAATTTTAGGTGCATTTTTTACTAAATTAATTTCAAAATCTACTTTAGTATCTAATATACGCAAAGGATTATTGACTAAACGTTTTTTACTCGTAGATGTTAATTGATCCTCAAATTTTGAAAAATAATCTCTTAATTTTTTTATATATTTTTTTCTATCTTCCCTTGAACCAATACTATTAATCCGTAATGTTAAATTTTCAATATTTAATGAATCATATAATAAATAGGCCATTGAAATTATTTCAGCATCTTGTTCGGGAAATTCTGACCCAAAAGCCTCTACGCCAAACTGTTTAAATTGTCTCAATCGTCCTTTTTGAGGTCGTTCTCTTCTGTACGATGATCCTAAATAATAAAATTTATGCGATTTTTGTTGTTTAGATAATTGATGCTGGATATAACTTCTAGATACAGAAGCTGTTAATTCCGGTCTTAATGTTAGCTTATTATTGCCTTGATCTGTCCAACTATACATTTCTTTTGAAACAATATCTGTATCTTCTCCTATAGATCTTAAAAATAATTCAGTGTTTTCAAAAGAAGGAGTTCTGATTTCCTTATAACCAAAATTAGCAAAAAACTTATGAATATAATTTTCTAAATAAATCCAAATAGATGTTTCATCAAATAAAATATCTTTTGTTCCTTTAATATTTCTAATTATATCACTCATAGATTATCAACTAAATTATTGTTCTCCCACTCATTAATGACTATGCCTGCCTCTGTAGATGAATTTAATTCTAATAATTTAGATTTAATATTAGGATCTTTAATTAATTCTTGAAATAAATTAATAATTCTTCTATGACTATTAGGTGATATTGTAGGCTCTAGTATTAATAAAATAAAATGGCACATAAGCCCATCTACAGCGCTATAATCAATTCCCTTTTTTGAAATACCTAAAACTGCCAAAGTATCTTTAACCTCAATTGATGTATGATAATGATATGCCACTCCTCTTCCAGCTGCAGTTGTGAAGGTTTCATCTCCTGAATTTAAATATGAAAATAATTTTGCAGTATCAGTTAAATAATCTTGATTTTTAAAATAATCTAATAATTCATGAATCGTCTCTTCTTTTGAATTAGATTGTAAGGGATAAATTATTGTTTTATTATTTATTTTTTCTGATAATTTCATTACCAATTATTTCCACGAATCATTGAAGATTGTGTAACCTTTATACTTTGTAAATTAGGGTCACTAATACTTATTTTCAAACCAAATCCTTTATTATACCCTATAGTTTTCATAAAAAATGAAAATTCCCAACAATGCAATGATCTCATAAACTCTAATTCATATGAATTTATTTTCATATTAACTAAATCAATATACATTTTATTATTCATTAACCATGACTTTGATAATTTAATATTAGAATTAAATGATAATGTTGAATATTCTAAGTCCCATTTATCATCTAAGTCATATCTTGCTGTTAAGGTAATCCCAAATGATGCATCCCATAAATCTGAGCTAGAATTTTGAATATCATTTGAAGATATAGAATCTTTACCTGATTCATTAAAACTTTTACCCTTTAAATTATAACCAAAATTTCTAGATAAACTTGTATTTATAGCTGTTAATCTTGGGAAACCGTTTAATAATTCTTTAGGGCTGTCATCATTCAGACTTTCTTTATATAGGCTTTGCTCTATATTAATACGTAAATATTCACCTCCTGTAATATCTTTAAAGCTTAGTGTAGAAATCAAAGAATTAAATAATTTAGTATCCCAATTATAACTTGTTGAAATATTATATGACATAATCTCTCTTTTTAAAATATTATTTTCTTTATCATAAATCTTTGCTTGAAAACGATTACTCAAATTAATTGAAGAAATAAGAAAATAATTATTTGATGAGTTTGGATTAATTATAAATCGGGTTTTATTAAAATCATCAATTTGACCTTTAAGCAATTTGCTTTTAGATATATATGAAGTATATATTGATGGGCTAAAGATATGGCGGACTACTTTAATTTTTCTATTTAAAAATTGCAATGGAATTAATCCATAAACATTAGATTGTATATTTATTCCTAAAGAAAATTGTTGTTTTCTTGCATTAATTCTATCAACTCCAGAAGATAAAGCCCATTGTTCAGAAATAGTTAAGCTAGGATTGATATTAAAATAAAACAATGAAAAAGGAAGATTTAATGATAATTTATTATCTGCAGATGGCTTTATTTCTGATCTAATCTCAGAATCAATCCATATTAAACTCCACGTATTATTAAATTCTAAACATTGCTGTTCAGTTTCAATATCATCAATTTCATCACCTATTTGATTAAGACAGAATCCATCCTGATCCCAACTATTATTATCCACTAAACATTCATCAGATGAATTAATGCTATCTATATTATTACCATAATTATTTATACATTTATAAATAGCTTCTTTTGAATATGTCAAATCCTTATTTAATAAAGAAAAATTATATGTTAATTTCGTTTTATTATACCATTTATCACCTCTGCCAAATAAAAGAGGATTATTAAATTGATAATTAATCCCGGGATATTCAACTTGCTTGTGATCTCTTATTTCACCAAACTCTATAGGTTTGGGTAACAGTAAATCTTTAAATGAAGAAGCTCCAATTGTTAATGATGAATAATTCCAAGTTTTAGAATAATATAATTGAGAAATTTCTTTTTGATCTAGTCTTATTTGAGGATCATTTTCTATAACTTCAGATATATTTTCGAAATTATAATATTCATATTTTATTCGTAAATATTGATTATTACTAAAATTCTGATTATGCTCAAATATTGTTGAATATTTTGTAATAGATTTATCATTATCCAATAAATCTACAAAATCATTATTTTCTTCAACTAATTCATTAATATAGTTTTTAATATGAATATAGCCTGAAAAATTATAATCATACCAATTATTGCCAAATAATTTTTTATAATTTAATTTAGAATCTAATTGAATTTTGGATCTATCATAAAAATCTAAATATGTTAAAATATCATAATAGTCATTAGGAGCAAAATAATAACCTAAATCTTGAATCCATGTTCCTGCAATCTTACTATGTCCAAATGAGGGCATTATCAGTCCACTCTTCCTTTTTTTATTCGAATTAGGTAAAATTGCAAATGGTAAAGTCAACAAAGGAAAATCTTGCATAAATAATGTCATAGGCTTAGCGATAATTTGACTACTTATATTATCTATCTTCATGCTTTTGCTTCCAAAATGATAATGAGGCGTAGAATTATCACATGATGTAAACATTCCATTTTCAATATATACATTCTCCTTTTTATCTGTAATAAAATTATCCCCTTTAAATATCCCCATATCTATTTCATTATAACCATTATTAATCACCCCTGTTTCAGTTATTAAATTAAACTGCATGTAATCTCCATATGTAGGCTTATCATTAGAGTTTTTTACTGATGGAAAAATAAAGTCTTTCATAGCACTCTCTACAATATTATCTTTTAAATCTGCATTAATTTTTCCACCCTCTAAAACTGTTTCTCCATAAACAACTTTAGCTTCATTTGTTAATATTGTTATTTCATTATCTAAATCATAATTAACAATTTCTGCACTATAGGAAACCTGATGATTTAATTTTTTATTTTTTATATCTGGCTTAAAGCGTCCTATAACACCTCCGTAAACATTAATATTATCTATTAAATTATTTTTAATTGTAATTGTAATTGAATCTCCAGAAACCGAGTTTAAACCTTTTAATAAGCTATCACTAACAACATGAAAAGCAGCATGAGCCATCCCCTGGAGTTTAACTAAATCAATATTTTCATTAGTATCAAATTTAATTGATAAAGCATTTGACTCCATCTTATCTTCTAAAACTTGTAATTTAGCATTATCTTTAAAAAGATAATTCTGCTTATCAATTATTTTTATATTGGAGCTCATATTCAAATTATCTATTGATCCATTATAATAATTAATAATTAAACTATCTCCATATATCTCTCTACTAAAATTTTTCATAAAAATATCATTATAAGCTTCTATTTTTTCATCATTTATAAAATAAATTAAATTTTGTGCTTTTATTACCTGATTACCCTTAAAGAAAACTACATCACCTGAAGCTTCATAGTTTTCTTGTTCACCTTTAGTCATTATTAATTTATTACAAAACAAAGAATCTGATTGGTCATACATCTTAACTAATCCACTTAGAATGACCTTGCTAGAGTCCTCTAAATATGTGGCTAAATCTGCATATAATATTCTTTGTTGATCTATGATAATAACGTTATCTTTAAAAATTTTTACCTTCGTACTATTTTCAATATAACTTTCAGCGGAATCTGCAGAAAACTTTAATTTTTGTTGATTAAAAACAAAAGATGTTGAAGCAAGAAATATAATAAGTAAAATAATTTTAGATTTCATGAGAAATAATCTTTATAATTGTATATTAACAACTATTATAACAAATATGTTCCAATAGAGTAATAATAAGTTAAATTTACATAATATTATTGTAGAAAATATTAGCTTATTTAATGTTACATATTGTAATGAATATTGAATATGTAAATTATATATAAAAAATATAAATTATGCTTAGAAGTATAAAAAAGGGGAGTAATATGAAAATTAAAGTTTTTATAATCAACTTACTATTGTTAAGTAATATTTATTCAATTAATAAAATCAATTTAAACAATGAACAATTATTCATAATAGATAATATAAACCAACACACTATAGATGTTACATTGACAATTGATCAAATTTTATTCAAAACAGTAAATATAGATGGGATAGAATATTTAGATATTAATATTCCAGGAAGTTATCCTTCAAAAAAATTCGGTTCTCCCAATTTACCAATGCTTAATAAATTAATTGAAATACCCAGAAAGGCTGATATTAGAATAGAAATAATTAATGATGAAACTAAAATATATAATATCTCTGAATATAATATTAATTCATTAATTATTCCTTCTCAGCCATCTATATCTAAAAGTGAAATCAATAAACCATTTATTATTAATGAAATTGATTATAAATCTAATAAATTTTATAAAAATGAATTAATTGATATTGAACAAAAAGGGCTATTAAGAGAAGTCAAAATTGCGAATTTAATGATTAGTCCAATTGAATACAACCCTATCAGCAATCAAATAATTATACATGAAAATATTAAATTTAGAATTCATTGCGATAATGCTGATATTGATTATACAAATTCTAAAAAAAGTTTATCTTATTCGCCCTATTTTGAGCCTATATTCCAAAATTCTATTAATAATTATAATCCTATTAATAATTTACGTGAAAATAATTTTATTGAAAATGTGATAAGTTACCTTATTATTTCAGACCCATCTTTTGAAGAAAGTTTACAACCATTTATTGAATGGAAAACTAAAAAAGGATTTCATGTTTCAGTTGCCTATACTGATGAAATTGGTACTTCTGCAAATTCAATCAAAAGCTATCTACAAAATAAATATAATAATCCAGATGAGAATGAACCAATTCCTTCATTTGTATTACTAGTAGGAGATACTCAACAAATTCCTCCTTCATATTCAAGCGGTGGCCATGTTTCTGATTTAGACTATTGTGATTTTACCAATGATAATTTGCCTGATGTATTATGTGGAAGATTTTCAGCTCAAAACCCAAATCATGTTATCGCTCAAGTAAATAAAACTTTAGAATATGAACAATATCTAATGCCAGACCCTACATTTTTAGAAGAAGTTTTAATGATTTCTGGTGTAGATGCAAATTACGCACCGACATACGGTAATGGACAAATTAACTATGGTAATCAATATTATTTTAATTCTAATAATGGAATTAATTCTAATACATTCTTATATCCTCTATCAGGTAGCTCGGGAAATCAAATTCTAAATATTGCAAATCAAGGTGTAGGATTTATCAATTATACTGCGCATGGTTGGGAAGATGGGTGGGCTGATCCAGAGTTTGATGTAAACGATGCAAATAATATGACTAATTTCAATCAATATCCCACTATGATAGGGAACTGCTGCTTGACGAGTGCTTTTGATACTGGAACATGTTTTGGTGAAGCTTTGTTAAGAAAATCAAATGCCGGTGCAATTGGATATATTGGAGGATCAGATGTAACTTATTGGAATGAAGATTTCTGGTGGGGTGTAGGTTCCGGAAATATTAGTGCAAATCCATCATATAATAATACCGGTGAAGGTGTTTATGACTCAATGTTTCATCTACAAGATGAAGATAATTGGGCGGTTGTGAACAGTGCAATAATGATAGTTGGAAATTTAGCGGTTGCTCAAGCAAATGGTATGGATGACTACTATTGGGAAATATACCATTTAATGGGTGATCCGTCCATATCAACATATCAGGGTATTCCTGATGAGATTAATGCAAGTTATAATCTTTTTTTACCTATAGGATCTGAAGCGATTGAAATACAAGCAGATCCATTTTCATATGTAGGATTATCTCAAAATAATATTCTAATTAGCTCTGGTACTGTTGATGAATCTGGATTTGTTGTTCTGATATTTAACCCTCTAGACAATCCAGGGACTATAGATATCACAATAACAGGACAAAATAAAATACCTTATTTTGGTGAGATATTTATAGCTTCTCCTGATGGTCCATACACAACTGTTAGCTCAAATTCAATTAATGCTGGTGCTGATGGAGCAATCTCAATAGAAGAAACTATTTCAATAGAATTAGAAATAGAAAATTTAGGTAATGAATTAGATTCAAATATTCAATTAGAATTGTTAAACCCATATAATAATCAATATATTAATTTGATTAATTCAAATGTCGTTATTCCTAGTTTAAATGCAGGTGAAACCACTGTTGCTAATTTAACTTTTTCTATTAGCCAAAATGCTCCTTATGGTCATAGTTTTACCATAATTGCTAACCTAACATCTCTAGATAATTCATGGGAAAACATTTATGATTTGAATATAGAGTATTTAATGGAAAATTTTGATGATAATTCATTTGATGAATTTTCATGGAATTCATCAGGCGATGCTACATGGGAAGTAATTAATGGCAACCAATTTCTTGGTGATTCTTCCCATGCAAAATCTGGTAATATTGACCATAATATGATTTCAGAATTAGCCATAACAATGAATATCATAGAACCTGGAGTTATTGAATTTGATAAAAAGGTTTCTTGTGAAGATGTAGGTTCTCAAACAGGTAATTACTATGATTATCTAGCATTTTATATTAATGGAGCAGAACAAGAAAAATGGGCAGGTGAAATTGATTGGTCCCAAAGTAGCTTCCCTGTCTCTGTTGGAGAAAACATATTTTCATGGAAGTATACTAAAGATCAAGCAATCTCAGCTGGAGAAGATGCAGCACGAATTGATAATATAATATTTCCTCCATCTTATTTTTCATCTATTATTTATGGAGATATTAATAATGATGGTAATATTAATATACAAGATGTAATAATAACAGTAAATATGATTTTGGATTCTTTGCTTTATAATGAAACTGCTGATATTAATTTAGATGGCAATATAGATGTGCTAGATGTTATTAATATTGTTAATATAATTTTGAATTAGGAGATATTTATGAAAAATATAATAATTTTTTTAGGTTTATTCAGTCATCTGATTATGGGGCAAACTAGTCAGGGTGGAATGCCTTATAGCCAAAAAAATAACCTCAATATTGTATCAGAAATAACTAAATTGCCAGAAATTAATATTGAGCAATTATTAAAAGAAGATCAAAATAGACCTCCGGCAACTCCATTTCGATATGGATATAAATTTGATGTTGATTATTCCCTGAATAATTCGGGGAAATGGACTGTATTAGAAAACGGTGATAGAATATGGAAACTTTCTATAAATAGTAAACATGCCCATGCAATTTCTCTTGAATATAATCAATTTTATTTACCTAAGGGCTCTAGTGTATATATTTACAATAATGAAAATATAACAATTGGAGCTTTTACCAGTGAAAATAATCAATCTGATATGCTTTTTTCTACTCCTCTAGTTAAAGGTGATTTTATTCATATTGAATATTATGAGCCATTAAACTCTTATAATGAAGGTATAATTAATATTGATTACGTAATTCATGATTATAAAGATATATTTAATTTTTCAAGTAATAATGAATCAAGAAGCTGCGGCGACAATGTGGTATGTAATAGTGCCAATGCATATGAAGACCAAATAAATTCTACTTCATTTCTTGACATGGGTGGATATATTTGTAGTGGAGCAATGATTAATAATACTAGTTTTGATTTAACTCCATACTATTGGACTGCATGGCATTGTGTAGAAGGAGATAATCCTAGTACATTTAGATTTTATTTTAATTATGAAACATCATCATGTAGTGGAAGTTGGGCCAATCAAGGTTCATATGAATACGGAGGAACTCTATTAGCTGACTCAAATGGGATGGATGCAGATTATGCTCTCTTGCTAATTAATGATTCTTCCATTTCAAATGGAATATTTTATAGCGGTTGGGACAGAACAACAGATAATCCAACAATCTCATGTGGAGTACATCATCCAAATGGAGATCCTAAAAAAATAAATTTTGATAATGATACGGCCTACAGCTCTGGTTCGATAAATTGGCAAGGACAAGGTTCCTCTCCTGCAGGTTCCCATTGGAGAGTTTATTGGGATGAAGGAGGAACCTATGGAGGCTCATCAGGCTCTCCTGTTTTTAATGAACAGGGTTTATTAGTAGGTCAACTTTCAGGTGGATCAGGGGATTGCTATACGGGAGATACTGAAGACTATTATGGAAAATTCTCTCGTTCATTTAATGACGTTAGTCAATGGTTAGATCCAATTAATAATGGAGCAATGCAAATAGTTGGAACATATGATGGAAGCAATAATACTGATAATGATAATGATGGAGTTTCTGAATCTGAAGATTGGGATGATAATGATGAATATGTATGTTCTGATTTAGATGATGATAGTTGTGATGATTGCTCTTCAGGAATTTTTGATTTAGAAAACGATGGTCAAGACTATGATAATGATGGGTTATGTGATTCTGGGGATCCAGATGATGATAACGATGGTTCAATTGATACTAATGATAGCAATGATAATAATCAATTTATATGTAGTGATTTAGATGCTGATGGATGCGATGATTGTTCATCAGGCTTTTTTAATCCAGAAGATGATGGATGCATGTTTATGCAAGGTGATTTAAATTTAGATAATTCCATTAACATACTTGATGTTGTAGCTATGGTCAATATAATCCTGGGAAGTATTGATCCATCATCATTACAGCTCAATTTATCAGATCTCAATAATGACAGTTTCACCAATATCAATGATATTGTTTTACTTATTAATATAATTATGAGGTAAATAGCAAAGGGGAAGTAACCACTTCCCCTTTTTTATGCTTGATAATCAACCGATTATCCTAACCTTGTATTTAAAAGGTATAATATTTATTTAAAAAATAATGTGATAAACATCACACTATTTATATAAATCATCTATTCCTTCATTTGCTAATAAATCAGCTCTATCATTTTCAGGATGTCCGCTATGACCCTTTACCCATCTCCATTCTATTGTATGTTGTGCAGACACCTTATCTAATTTAATCCATAAATCTTTATTCTTTACTGGCTTTTTAGAAGCTGTTTTCCAACCTTTGTTTTTCCAATTATATATCCACTTTGTAATACCATTTTTTACATATGTAGAATCAGTTACTAAGATTACTTTTGATTTAAATTTTAAAACTGACAATGATTCAATAACAGCAGTTAATTCCATTATGTTGTTAGTGGTTAATAAAGAGCCCCCTTTAATTTCTTTTCTATAATTTTCATAAATGAGAATTGCTCCCCAGCCACCAGGACCAGGATTTCCTCTACATGCTCCATCAGTATAAATATATGTTATTTTCTCCATACCTAAAAATCAAATCCAATTGATAAATACCATTTACGAGATGATACAATTCCTTTATGAGGATTATATTGCCAAGCATAATCCAGTTTCCATGGCATACCTAAAAAATAAAATCTTGGTCCAAAGCCACAGGACATAATCCAGCCTTCATTATTCAAGACGTTCCAATTATTTTTATCTGAAAAAGATGGAAATTTATCAGTCCAAGCAACTCCAGCATCAACAAATAATACTCCAAAAATTTGACCAAAATATTTAATAGCTGGAAAATAATAAATTAAAAAAGGTAATCTTAATTCAAAATTTATGATAAGTGCTTTTGTTCCAAATTTTTGTGCAATATTATAACCACGAATTGGAAATTGAAAATTGTTCATAGAAACATATTGATAATATGACATCTCATCTATATATGAATTATTCAAAAGATTATTGTCACCATGAAAAATTGTATTATATCCTGCACCACCAATACCAAAATAACGCTTATCTCTACCCCAGCTCGAACCTAAAAATACTCTAGAGGCAAAATTTACATAACTTTTATTTGATAAATTAATATAATTTCTAGAATCTACTTCTATTTTATCAAAAACATAATCACTATTATTAATCGAGGGAGCACTTACATACTCTATAAAAGTTCTATTCCCACCCCAAAATTGAGTATTATCCCAAACATATTTCAAATAATAACTAGTTAGATTAAATGATTCTATATAATCTGTACTAATATCACCAAACCAATTAGTAATTTCTTTATTTTTTTCTAAATAATTATGTTCGATACCTCCTTCTATTCGACTAAATTTTGAAAATGGATTTTGAAAATTAATATTTAAACCTATATCCTTAAATAAATCATATTCCCCTTGGCTATTAAAAGGATCCCAAACATACGATGATACTATAGAATTATTATAAAACAAAAGGCCCCAATTAATTCTATTTTCTAAATTTTGATAATTTAATTGAATATCAGAGTGTTTAAAATCAATTACTAAAGATGTTTGAAGTTCAATTTTATGATTACCTAAAATATCACTAAATAAAAAATAACCAATGCCCTGACCTTCATTTTGTAAAATATCATACGTATACTGAGCTCCATAATAGTCCAATGTAAAGCGTCTTTTATATTTATAGGGTATATACATGCCCAAGCTATCATTCATACTAGACTCCACATTGGAGGTAGTGGCATTTTTTTTAAATTGATAATTGCCTAAATAACTAAATTTGTTATTATAAGTTTCTGAATTTCTAAGTAAGGGGTACTTCTTAATATCTTCTTTCCATTTAGATTTGACAATTGATGTTTCATTTTGTTCTAATTCAAAAATATTAGATAAGTGAAAAATGTCATAACCACTATTATGAAAACCAGTAAATATCATTTCAGTATCTGTAAACCAATCAATTTCAGTTATTCCAGTTAAAACATTTGTAATATTTTTAGACGTTAAAAATTCATCATTTGTGATATAAATATTATTGATTCCTGATTCGTCAGATATATATGCTATAGATGAACCATTAGGAGAATATTGTGGATATATTTCATTATAATCAGTATTAGTTAATCTTGAAATATTAGAATTAGGGTCTATTTTATAAATATCATAATTATTAAAATCAAATCCTATAATAGAAATAATATCATAATTAGTATTATCGATATAATTTTTTCTATCTGATACCATAAGCAATGATAAGCCATCTGGACTCCAGCTTATCTGAATATCACTAAAAATATCGTTAGTTAATTGGGTTAAAGTATCATTATCTATGTCATAAATAAAAATATCACTTGAAAATTGATTATAACCAATAAATGCAATTTGATTATTCAAAGGATTCCATTGAGGTCTATATATACCTTCAATATTAAACTTTTTTGTGATTTTATTTTTAGGATTATCTGAATCTAAGATCACTAATGCATCTGAATCTCCTGATTTAACTGCAAAGGCTATTTTATCACCATTAGGAGACCATGTAATACCTGGTTTTAAGATATGTAATTCTTCTATCTCTGAGGTTACTTGGGCAGAAACTACCTTATTTAAAAATTCACCATTATATAATGATAAAATATAAATTGACATGCCTCCACCTTTATTTGAATACATCGCTATTTTGCTACCATCTGGCGAAACTGAAGGACCGATATTATAATTATTACCTAATATTTCATGATTGGTTATTTGCCTAGAAATATCCTTAATGCTTTCTCTATTTTCTATATCGGGCCAATATTCTTTTTGTAAAAATTTATGCCACTGATGAGATAACTCATTTAAATTAATTCCTAATGTAGATTCAATTGCTTTATTTGTATTATTTTTAAATTTAATATTAGAAAAAAGTTCAGCTATAATTTCTTCACCCCACTTATCTGTAATAAAATTCCATACAGATTGTCCTCCTCTATAAGCTAAATAGCCATTTAAATAGGGTATTTCAGGTAATTGATTACTATTCAAAGCAATATCTCTTAACCACATATCAGAATTTGTATCCCAATCATTTGCTAAATATTCTGCTAATCCTTCATTCATCCATAATGGAATCATAACAGAATTATTTTTTATTGCATTCATTATATTGCCTCCATAAATACCATCATTAATAAAGACATGTACAAGTTCATGATAAATAACATGTTTAAATTCTTTCAATGAGCCATTATAGGGTATAACCATTCTATTTTTAAATAGTTCTGTTACACCTCCTACTCCTTCTCCCATATGCACAGATACTATATTAGTTTGTTGAAAATCATTATGAGAATTGTAAACAAAAATATCTGATCTTTTACCTAACTCCCATCCTATTAATTTGGCAATTTTTTTATATGCTTCCTCTGCATAAAATGCAACAAATTCAGCTTGATTTTGACCTTGGTTATAATAATATATATCAAAATGTTCGCTTTTAATAAAAAACCAGTCAAATTTTTCATATTGAACTTTATTTTTTCCATACTGAGTAAATGGAATTGAAATAAATAAAAGTGAAATTAAAAATTTTGTAATAGGATTCATTTTATATTTACAAATTTTATATATATTTTTTTTTAAATTAGTGTAATAATTTAAGCATATGCAAGCACCTTTTTATATTATATCTGACAATCATTTTATGATGAACAATAATGATTATGAAAATGAAAGAAGAAAAAAACTTTTTTCTGTTTTTAAAAAAATTAAAGAAAATAAAAAAGGTACTCTAATTATTGGAGGAGATTTTTTTGATTTTTGGTTTGAAACAAAATTTTCAGTTCCTAATGGATATCAAAATATACTAGATGAGCTTAAAAGTTTTAAAAAATATGGCATAGATATTCATTATATTGCGGGGAATCATGATTATTGGGATTTTGGCTATTTAAATCGAAGATCAAATATTATTTTTCATAAATCTGATTTAGAATTTAAAATTAATAATAAAAAAATTTTAATCACGCATGGAGATGGGTTACTCAAAAATGATTATGGATACAGATTTATGAAAAAAATTATTAGGAGTTCACTATTTATAAAATTATTTAAATTATTTCCTCCTAGATTAAGTTTTAAACTTGCTAATCAATTATCTAAATCTAGCTCTGATTATAATCATAATGATAAATATATAGATACGATTATGAGAGATATAGTAAATTATGCAAAAATAAAATGGTCAGAAAATTTTAATACGGTGATGGTTGGACACTATCATCAACAAAAAATTATAACTAAGAAAAAACAATCTCTTGTCTTCCTAGGTGACTGGCTTGATAAATATACTGTTACAAAATTAAATGAAAATGGTATATGGCAAGGTGATTGGAAAGAATTTATAGAATTAACTTGATAATAGGAAATTAATTGAATAATATTGAGGCACCTTCAAAAATAAAAAAATGAATAAAAAATTAATATTATTAATCTTCATGGTTTTTATTTCTGCATTATTCTCAAAAAATAATGAGCTAATTACTGCAGATGAAATCAAAAAAATGAAAGCCAGAGATAAAAAAAAGTTATTGGGTAAAAGTTTAGTTATAAAGCAAGAACCATACAGCGCTGCAGAAATCAACCAACTAAAAGTTTTATATGATTTTGGAAATCAATCAGCACTTAGTGTTCTATTAGATATATATAAAGATAAAAATCAGCTTTATGAAATAAGAATTTTATGTCTTAATACTTTAGCAGAAATTGATAATCCACTAATAAAAGATACTATACAATCTATGGTTGAGAATGTAGACTTTATAGAATTAGAATATTTAATCAAATCTATAGAAATTCTTAATCAATATGGTGATCTTCAATCAACAAATTCACTAGTTAAGGGATTAAAAAACTCAGAAAATAGAATTATGGATTTAAGAGAAACTATAGTTAATGCAATAGGTGAAAATGGTACGGATGATGAAATACTAACATTAATTGATTTATATGAAATCAGTATGAATAATCATAGTAGAATGAATGAAATCCTTGCATTAACATTAGGAAACATGGATGATGATAGATCAATCCCCTTATTAATGAAAATTGCAAATAATAAAAATATCAATATTAGGATTAGAAATACTGCTGTAGAAATTTTATCAAGAAAAAATGCACCAGAGCTAGTTGATTATTTTATAGAAATGTTAGGTGACCCTGAAACCAATGAGGAGATGCTAAACTTTGTAAATAATGCTATGGGCGATATCCAAAATGAAAGAATGACAATGGCTTTATTAGAATCATTTCAAACAGGCAAAAATAGATATTATGCTAATCTACATTCTATAATGTCTGCTATGGATAAATATAATAACCCTCAAATAAAACCTGCTTTTATTGAAATTGCAACTACTGATGGATTCCCTAGATTGTTAAGAATTAAAGCAATTAATAGCTTAGCAAACTTTAATGATAGTAAAGTTTTAGATTATATTGTCCCGATTCTAGAAAATCCAAATAATTATGAATTTTATTTTGATATATTAAACCTAGCTAATGATTTAAATGCTAATGAAGAATATATGAATGTAATTCGCGATGCAGCATATAAAGCAATGCTAAATTCAAATAATTTTAAAGAAAGTAATAATAATGAATAATCATTTGAAATATTACATTATATTAATAAATATTATTTTAATAACAAGCTGTTCATCTTCGAGCACATTAAAAAAAGAAGAAAGTAAAAATAAAAAAAGAAATAAATCAACTTTAATAGAAGACTCTGAACCCTTTTATCCACTCAGTCAATCTATTGCAGATATACAAAATGAAATTATAGACTTAAAAAGTCAAATTATAGAATACGAATCAAAATTACACTATCCTTCTGCAAATACGGAGTTACTAAAAATGATCAAAACCCCATATCTAAAACATGAAATTACTATGAGTAATGGAACTATTATAGATGGGACAATTATTTTTGAAGATGCAGATAAAATGATTTTAAAAACACAAATTGGTCAATTAACACTTGAAAAAGAGTTTATTTCAGATATACAAGAAAAAGCTCCTATGCAGCCTTTTGTAGAATTTACAAATAAAAATATAGAAGAACGCCTTAATGAAGATAATTCTATTACTTATGTGGGAGAGGTAATAAATAATGGATTAAGAAGAGCAGATTTCGCTAGAGTTATTTATAATTTTTGGGCTGATGATACTAGTCCAGTGCTATCTGACTCTACTTTTGTTTTAGGGCAAAATATTATTTATTTAAATGGTGTTATTTCTGATACATCTATTGAGCCAGCCCAAAAAGGAACTTTTGAAATAACTGTTCAAATTCCTGATTCATTAGAATTTGAATATATTACAAAAGAAATCAAATGGAATACATTTGAGTAGTCTAATTTCTTAAAATTATGGATACATTAAAAAATCTCTTAGAATTAATGAATGAGAAAAACGCTAGTGATTTGCATTTATCTATTGGAAGTCCAGCAAGAATTAGAATAAATGGAAATCTCAATCCAATTAATGAAACTAAATTAACTGAAAGCCAAATTAAAGATTTATTATCAGAATATTTAAATGATAAACAATTCGAAAAAATTTATAGTGGTAATGAATTTGATTGTACGATTGGAATACCAGGAGTAAGTAGATTTAGATTAAATGCTTTTAAACAAAGAGGAAGTATAGTAGCTACATTTAGAAGATTACCATTTGAAATACCCCATATTACTAATTTAGGCTTTTCGGACACTATTTTAAAATTAACAGAAAAACGTAAGGGATTAATTTTAATTACTGGAGGTACCGGTAGTGGCAAATCTACAACTCTTGCCACTATGGTTCAAAAAATATCTTCCGAATTAGAGGGGCACATTATTACTATAGAAGACCCTATTGAATATTTATATCCACATTCAAAGTCCTTAATAAATCAAAGAGAAATTGGGGTTGATAGTTCTTCTTATGCCCATGCATTAAAAAGTGCATTAAGACAAGATCCTGATTTAGTTGTCATTGGAGAATTAAGAGACCCTGAGTCTATGTCAACAGCTTTAACAATTGCAGAAACAGGACATTTAGTTTTAGCTACATTGCATACTAATAATGCTGCAGGTACCATAACTAGACTTGTTGATGTTTTCCCTCCAGAAAAACAAGAAATTATTAGAATGAATTTATCACTATCTTTGGTTGCAATTATATCTCAACAATTAATTCCAAATGTTGAAGGCAATCGCTCCCTAGCTTTAGAAATCCTAGTAAATACTCCTTCAATTAAAGCTTTAATTAGAGAGAATAATATACATCAAATTGATAATTATATATTAAGTGGTGCCAAAGATGGAATGGTTCGCATGGATGATTCTATTATAAACTTATACAATGATCATCTGATTACTAGAGAAAATGCTCTATATTATGCACATAATGTTGCTGAAATATCTAAAAAATTAACTGACTTTTAAATTTCTATAAAATAAAAAGAGTCAGCGGACACTGACTCTTAATATATTATAATTAATAACTTAGGAGGAGTTATTAATATATACTAATACGCGTACTTATTTAAAAAGTTTCTTAATTTTTAATTGATTGATTTAATAAGTTGTTGAAATTCTATTAAATTTAAAATTTTAATACCTAAATCCTTAGCTTTTTTAAGCTTGCTGCCCGCATTTTGACCTACTACGACATAATCTGTTTTTGAGCTTATTGATGATGTTTTCTTAGCACCATATAATTCAATCATCGCCACTGCATCTGAACGAGAAAGATCCCCTAAATTGCCTGTAAAAACAAATGTTTTGCCTGATATAGAAGAATGAATAATATTTTTTATATTTTTAAACTCTACACCATTCTTTAAACATTTATTAATAATATCTAAATTATCAGCATTATTAAAATAATTGATAATAGAATCCGCCATAACACTACCAACATCATGAATTAAAAGTAATTGTTCTTTATCTGCATTAAATAATTTTGTTAAATCTCCTTTAAAATTATTTTCTAAAATTTTAGATGAATTCTGGCCAACATGTCGAATACCAAGGCCATATATAAAGCGAGACATTGTAGTTTTTTTAGATTTATTAATTGAATTGATAATATTATCAGCAGATTTTTCGCCCATACCATCTAGAGTAGATATATCTTCATGTTTAATAACATAAATATCAGCTATGTTTTTAATTATTTTTTTATCAATTAAAAGCTCTGTTATTTTTGTTCCTAGGCCTTCTATATTCATGCAGTTTTTTGATACAAAGTGTTCAATAGAACCCTTAAGTTTAGCAGGGCATGATTCATTAAGACAGCGAATCATTGCCTCATCTAAATATTTGCTAGCAGTACTGCCACACACAGGGCACAAATTAGGGATTATAAATGGTTTACTATTAATAAACCGCTTTTCTTTTATTACTTTAATAATTTCTGGAATTACGTCTCCAGCTCGCTGCACCAAAACAGTATCCTTCAACCTTACATCTTTTCTATCCAGCTCATCCTGATTATGTAAAGTCGCATTAGAAACAATAACTCCGCCAATATTAACTGGTTTTAATTTTGCAACAGGAGTTAATGCCCCAGTTCTTCCAACGCTAATAATAATATCTTCTACAATACTTGTTGCTTGTTCTGCTTTTAATTTTCCTGCTATTGCCCATCTAGGAGATTTACTTCTTATACCTAATTCAGATTGTTGTTTATACGAATTAACCTTAAAAACAACTCCATCAATATCATAATTAATATTTAACCTTAAATCTTCAGCTTCTTTATAATATTCTTCTAAAAAAGATAAACCTTTACCTATTTTAATAAAGGGATTTACTGGGAAACCCCACTTTGGTAATTGATTTAAAAATTCTATCTGAGAATTAAACTTAATACCATTTATTTCTCCAGGAGCATAACAAAAAATTCGTAGTGGCCTTCTCATAGTTATTTTAGGATTTAATTGCCTTAAGCTACCGGCAGCACAATTTCGTGGATTTGCGAAAATTGATTCATTATTTTTAATTCTTTCATTATTTAATAATTTAAAATCATCTTTATTAATAAACACTTCCCCTCTCACCTCTAAAAGCGATGGTGGATTTTCATCAATAATAGATAAGGGAATAGATTTTATAGTTTTTAAATTATGAGTAATATCCTCTCCTATTATACCATCTCCCCTAGTAGAGCCATATACAAATAAACCATTTTCATAAACTAATTCAACTGCTAAACCATCTAACTTAGGTTCAGCTATATATTCAATTTTTTCATCTATCTTGAGAATTTTTTTTATTTGCTTATTAAAAATTTTTAATTCTGATACATCCATTGCATTAGCTAAAGATTGCATTGGTAAGCGATGTGTAATTGTTTTAAAACTAGATAAAATAGAACTTCCAATTCTTTGTGTGGGTGAATCTGAAGAAAATAATTCAGGGTTTTTATTCTCTAAACTTTGAAGTTCTCTCAATAATTGATCATATTCAAAATCAGATATTGTAGGATTATCATAAACGTAGTAGTTGATATTATGCTGATTTAAATGTAATCGAAGTTGTTTAATACGGTCTTTAGCTTCCATATTATCGTTATTAATTATTTAGATATAATATTTTGATCAATAGCGCCTGTCAAACTGAAAAAATCTTTACTTGAAAAATTAAAGGTCTTATGTTGATAATCACCATTTTCATTAATAACATATTCATCAGAAAATTTAGCTTTATTTTGAATAATATTAGATAATGCAGAAATTAAATTATCAATATCATCTTTAGAGTTATATAATCCCATACTAGCTCTAACCATGCCCATCCATGGTTCAACTTTCCAAGTTAAATGATCATCTAGGCAATCTAATTGCTTTAATTCTTCAGCGTGTGTCATATGAAGCATTTTTTCAACATATGGATGTGCACAAAAACATTCATTTCTAACTGCAATATTAAAATAATCATTTAAAATAGCAGCAACTAATCCATGATCCATATCTATAATATTAAAAGAAATAGTACCTGCTCTTTTTGAATCGTCTTCTTTAGTTTCCCCATATATGAAAATATCATCGTGCTCTTTCATCTTATTTATTGCATAACTAGTTATTTCCAAATCTTTTTTTAATATTACATCCATTCCAATGCTATCCAAAATATGTATTGCAGAACCTAAAGTAATGGCTCCTAAAATATTAGGAGTTCCAGCTTCTTCTCTATCTGGAAAGTCTTTTGATACAAAGTAATTATCTGGGAATACTTTATCTACCATACCTCCTCCAACTTCCTCGGGTTCTATGGCTGACATAAAAGATTTTCTAGCAATAATAACACCCGGAGAACCTGGTGCATATGTTTTGTGACCTGAAAACAATAAAGCGTCAATTTCCATATCTTTATCATCAAATCCACTCATATAAATTGGAACATGTGCGGCCATTTGAGCTGCATCTACAATTATATAGGCTCCATACTTATGCGCTAATTTAGCAATTTTATTAATAGGATTAATTATACCTGTTACATTACTTAGTCCTGTAATTGAAACGTAATTAATTCTATCTTGAAATTGAATTAAATATTTTTCAAAAATTTCCATGTCAATACCGCCCATATTAGTATTCATATTATTAATTGGGATATGAATTACTTTACCTCCATGCTTTCTATGAGGTAAATCATTTGAATGATGTTCCATAATCGATACTAATACCATATCTTTTTCTGGCCTTAAACGTTTAAGAGTTTTAGCCATTCGATTCATCCCTGCAGTAACGCCGCTACCCATAAAAAAACATGTAAATTTATTTGGGTCTGCATGTACAAAATCTAATATTCTATTATGAATCCAATTATATGTTTTAGTAGAAATTTTAGCACTAAAGTGTAATAATGAATGTGTATTAGAGTAATGCTTTAAAAAATCATTAGATGCCCTATGAGCAACACCCATCATGAATGAAGATGCTGTTGTATCTAAATAAATTCTCCTAGAAGTTTTACCATTTACAGTCGTATAGTGAGTATCCAGACCTATAAAATCATCTTTAACCTTATCTAATAACTGTTGACCTTTAATTGACATTGTTTCTTTAGTTAATAGAGGTAATTTCATGACATTATATTAACTATTTTTAATTCTATTAAATAGTTCTTTTTTAATTCTTTTTGTGTAATGATAGTCTGACTTCCAGCCATTCCAATAACATTCTAACAATCCAATTCCTGTTGAGGAAATAAATGCTTCATCCATTTCTTGAATATTGGAAAGTTGAATATGAGTTTCTTTAATTGTAAGATTAAAGCTCTTTGCTATTTTTAAAATCGTATCCCTCATAACACCTGATAAAATTCCCAAATCTAAACTTGGTGTATACAGCGAAGTGTTTTTTATAAAAAATATATTTCTAATAGCGCACTCTGTAATAATTTTTTTATTATTATAAAATACAGGTTCATAACCACCCATTTTATCACAATCTCTCTTTGCTAACATATTACCAATATAATTCATTGATTTAATCGCAGGCGTAAATCGAATTATTGGATATTTTTTTTCATCCAGATACACTACTTCAACAGGAGCCTTGGGTATAGAATAAAACGGTTTAATGCTTATGTATTTTGAAGGAATATTATATTTTGATGAATGAATATCTGTATTTCCTCTAGTAATCATTAGCCTTATTATACCAGATTCTAAATTATTAATGTGGATAACTCTGTTTAAAATTTTTAAAATAGCATCTTTACTATCCTCTATATCTAGTCTAATTACCTTCAGCCCGCTGAAGAGTCTATCTAAATGATTATCATGTAAAAATATTTTTTTATTTTCAAAACGCATAGTTTCAAATAATCCATCGCCATACAAAAACCCCGCGTCATTAAACGGAATGGCAGATTTTGAAGAGCATACAAACTCTCCATCAATATAATATTGCATTATTACTCCTTTATAAATTGATTTAAAATATTACTTTTTAATTTTGCTTCTTCCCATTCATCTTTAGCTTTAGAATCCCAAACTATTCCACCTCCTGTAGAATATCTAGCAATGTGATTTTTTATAAGCATTGTCCTAATGGCTATATTGAAATACATATTATTATTTGAATCTATATGCCCAATCGACCCTGTATAAATTTCTCTATTATAATTCTCTAATAAATCAATAATTTTCATCGAACTTTCCTTGGGAGCACCCGTTATAGAGCCCCCTGGGCACAAAGCCTTAAAAATATCGACATGTCTAATTTTTTCTTGTAATTTACCATGGACACAACTAACCATTTGATTAATAGTTGGATAAGTTTTTATAGAAAATAAATCTTTAACTTGTATGCTATTATATTCACATATTTTTCCTAAATCATTTCTTAATAAATCAACAATCATAATATGCTCTGATTTATCTTTTGGATTTGTTTGTAGTTTTTTCATTAATAATTTATTTTCAATTTTATTTTTACTATTATTAATTGTTCCTTTCATTGGGTAAGAATAAATATTTTTATCTTTAGTTTTAAAAAATGATTCTGGTGAAAATGATAAAATTTGATAATCACCAATATTTAAATAATATCCATATGTAGGCCTTGAACTTTCTCTTATACTCAAAAAAATATCAATTGGATTTAAATTAACTTTAAAGTCTTGATTCATTGTATAATTAATTTGATAGGTATTGCCATTCTCTAACTCATTTTTTATTCTTTTAATAGTACGGCTATATTCTTGAAAACTATCAACATCTTTAATTCTTGATAAAAAAGGATCTCTGTTATTTGAATAATTATTATTAATTAAATATGGTTTAATCAGTTTAGGCCTACCAAACCAAAAATAGGGAAAATCTGACTTCTGTTCTTTAAAAGACAGATGAGGATAAATTATATTTTTAATATCGTAGCTTAAAAATCCCAAAGTTTTTATACTATTATTTTTTTTTATCCAAATATCAATTAAGTCTTGAAGTTTAGATAATGAATTACAATCTATTTTTCTATCATTATAAAATGTATTGCTTTTGATTTGATAAAAATATTCTTCAAAACCCCAAATTGCATACCCATATTTTGAACAATAATTATCAATCAAGCCATCTGGGTTGCCATAAGTTTTGATTAAATCATTTAAATTGTTACTCATTTTATTTTTTCAAAAACAGTGTATTTGATAACTTTTGGAGATGTAATAGCATAAGAAAATATTTTCTTATTTTTAATGAAGTTTTCTAATCCCGTCTGATTAACTTCATCTATATTAACTGAATATTTTTTACCTGCAATTTTTTTAGTTATTTTAGGTAAAATCAATGGATTCCAAGATAAATGCTCTGCAAAGAAACCTAATAAATTCAAAATAATATCTTCATCCCAATCAGGATTAAACTTAGACTCTCTACTTTTAATTTTTAAATGCTTGCTGCTCAATTTACTAAAACCAGATATGGCCCCAGCTTTAATTAAATCAGGATAAAAAACTTGGTCAACTTTCTTTTCATAAGATAATGTGTCAATATTTTTAAATAATTTATCCCATGAATAATCATTTAATAATTCTAACCAATAGCTAAAATTTTTTGAATATTTTTGATATTTAAGCCATATAGCATCGCTATGCAAGATTAAAAATTGACCATACAATGTTTTAGGAATAGAAGTATTAAAAAGCCACATTAAAAAAGCTAATGTAGATAATGGATATTTACTTTTAAAATCATTATTTGAAAGGTTTAATAATATATTAGGATTACATGAATTATTATAACCCTTTGGAAGGCTATCTTTTAATTGTACTATATGCCCTCCTAAAGTTCTACCTGCTGTTGGTAAAATATCTAAATCAACCCAAATTAATTTTTTTTTATTCTTAATACCCTCATCAGATATCCAAATTTTCTCCATATTATAATACCCAACTAATTTCCACTTTAAAAAATGTGATAAAAAAGATGCACAAATTAATCCATCATAATTTGCAGATATAACAAAGTCCCTATTGGAATCTTGCAACCATTTAAATTGTTTGAATATTTCTTTTCTATGTAGCATATTGTATTACTTATCTTTAAATTTTCTAATGAATTAATAGTTAATTTAATTACCAGTAGTTAATTTTTATATAGTAACTTTATTAAAATTTAATACTTATGAGATTATACATATATATAACTATACTAATCGGTCTTGTTATATCACAAGAAGAAATTGCACCTACGCTGAATGGTGAACAATTGTTTGACTATATTCAAGATAATTATACTACTACCAATGTTGAAAGTTATAATTCTGCACGCGATATTCTATATGAAAATATAGAAAATGTTAATGGATATGTAAACTGTATTTATACAGATTTTTCAGTTCAACTGGATGGATCAGATCCAAGTACTCATTTATATGAAAATGGAATGAACTGTGAACATTTATGGCCTCAGAGCCTGGGAGCAAGTGGCTCTCCTATGAAAAGTGATATGCATCATTTAAGACCATGTAAATCTAATGTAAACTCAGTAAGAGGTAATAAACCATTTAATGAAATTGATGACTGGTCTACAGATTCATGGTATTGGCTGACATATTCTTCACAAAATATCCCAACTAATAATATTAATGAGTATTCTGAAAGTAATTCAAGCTTCTTTGAACCTAGAGAAGAGGTTAAAGGAGATATAGCAAGAGCTATGTTTTACTTTTATACTATATATCAAAATGTAGCGGATGATTCGTTTTTTAATACTCAAAAACAAATATTATATCAATGGCATAATGATGATCCTGTAACTAATCAAGAAATAACAAGGACTTGGAATATCGCAAATTATCAGAACAATATACCAAATCCTTTCATAATTGATGATTCATTAATTTATAGAATATTTTTCTATGAAGAAGAAGAGGATAATAATATAGGAGATATAACACAGGATGGTATAGTAAATATTGTTGATATTATTTTAATGGTTAATTTTATTTTAGAATTACAGACCTTAAATAATGAACAACTAATTTTAGCAGATGCTAATAGTGATGAGATTATCAATATAATTGATATTTTAATGGTTATTAATATAATTTTAGAAAATTAAAAAGGAAGACAAGAATGAAAATACAAAACATACTAATATACTCAACGCTTTCATTAATGATAATGGGGTGTAAAACAGAAAAAAAACAAGAATCTATAGAAAATAGAGGAGATAGTTCAATGCAAGCAATAATTAATACTTCAAAGGGAGATATAACTCTTGAATTAGAATTTGAAAAAACTCCTATGACTGTAGCAAGCTTTGTTGGCTTAGCAGAAGGAACTATTAAAAATAATGCTAAAGAATTAGGAGAGCCATACTATGATGGAATTAAATTCCATCGAGTGATCAAAGATTTCATGATACAAGGAGGAGATCCTACTGGCACTGGTGGTGGTGGTCCCGGATATCAATTTGATGACGAATTTCATCCAGATTTAAAACATGATAAAGCTGGTATTTTATCAATGGCAAATGCTGGAGCTGGCACAAATGGTAGTCAATTTTTTATTACTCATAAAGAAACCCCATGGCTGGATAATAAACATACTGTATTTGGTCATGTCATATCTGGTCAAGAAATTGTAAATCTAATTGCACAAAATGATCTGATTAATACTATTTCTATTATTAGAAATGGTAAAAATGCTAAAGAATTTGATGCAGCTAAAGTTTTTGAAGATTCACAAATGGAGGCTAAAAAATTAATGGAAGAAAAACAGATGGCTGATGAAGCTGCATTAGCACAAGCAATAAAGGGTGCCACTAAAACAGAAAGCGGTCTTTATTATTTAATTACTAAAGAAGGTGAAGGAGATACTCCTTATCCTGGACAAAAAGTTAGAGTTCATTATACGGGATATTTTCTAAATGGTACTCAATTTGATTCATCAATTGGTAAAAATCCAATTGAATTTATGTTAGGTGCTAGACAAATAATTCAAGGATGGGAAGAGGGAATTCAGCTACTAAATAAAGGATCTAAAGCAACATTAATTATTCCTCCACATTTAGGCTACGGTGAAAGAAGAAGAGGTCCTATTCCAGCAAATTCTACGTTAATGTTTGATGTTGAACTAGTAGAAATTATTGATGGTCATGATCATGATCACAGTGATCCAAATCATACACATTAAATGAAAAAAATATTTTTTATTTTTATTGCACTATGGAGCTGTTCAAGTATTGAATTTCCATGGAATAAAATAACATTTGATGAAGCAATTATAAATCATGATAAACCTATTATGGTTTATTTTTATGCAACCTGGTGAGGTCCATGTAAAATGCTGGAAGCATCAACTTTTAAAGATAAGGATATTATTCAATTAGCTACAAAAAATTTTATTAATCTTAAAATTGATGCTGAAACTAAACATGGGATACCGCTATTTAATCAATTTAATGGTACGGGATATCCCTTAATTGTTTTTCTAGATTCCTATGGAAATGAACTGGATAGAATTAGTGGATATTTGCCTGAATATGAATTTCTTATTAAAATGAAAAATGTCTTAAGTGGAAAAAGAACATTCACATATTATCTAGAAGAATATAATAAAAATAATCATTCGGCAGAGATTCTATCCTCGCTCGCAAGTAAATACCAGGAAAAAGGTGAATCTAAAGCTGCTCTTAATTTATATAATCAACTACTCCAAACATCTAATATATCAAAGCAGGATTTTGATAATGCAAGATATAATATTGCTATTTTATCTATACAAAAAGATAATATTTCCTTAATCTTAGAATTTTTAAATGATTATAAGCAATACCCTGATTTAGAAAATGCAGTTTACGAGTTAATTGATTATTATAAATCTAAATCAATGGAAAAGGAAGAAATTGAATTATATAATAAATATATTGATCAATTTAATAATAGTTATAGTTTTTTAAATAGTTACGCTTGGAGAATGGCTGAGCTAAATAAAAATTTAAATGATGCACTTTTAAAAATTAATTACGCATTAAATCTAGTAGATGCAGGTTTTAAGCAATACCCTAATATTCTTGATACAAAAGCAGAAATATTATGGAAATTAGGAGAAACGGATAAAGCTATTAAAATTATTGATGAGGCCATTAACTTAGAGCCAAATAGCCAATATTACAGAAATCAAAAAGAAAAGTTTTCTGGTCGCCAAACCAATTAAATAATATTACCTCTATTAAGAAGTAAGTCTGGATCAAATCCAAGTTTAGTATTTTTTACCATATTCACAGCTTCATTACCATAGCACTTTTTAAAATCATTTCTTTTTCTTTTCCCTGTACCATGTTCCGCTGAATATACACCACCTAATTCAGATGATAAATCAACCATATAATCATATATTTCTAAGGATAGTTTCTCTTGTTTTTTATTGGGTATTAAATGAAAATGAAGGTGACAGTCGCCTAAATGGCCGAATAATAAATATTCAATATTAGACTTTTGCAGTCTATTATGTATTTTAACTAAATATTCTTGAAATTTTTCAGTAGGTACAATCGTATCAGTTATAATACTGACACCTCCCATTTTTTGTGTTTTTATTAATGCATTATCAGGCATAGAATGCCTGGCTTCAAAAAACTTTTTCCAACTACTAGAATCGCTTAAAATACTAATCGTTGATAAATCAAATGCAGGATTAAATTTAGATAATAAGGCTGCCCATTCTTCAGATTTAGATTCAACGCTTCCATTATAAATTGGAACTTGAATATAAAGTCCTACTTCATTTTTATTATTAAAAAGGAAATCTCTATTTTTCATATAATTTTGACAATTATAACCAAAATATTCTAATGCTGTAATATTTGTCAAGCCTTGATTTAACTCTTTATTTAAAAATTGGTGAATTTCGATAGCTTCTGATTCGTTAGATAAACGTAAAAATAAATCTAAATATGCATTTGGCTTATTATCTAATTTTAATGTGCAACTTGTAATTAATCCAAAAATACCTTCACTGCCAATAATTAAATCAATAAAATCAATTTCGGAATTTTGTGATGAAAATGGTCCACTTGCATTCTTAATATCAGGTCTTTTATATCTTGGTATTTGAACTATCGATTTTTGTTTATTACATTGAATAATAAATTGTCCATTCTTTGAAACATATTCACCTCTTTTTATACTTAAACTAAACCCATTAATCAAAATAAATTCTATTTCTTCTACCCAATAACGTGTTGCACCCTTATTACCTGGTATAAATCCAGAGGCATTGCAGGATAAAGTACCACCTACCAACGCATCATTTCTGCTTGTTGGATCAACTGGGTAGTATAAAGTATTGCTACTTTGTTCTAAAATTTTATTTCTCATATTCTCTAAACGCATACTCACTGGTACATTAACCATTTTTTTATCTATATCTATTGAAAAATAAGCTTTATTTAATTGAGATGTTGAAAAAATAACACCTCCATGAGGAGTTGCGCTACCTGTTAAATTTGTTTGGCCTGCAGAAAAGGTAACTGGAATTTTTTGCTGATGGCAAACTAAAAGTATAATAGCACATTCCTCATTATTCTTTGGGCGTACTAGTAAATCAGCATTGCCAGATAAATTAGACCAGTCTCGTGTATAAGGTTCAATAATATCTAGGTCAATTTGAGAATCAATATTATACTTATTTTTAAAAAAATCATTAACTTGACCAAATCCTAAATTATTTGGTAATTCATCAATAACAGTCTGATGTCTTTTTATATATTTATTAGTAAATTTTAATAGATTACTCATAAGATTATTAATTTATAAAATACTATTGTAAAAAATCTAATAATTAATTTAAATTACTTTTCGATTTTTGGCCCGTTCGTCTAGTGGTTAGGACCCAGGGTTTTCATCTCTGTAACAGGAGTTCGATTCTCCTACGGGCTACGAGAAATGCTCAGAATTACTCTGAGCATTTTTCTTTTATATAAAAATTTTTCGGATTTATGTAAATTTATTAATCAATGAAACTTATAAAATCATATATACGTGCCATAAAATATGTTAGTAGTTTGGCAACATTCAAAGAAGAGAATATTCCTTCGCTGAAATTTGATGATGAATCTTATTCTGGGTTAAATGGAGAAGATACCATTGTAAGAATTTTTTATTCTCAAAATAAATCAGATCAATCAATTATTATTTTCCCTGGCGCATCACCTTATGCAGAAGAACATCCTGGTATGCTAATGCTAGGTAATGGCCTTAGAAATGCTGGATATAATGTATACATACCTAGAGTACCAGCATTAAAAAAATTAAAGCTAGAAAAAGAAAATATTGATTGGTTTGCGCATTGCTATCAAGAATTAGTTCAACATAAAATAGGACATAAAGATAATATTATGATTGTAGGTCTCAGCTATGGTGGTGCATCACTTCTTCGTGCAACATTAGATAAACGTATGCAGTCTCCAAAACCTAAATCTATTTTATCTTATGGTACATATTACTCTATTAATACAGCGCTTGATTTTTTTATAACTGGCACAATACAACATCAAGGAGAAACATATAGGATTACTCCACATGAATGGGGACCTATTGTTATGTTTTATAATTTTATACATACCATTGATATACCTTACGATAATATAAAAATTCAAAATATTCTAAAATATCGTATTCAAGATAAACACAAAAAAGTTGATATAGAGATAGACAAGCTAGAGGATGGCAAAGAAAAACAATTTATTCAAAATATTCTAGATGGAGAGATGACCAAAGAAATGCAAAAAATGATACAAGATATGATAAGTAATAATCTTGAACTTTTAGAATATTTATCACCAGAAAAATGGATTAAATCAATCGATAATAAAGTATTTATTATGCATGGTGCTAATGATTCTATGGTTCCTTTTACAGAATCCACCTATCTACATGATCATTTAAAAGATAGCACTCTATTAATTTCTTTTTTATATGAACATCGAGAAATTTCTACAGATAGAGGTATATTTTTCAAATTAAAGGAATTTATAAAACTAATTAACTTTAATGCAAAATATATCCGATACAATTTATGAAAATCAAATCTTTCATCGGTGGATTTGATAAAAATTTTTCATACTTAATATGGTGCGAAAAAACAAAAATAGCAGCAATTATTGATCCCGCGGTAGATCCTACACCAATTCAAGAATATATTGAATCAAAAGATTTAATATTATCAAAAATATTAATTACTCATACTCACAATGACCATATTGCCTTTTTAAATGATTTTTTATATTTGTTTCCCAATTTATTAGTTTACTGTTATAGCAAACCTATTAATATATCAAATAAGTATATAGGTTTAATTGATGGAGAAATTATTACAATAGGAGAATCTCTATTAACAGCAATATATAGTCCTGGCCATTTTGGAGATAGTATGTGTTTCTGGAATAAAAAAAATAAATGTTTATTTACAGGAGATACAATGTTTGTGGGAAGAACTGGGAGAGTTGTCAGTCATACAAGTAGTATTGAGGAATTATATGATAGTATTTATAATAAAATTCTTACACTAGGAGAACATACTCTAATCTATCCAGGTCATAATTATGGATATATACCATTTATATCAATCAAAAAAAGCATAGATTTATTTAATTTTTTCCAATGTAAAGATATATCTGAATTTAAAAAAGTCATGCAAAATTTTGAAAAAAATAGATAAAAGTATAATTTTATAATAATAATGCTTGTTTTTATGACGGGAAATTGCTAGAATTACATGCTAAATTTTTTTAACTAATATATTAATATAATAGAAGGAGACGTTATAATGGCAGAAAAAGTCGCAAAAACAAACGTTCAAAAAGAAAAAGGCTACTTATACTACTTAGGTAAAGATGGTGATGTTTGGGCATCTAGAATGGCTAGAGGTAGTGATAAAGGTGGTGATAAAAAAATGGTTGGTAAAGCTGGCGTTAATAGAGAATCAGGCTGGTTATACTTCATTGATAAAGATGGTGATGTTTCTAGAGCAAAAATGGCTAGAGGCAGAAAGTAGTCTAACTTTTTAGCTAGATACTAATTAACCCCCTTTAATTTTTTTATTAAAGGGGGTTTTTTTTATGAAAAACTATCTTATTATACTATTCTTTATATCATCGCTTATTTATAGCAATGTTATTGAACAAATTGTTATTCATGGTAATAATATTACTAGAAAACAAACTATTCTTGATTTAATTAATCATACTAAAGGTGATTCTGTCAATATTAAACAAGCCATCTTAGATCAAGAAACCTTATTTAATACTGGGTTATTTTATGATGCAATCATTTATCCAGATAGTTCAATTTATAATATTATAGTATTTGAAAAACCAAAAAAAATCTTCCGCCCTGATTTTAATAAAGATGATTTTTTAGGTTGGTCTTATGGAGCATCAATGCTATTTAATAATATTAAAGGTAAAAATAGAAAATTAAAAATTAATGCTCTTATTGGTGCTGCTAATTCTATTGGTATTAAATATTGCAATCCCAAACTTAAACAAACAAACGATTCTTTAAATATTAATCTTGATTATAAATTTTATGATAATTTTCAAGAAAATTATGAAATCTATAGCAATGCTATTGAATCATCGATCTCCTTTTTAACGACTAATCCATTACATCAAATTAAAATTCTAAATGAAACCAAGTATTCTAGATTGTTTTTTAGTAATGGACAAAATGAAAAAAACTACTTTACGGTTAACTCAATAATTTATCAATATAGAACTCAAAAAAATCAATGTGATTTTAAATTGTCATCTAATATATTTAAAAAAACATATAAAAATTATTTATCTATGAAATTTGACAATAAATTTTATATCTACTTTGATAAACAGTTGGAAAGTGGAAGATTATTGATTCAAAATAAAGGTTATTTTAATTTTGCTGAGAATATTCCAATTTATCAAAAAGAATATCTAATCAATGAAAACTATATAAGAGGATACGATATTAATAATCTACCTGAAAAATTAAATGCTCAAAATAACTTATTATGGAATAATATTATTACTTCAACTCTACAAATCGAATTACCATTCCATAAGACAAATTTCATATATACAGATTTATTACTATTTTGGGATTGGGGAATAGCCTCCAATGATTATAAAGTATTTAACTATGATCATAAACTAAAAAGCTATGGATTAGGAATAAGATATCATGTAGATAAGATGGGAAGTGTAGATATTTGTATTGGTATTAATCCAATCAATTCAAAAAAAGAAATTCAAGGAATTGTAAACTTTAAAAGTTTTTAATCCTATTTTTTAAAAATCATTATCTTAGAAAATTGATTTTCTGTACCATTAAACATTCTTTTAATATTTTCTCTATGCGTATAAATTAAAAAAGTAGCTACCCCTATGGTAAAATATCCAAAAACAGAAAATATAGTTTGGCTATAAGCAAAATAAGTAGCCAATACTAAGCTAATTCCGGCGCACATTGTACTTAATCCGACATACCCTGTTAAAATTAAAATTAACAACCAAACGGAAAATGCTATCAGAATGCTAAAAGGAAAAATAGCTAATACAACACCAACTAATGTACCTGCACCTTTTCCACCTTTAAAATTATAAAAAATAGGGTAAACATGACCTAATACTGCTGCTATGCCAAATAAAACCTGTGCAATATCTAATCTAATACTTACATCTAAATACGATGATAATACAATAATTGGCACATATCCTTTAAAGATATCAATTAATATTGTTCCCAATGCAAATAATGGCCCAACACTACGTAATGCATTGGTCCCTCCTGCATTTCCACTTCCTAATTTTCGAATATCTATATTATTAAATCTTCCTAATAACAAACTACCTGATATAGATCCAAATAAATAGCTAATAAAAATAAATATTAATAATTGTATCATTACTCACTTGCCTTATCAATTTTTTGTATTCCTATAGTTAATGCACCGGGACCAGCATGACAACCTAATCCACCTCCTAACTCTACTAAATGACTAGATTGAATATTGTCATATTTTGCTAAAATGTGTTGTTCTAATTTCTTACCATTGTTTTCACTATTAGCATGTGCAACTAGTAATCTATAATGATCTTCACTATTAATTTTTTTCCCAAGATATCTAGAAAATTTTTCAACAATCTTAGACTTTCCTTTTAAGGCACCTGCAACTTTTAATTTGCCTCCTTTAGTAGTTAAAATAGGCATTAAACCAAATAATTCTGCAATTGTTTTCACCTTTGATGGAAGACGACCTCCCTTAACAGCATAAGTTAAATCATATAATAACAAATATATCTGTGTATCCATTTTTTTGCGTTCTATGCCTTCTAATATTTGCTGATGAGATTTCCCTGCTTGTTTTAAATCTACAGCATGCATGGTTAATAAACCCAAAGCGACACTAGCGGTCTCAGAATCTATAATGTTAATATTTGAATCTTTAATATTCTTAGACCCATTTTTTGCAGATTGATAGGTTCCGCTAACTTTCTGTGATAAATGAATAGATATAATATTTTTATAATGTGATGAAACAAAATTATATAGTTTAATAAAATCTCTTGAAGTTGGCTGTGATGTTTTGGGATGGTTAGGGTCTACAGCCATTTGATTATAAAATTCTTGACTCGTCTGAGTTACTTTGTCAATATGTTGCTGTCTCCCAAAACTATATTTGACCGATACTACCTGTACTTCTTTTAAATACTCATCAGGTAAATCAGCTGTAGAATCAGTTACAATAACAATTGAACTTGATCCATGGTGATGCATTGACTTCTCTTGTTTTGTCATATCATCTACCTTTTTATCAATAACTGTTCCATATACATTGCACATTTTAAATAGCTTAGCTGGCTCATTAGTATGTATATGAACCTTGACTTTTCTATTGGACCCAGCAATGACCATGCTATCACCAAAATCTGTAATTTTAGATTTTAATTCATTACGATTAATATTAGTACCAATAACTACACATTCAGTACAAAACTTATTTTCAATCGTAAAATCTATATCTCTATTTAAACTTTCAATCTTTTCAATTTCATAGCTAATATCTAAATGAGTTGTTTGAATTCTTCGTCCCTGTCCTTTTTCAATTAAATTTAATGCTCCTTGTATTAATAATACATAGCCTAAAGCTCCAGAATCTACGACATCTGATTTTTTCAAAATTTTTAAAATTGTTTTTGTTGATTTTAATGATTTTTCAGCTTCCTTAAAAATATGCTTTATAAAAATTATATAATCACTACATCCATCATCTACAATTATTTTTGCAGCACCAGCAACATCACGCATAACTGTTATAATAGTTCCTTCTTCAGGGTTTGTCAGTGAATCTAAAGCACTTTCATATCCTTGCTGTAAACCTTGAGCAAATTCTTTAACACTTATAGTTTCTAAATTTTCAAATGACTTTTTAAGACCATAATAAAATTGAGCAATAATCGTTCCTGAGTTACCGCGAGCAGATTCTAAAGCGGTATTAGATAATAATTCCATTGTCGTCCCTGCTGATTCAAATTGATAATTCTGATAATCTTTTACAACAGGGAATAGTGTGAAAACCATGTTGGTTCCAGTATCTCCATCTGGAACAGGAAAAACATTAATTTCATCTAATGTTTTTTGATGTGCAACTAGATTATCAATGCCTGCTGCGATTGCATGATATAATTGTTGCCCAGTTAATTTATCTAATTTAATTGACATGTAGTTTTAAAAATTTATATATTTTAAAATTATCAAACCAAATATGAAATTGATTAACCAATTGTTTTTGATTTGAACTATTTTTTTGAATCCTTTTAAAAGCCATACTAAATTTTATACTTTTTAAATATGCATGTAATTTACTATTTTTTTTATCACTAGATGATATAATTTCTTTTATATCGCAATTCCATTTTTTTTCAATGATATTAAAAAAATTTTTTAAATCTGAATATGCATTGGAGTTTATTGATAAATCTGTAAATAAATTTTTATTTTTTAAATTGCTCATTCTATAACCCGTTCCTAAATGCACTCTCTGCTCTGCTCTAGATGAGGGATAAACAAGAATAGATTTAATACAATGGACTTGATCATATTTAGCTAATTTTTGTAAAAAGTAAAAATCTTCTGTTGCTCGCTTAGCTGGCATGCCTCCAACTGAAATATAAGCCTTCATTGTACATACTATTGTTGAACCCATACTAACAAATCCATAAGGAGATCCTGTTAATCTAATATTATATGCAATTTTTTTTAACAATTTTTCATATTTATTAATTGACTTTTGTATTAATGGATTATTATTGGTCTGATGCTTAAAATTTATTACTGCAGAACTAAACTTTTTAGTATTGAATTGTTTAATTATCTTTTTTAAATAATTATGGTGAATTATAGTATCCGCATCTAAAGAAAAAAATAAACTATTAGCATGAGAATAGTTAATGCAATAATCATGACCTATTTTTCTAGCCATACCAACACCTGATTTCTTATCTGCAAAAGCATGCTCTTTTGAGAAACAATCAATAATAATAACCTCAAAACTGTATTCTCTTTTTGATAAGCTCTTATATGTTTGATAATTATTTTCTTTAATTTGATTATTATCATTAATAGAATTATTAATAACTATAATAATTAATGTGTGATCTAAAAGATTTTTTTCTTGTTGGGAAATTGACTCTAAAGTTTTTTTAATATATAGCTTTTCTGAAAATGATGGAATAATAATGAAATACTTATAGGTTTTTTTTTGAGGATAATTATTCGGTTTACCCAATGTAAGATCAATTTTATTTTTTTTATATTTAAGTAACGTTTTTTTAAAAAAATGATCCATTAAAAATGTAGCTTTGTAAGGCTATAAGCTTGATTATAATTATTAATTTCAATCCATTTTATATCAATTCCTCTTTTTTCCATTCTCCTAAAAAACGTCATTTGTCTTTTAGAAAACTGATTAATTGCAATATTTAATTTTTCTACCATATCGTCATATGATAATTCATTATTTAAGTATTTACCAATAAATTTATATTCCAAACCAAAATAATTTAATCTATTTATAGACAATCCATTATTAATCAAATTTTCTACTTCTTCAACCATCCCATCATTTAATCTTGATAATAATCTATTTTTTATTAATTTTAAATTTTCATATCGATCAATTTTAATTCCAATTACTAAAATATCTTTTGAAGAATTATTGTTTATATTCATTTTTAAAATATCAGAATTATTATTAAATAAAATTTCTAATGATCTAATAACTCGTCTTTTAGAATTATGATAATCTGGATTAAACTGATTATTAAATTTAGATTTTAATAATGTAATTAATTCTGATAAATTATAAGATTCTAATTTATTTCTTAATGATAAATCAGGAGGGACATCGGCAATATGATAATTAAGTAAAATGGATTCAATATATAATCCAGTACCTCCGCATAAAAATGGTTGTTTATCTTTTCTAATAATATTCTCAAGTGCCTTTTTATAATCTAATTTAAATTTATATACACTGTAGTCTGTATTAGGATTTATTATATCTATTAAATGATATTGAATTACTTTATTTTTATACTCGTAATCTTTTAAATCTTTGCCTGTGCCAATATCCATTCCTTTATATACTTGACGAGAGTCAGCAGATATAATTTCTCCATTAAAATCATATGCTAATTTGACAGCAAGAGCAGTTTTCCCCGATGCAGTAGGGCCAAGAATGACAACCATTAATTAATATTAATTTTTGCTACTAAGATCGATTCAATATTTTCTGCAGCATTTTCTAGATGAGCCGTTGTGTAATCATCAAGATTAGAATTCCCTAAAGTAAAATAAATATTTTTTAAAGTTGATTTTAAATTTGATCGGGCTAAAATTTTAGCATCATTAGGAAAAGAAGTTATATCATATATATCTAAAACAATTACTTTTAATAGGTCAATATGTGAATCCTGTAGTTCTCGTCTGTAACTATTAATATTTTCTCCGTTATTTAATTCTTCCCAGATCATTGTATTTACTGTATTAAAAAGTTCAACCATTGTAAATGGATTATTATCTAATGTTCTCAATTCATTATCTTGTAATCTTAAAATTCTTCTAGGATGAAACACTGAATATAAAGCATTTGATTGTATTCTTTTAATAACGGTGTGAATAGGATAATCAAGTCTATCCATGCCCCAAACATATCCATGAAAATCATCATATCTTTCAGGAGATAATTTATTTAACAGATTCTGGTCAAAATCAAATGCATCTTTATGAAAAATTCTATTATTAATAAACTCTAGTGCATTTCTTTGCTTATCAGCTCTTACAACATTTAATGGATTTTGTTGATTTGGATCTCCAATATGATTTCTGGAAAAATGAATACCACCTATAAATTTAGCGGCCGTTTTATAAGCAGAGTAATATTCTCCTATCCCTTGTGAAAATACACTTCTTATTTTTTGAAATCTATTGCCCTTTTTTTCATAATCTTCTAATAAATTATCCCATAATTTTTGAACTAAATCTAATTGCTTATCATAAAATAAAATTGGATCATTCCCAAAATCCCATGTATTACAAAGAGGGTCAATGCCCCTAGAAGATAATCCAAAAGCATCTTCATCTGTACCATATACAAGATATGGTTCATTAGATCGATTAGCTATCATTTCCAAACATGATGATTCATTTCTTGTGGGTATTTTATTGTTCTTATATACTGCTGGTAAAGTTGTTTCAGTATTTGAACAAACACTATATCCATAAGCAATAGCCCAATCATCATATGGACCTGGAGATACCTGAAACATACTATTACCATTATCAAGTAAAGATACTGGATGATAATCCATTACAGAACCACTAATGCCCATTTCATTTGTAAAATCTGGATTACTTAATTCTTCAATAGTAAAAATAGAGCTAGCTTTAAAATTATGCCTTAGGCCTAAGGTATGACCTACTTCGTGAAGCACTAAATCAACTAATCCTTTATATATATAGTCATATAAATCAGATTGAGAATTATTGATATATCCTTGACTAACTAAAGAATGCCAGGATAAAATCATCTGCTCTTGTAAATTCTGAGCATAATTACAACTATGTAAATCATGATCTTCTTCATTTTCAGAATTCCACAATGAAATTGGATCATCAGATGTTACAGGTACGACAAACTCATCAAATTCTCTATAGAATGCTCTAGTAAAATCTGCACTAATTCTAATATCTGCATCATATAACTCTCCAGTAAATGGATTAGCCCTAGATGGGCCTACGGCATACCCTCTCTGAGGCTGAACTATCCAACGAATCGTATTATATCTAGAATCTCCTGGATGCCATGTAGCATCATCTGGCATTTGCTTAACTATAATAGCATTTTTAAATCCTATCTTTTCAAATGCTTTATTCCATGCTAATACTCCATCTCTTACTGCTTGACGAAATTCCTCTGGAATTGTATTCTCTAGCCAATAGACGATAGGTTTAACGGGCTCAGATAATTTTTTATTAGGATATTTTTTTTGTAAATCCCATCTATTAATATATCTTACATAAGGGGTTTCTCTTAATGTAGAAGTATAATCTTGATAAATTGTTGTAAAATAGCCAACTCTATCATCTGCCTTACGTGGCCTAAAATTTGTTTCTGGTATATCTAATAAACTAATATGATAAGTGTGCATCATACTATGAGAATTTGGCAATGTGAAAGAATCTGTCCATTTAGGGCTTGTAAAATGTAATTTTAATTGAATTTCAGTATTAGTGGGAAATGACTGTAAATCACTTATAAAACTATTTTTTTTATCAAATCTGTATTGTCCTTTCCTATGTTGAGAAACATATGAAATATCTCTGATAAACATTTCTGCTGCATCGATTAATATTTCTCCTGTTTCAGCATGAGGAGAAGAAATAACTTTCCCCGTAGATATAATAGAATTAGAAAAATTATCTATAGATCGATGAATGGCTGATGATTGATCAGCTCTGAAAGAAGTATTAATATGAACCAGTTGAATTACGTCACCTAATCGTTCAAAAATAAATGGAAATTCCCATAACATTGATCCTGAGTCATAATATTGAGCATCTCCAGATTTCCTTGTCAAATTTGCTAAATATATTTTATCTAATTGGCTCGGCTTTAAAGCAATAAGAAACTTATTTTTTTGTTTATCCCAAAATAATGTAAATAGACCTTCAAGTTTTTCAAGATCAGAACTAACTGTGTCAAATGAAGGAAGCCCCTTTTTTTTCTTGCCAATTTTTTTTTCAGGAACCTGAGAATTTGGTTTTAACTCTTTCTTAACAATCTGTTTTTTTAAGAAATCAATATCTAAAGGTTCATAGGCATCTGAAATTAAAAAAGTTGTTAGTAATATAAATGCTATTAAATATAATTTATACATAATGAAAAGTTAATAAAGTATCATGACTTTGCATAATTTATTTCTTCCGATTAATAATTTGATGTCTTTTAGGGCCAATAGATATAATAGAAATTGGTACTCCTATCTCAGATTCTAAATATTGTATATATTGCTGTGCTTCAGATGGTAATTTATCATAAGACTCTACATCCACGATATCTGAATTCCATCCTTTAATAGTTTGATAAACGGGTTTAACATTCTGAAGATCATTCAATGCTTCTGTCATATTTTTTATTTTTTTACCATTTAATTCATATTCCGTACAAACTTTAATATTTTCAAAAGAATTAAGAATATCTAGCTTAGTTAAAGCTATGCCTGTCAAACCATTCACTTTTGCACTATATCTCGCAGCAACCAAATCAAACCAACCACACCTTCTAGGCCTACCTGTTGTGGCTCCAAATTCGTTACCTATGCGTCCTAAACTCTCTCCATCACTATCAAATAGTTCTGTGGGAAATGGGCCACCACCAACTCGAGTTGTATAGGCTTTAAAAATACCAATAATACTATTTAATTTTGATCCTGGAATTCCCAGCCCTGTCCCAATGCCTCCAGATGAGCAATTTGAAGATGTTACATATGGATAAGTTCCGTAGTCAACATCAAGCATAGTTCCTTGTGCACCTTCAATTAGAATGTTTTTTTGTAGGGCATTGTGCAAAAATTCAAAGGTATCTTTTATATATTCTGAAATTTGTGAACATGTATCATAAAATAAATCTAATTCGTGGTTTAAATTATTTAAAGATTGTTTAGGAATTTCATTGTTATCTAATGCAAATGCTAACCTAGACTCAATCTTATCCTTCAGTGTCTTTGGTGATAAAATATCAATTGCCCTGATTCCTATTCGTCTATATTTATCAGTATATGTTGGACCTATTCCCTTGCAGGTAGTTCCAATTTCATTATTAGTTTTTTCTTCATTTATTTTATCTATGCATTTATGTATAGGAGTTACAACATGAGAATAATAATCAATAAAAATTCTATTTTTTACATTAATATTTAAATTTTTTAATGTATTTAATTCATCTAAAATACCAATAGGGTCTATAACCATACCATTACCTAAAATACATTTACAATTCTCTCTTAAGGCTCCTGTTGGAATCTGGTGCAAAACGATCTTTTGATCATCTTTATAAACAGTATGGCCAGCATTGGCACCACCCTGATACCTTGCAACGACCTCAACATTCTTACTAAGCAAATCTACAATTTTACCCTTCCCTTCATCACCCCATTGTCCTCCTACAATTGCATCAAATGACATAATTTTCTACTCCTCCTCATCTTTATATTCTGGAATTGGATATTTTTCTTCAAAAAATAACATTATTGGACTAGCAATAAAAATTGATGAATAGGTCCCAATTAGAATCCCTATAATTAAAGTAAATGCAAATGGTTGTAAAACTATCCCACCATAAAAATATAAAACTAAAACTACTACCAATGTAGTAATTGACGTAACAAACGTTCTATTCAAGGTCTCATTTAACGATCTATTTACTATATCAACTCTTTCTTGATTTAATAATTTATTTATATTTTCTCTTATCCTATCATAAACAACTATTGTATCATTTAATGAATAGCCCACTATAGTTAATAAAGCTGCAATAATAGTAATACCAATTTCTAGGTCAAATAATGATAATAAACCAATCGTTATTAATACATCATGAATTAATGCAGCTAAACTTCCAAGAGCATAATATCTATCAAATCGAATCGCAATATAACAAGATATTAAAATCAGAGCTAGGAAAATAGCATTTCTTGCACTAGTTTTTAACTCCGACCCTAGTTTTGGCCCAAAAGAATCAATACTATTAACCTCTAAGCTGGGATAGTATTTTACAAGTGTATTAATAATAACTGATTCATCTTCAATAAATTTAGTTCTCAATAAAAAATTAGAAAAAGTACTATTTGGATTAACTTCAATCACTTCAATTTTTTGATCTATATTTGAATCTAAAATATCTCGAAAATCTTTAATAGAACATAAATCCATTGATATATTAATATTCGTACCACCAGTAAATTCAACAGTAAGATTTAAACCATTTACTAATAAAATAATACTTGATAATAATAAAATAATACTTGATGCAATAGTGGTAAAAAATGTGTAAGAAATAAAATTAATTTTTAATGTATTTTTAAATATCTGCATTATATACTCAGTGATTTAATAGATTTATATTTTATTAAAGTCATAAACATTGTTCTTGTAATAAAAATTGCAGCAAACATTGAACATAGGATACCTACACTTAGGGTGGTTGCAAAACCTTTAATTGGTCCTGATCCTATAAATGATAATACAAAAGCTGTCAACAAGGTAGTAACGTTAGCATCTAAAATCGTTATAAATGCTCTATTATAGCCATTATTAATGGCTGATTTAACTTTTGAGCCGTTTCGTAATTCTTCTCTAATACGTTCAAAAATAATAATATTAGCATCTACAGACATACCTATAGTTAATAATAATCCTGCAATTCCTGGCAAAGTTAAAACTGCTTGCATTGTTACCAAAATGCCTACCACAAGCAACATATTAATCAACAATGCTATATTAGCAATTAAACCAGATAAATTATAATAGATGACCATAAAAATAAACACACCTATTAAGCCGATTAACATAGAGAGCCATCCTGCTGAAATAGAATCCTCTCCTAAAGATGGGCCTATATAATTAATTTGTGCAACATTAATCGGTGCCGGTAATTCTCCTGCCTTTAAAACTGCAGCAATATCTTGGGCTTCTTGCTTATTGGCAAAACCTGTAATACGAGTTCCTCCAGAAGATATTTTACTTTGTATAGTGGGCGCCATAAATACTTTTTTATCCAATACAATAGCGACTCTATTACCTATGTTGCTACCTGTAAAACGACTCCATTTAATCTTACCTTCTTTAGTCATATCTAAATTAACAATCCATCTTCCAGCATCTTCATTTCCAAATTCTGAAATTAACGCCTTAGGGTCTTTAACTTGTCCTCCAGATATTGCAGATTTAGAACTTACTAAATATAATCGTCTATATACATCTCCGTTTGCCGTAGACTCTGGCGTATTATCCCATAAAATTTGATATCGATCTGAAAAAACTGATTCTGATTTTTCTAAAATACTATTAACAACATTATAATTTTTCTCTAATGCTAACATACTGCCACGAGATGGCGATAAAATATTTTGTAATTTTATTTCATTTTTTTCACTCTTGTCTATGCTTAATAAAACATCATTAAATTTTTGTAAATCATAAACAAGAGTCAACTCAAATTCGGCAGTCCTTTGTATATATTCTTTTGCATTAGAAACATCTGATACACCAGCTAATTCAATTATTAATCGATCAGAGCCAAATTGCTGAATTGTTGGTTCTCCAACACCATATTTATTATGACTTTCGATTCTATTTCTCATTACCTCTAAAATACTAGCTATAGATTCTTTTCTATTAGACTTTAAAATATCAATAATATTATCCTTTGATAATCCCGGATTAATTTTTAAAACATCAGAATAATAATTAACTAAATTAATACTGTTTTTTTGCGATGTGACTAATAGTTGGTCTAAAACATCTGTTTGATTTTGCAGTGAAGAACTTAGGGCTTCATCTATAAGATCTGCTAAACTATTTTTTGATTGCAGAGACTGCGAGTGATTAGATTGCTGCAAAAGATAGGGCTTATAATCTAATTCCAAAATTATATATAGTCCACCCTGTAAATCTAACCCTAGTTTTAAAGCATCTTCTTTTAAATAATCAACATCTAAATCATTTAAATCTGGATCATTAATAATTGAATAATATTCGTAAGTTGGAATAATAAAATATATAGCCCCTACCACGAACGCTATAATAATTGCCCATCTAATATTTAAATTTTGGAACATTAATTTTGTATGAATAATATAATTCTATAAATAAATGATTTGTAAATTTAACTGTAATTAATTTTACAAATAAACGATTTTTATATATTTTATAATATATACTCAAGCTAAATTCGAGTAGAAAAAACTTTTTAAATGAAATCATTTAATACAAAAATTATTGCCATATCAAATCAAAAGGGCGGAGTAGGCAAAACTACATCAGCAGTTAATATAGCTGCATTTTTAGCGATTACTGAAACACCAACGCTATTAATAGATATGGATCCGCAAGCAAATGCATCTATTGGTGTGGGTGTAGATCCTTCATCTAGTCAATATTCTATATATGACATATTAATCAATCAAAAAAATATTAAACAATGTATACAAAATACAGATATTGAATATCTAGACATCATTCCATCTTCAGCTAATTTAGCAGGTGCTGAAATTGAACTAGTTAGTATGTTTACACGAGAATCAATACTTAAAGAAGCCTTAACTAACATTCATGGGAAATATAAATATATAATAATAGATAGCCCTCCATCACTTGGCCTGTTAACTGTCAATATTTTTACTGCTGCTGATTCATTAATTATACCTATTCAATGTGAATATTATGCTTTAGAAGGCTTATCTCAACTATTAAACACAGTGCGATTAATTCAAAATAATTTAAACAATAAACTGGAGATAGAAGGTGTACTAATAACCATGTATGACTCTAGACTTAACTTATCGAATCAAGTAGTTAATGAAGTAAAACAATATTTTGGTGACAAAGTATATAAAACTTTAATACATAGGAATGTAAAATTAGGTGAATCACCTAGTTTTGGGAAACCTATTATGCTTTATGATGCCTCTTCAACAGGATCTCAAAACTATATGAACCTAGTATCTGAAATACTTAATCAAAATGGGTAAGGTCCTAGGCAAAGGCCTTAAGGCTATTATCAAAACTAATAATACGGAAGAAAATGATCGTTATCTTCTAGGTCAAATAAACATTAATAAAATTTCTCCTAATGAAAATCAACCAAGAAATTTATTTGACTCTAATAAAATGGATGAGTTAATACAGTCTATTAAAGAGCATGGAATTTTACAACCCATTACTGTGAGAGAAAAATCTGATGGCAATTATGAAATTATCGCTGGTGAAAGAAGATATAGGGCTGCAGTACACCTTAATCTACAATGGCTCCCAGCATACACCCTTACTATTAATAATGAATCAGAATTAATGGAATATGCATTAATAGAAAACATTCAACGTGTTGATTTAAATCCTATAGAAGAGGCAGAAGGATATGCAATCCTCAGAGGAAAATATGATTTAAGCCAAACAGATATTGCACAAAAAGTTGCAAAAAGTAGGTCAGAAATATCAAATAAAATGCGACTGCTAAAATTACCACCTATCATTAAAGAAGGATTAAGGCAAAAAAAAATAAGTTATGGTCATGCAAGATCATTAATTATAATTAAAAAATCGGTCACTATGATTGCTATCTATCATCAAATTATAAAAAATAATTTAAGCGTTAGGGAATCTGAAAAATTAATTAAATCTTATAAATTCAACACTCAACAAGTATCTAATGAAATACAAAATCAAAAAAATCAAAAGCACAATGAATTAATTAATGGATTAGATATTTATCTTAAAGCAAAAGTAGAAGCAAAATTAAATAAAAAAAATGGAGGATTTTTAAACATACACTTCTCATCATTAAAACAGCTAGAACAAATAATTAAAAAAATTAAAAGTGAACAATAAAAAAATTTCTTTTATAACCATCAATGAAAAAACAAAAAATACTAACACTTTTAGTTTATCTTTTTTATCAATTAAAATTATTTCAATTTTAATAATATCATTTATTTTATTTAATATTACTCTACTAATTAAAGCTTTTAATAAATCTCCGTATCAATCTGAACTTTCAGAAATATACATAACAGAAAATAAAATTCAATCATTATTAGATTTATTAATCGATAAAGGGTTAGCATCTGATTCATTGTTGTCTGAATTTAATTTATTAGATAAATATAACAATTTAAATGATTTTTTGCCTATTGCTAAACCAGTTGAGGGGATAATAACACGTGGCATTATAACTAATAAAAACAGAAATCATCATGGACTAGATATAGCTGCAGTATTTAAATCAGATGTTATGGCTACTCAAAGAGGTGTAATTATTATGTCAAATTATGTTAATCATTTAGGTAACACAATCATCATTGCTCATCCAAATAATTATTATTCTCTTTATGCCCACCTAGATAAAAAATTAGTTTCTAAATATGATTTTGTAGAAAAAAGTCAAGTCATTGGCCACGTTGGTAAGGCAGATAATGACGAAGGCCCACATTTACATTTTGAAATTTGGCATAATAATCTTATTATTGACCCTAGAAATTTAATAGAGGAGTACAAGGAAAAAGATGTTTCAATCAGATAAAAAACAAAACTCTCTAGGTACTATTTTGGCTCCTGAAATTGACATTACAGGTGATATCAATGTATCAGGCAATATCATTGTATATGGAAAAGTATCAGGTAATATTATTTCAAGCGGAACAGTCAATACCGCTAAAGGGTCTATTATTAATGGCAATATCAAAGCAGAAGCAACTTTTATTAGTGGAGAAGTTAATGGTGATCTAGATATAGAAAAAAAAGTGGTACTTGGGCCCAGCTGTAAATTAAATGGTAATCTTCAGGCAGCCATTATTACTATAGAAGAAGGTGCAAGTTTTGATGGTATGTGCAATATGTTAAAACCTAAAGAACTTCAAGTAGAAAAGATTAACATATCTAATAAATCCTAATTGTGCAAAAGCCAGATCGGAATTTTCAAAAAGCAATGTCGGCTGGATATACTTTACTTGGTTCAATTTTAGCATTAGGTGGCATAGGATACTATTTGTTTAATAAATATGATAATATTTTATGGTTAATAGCTATGTTAATTATCGGTATAGTAGTTGGAATGTATGAACTATATAAACAAATAAAATAATGCTCTTTATCTTTTCATTATCTATAATCATAATTTCATTGATACCTATAATATTTATTGTTAAATATCCGGATATCTTTAAAAAAAATATATTCATTAATCATGTGATGATTTTTTTAATAAAAATAATAATTATTTCAATGTTTATATATATTTTTATTTCTAACTTAAGCATCTTGGATTCTAAATTATTCATTATAGTTGGTTGTTGTATTAGTGTAATTTTTCATTTTATAGA
>MDTG01303175.1_pt1 | contig 61961 bp, 62 predicted proteins | sample 811421 | NCBI WGS metagenome assembly MDTG01 (sample SAMN05326645, study PRJNA326480) | marine metagenome | isolation source: seawater | place: Pacific Ocean: South East | collected 2011
CTTATAGTGAGAAAAAATTGGGCTTCTTTTAACCAATAATATATAATGGCCCATGATTCTAAATCATGGGCCGAAATATAAAAATGAAAGTATCAGCCACATTATCAGCAAAAAAATTACTCAGTGAACTCAAAGAAGTTCATGGTGATGATCTTTTATTTCATCAATCTGGCGGTTGTTGTGATGGCAGCGCACCAATGTGTTTTCCCGCAAAAGAGTACATGGTTGGAAATAGCGACGTAAAATTAGGTGAAATAGATGGAACTCCATTTTACATTAACGAAGAACAATATGAAAAATGGAAACATACAGACCTTACTATAGACGCTGTAAAAGGAATTGGTGGAATGTTCTCATTAGATAATGGCACTGGGCAAAGATTTCTTACAAAATCAGAAATTTGTGTGGTCGTAGACAACGGTAAAAAGCAATCTAATTAATCTCTTTATAGACAAGCTGAAAAATATCTGTATTTAATAAAGTATGAGCAAAATTTTGCTTACAGATGTAAGAAAAAGATTTCTGGAGTATTTTAAAAAAAACAATCACCAAATTGTTGATTCAAGTAACTTAGTACCAAATAACGACCCTACATTAATGTTTACTAATTCAGGTATGGTCCAATTTAAAAATGTATTTACTGGACTTGAAAAAAGAGCTTACAAAAAAGCTACAACTTCACAAAAATGTGTTAGAGCAGGAGGAAAGCACAATGATCTTGAAAATGTTGGTTATACTCCTCGGCATCACACTTTCTTTGAAATGTTGGGAAATTTCTCCTTTGGTGATTATTTTAAAGAGCAGGCTATTCACCATGCATGGAATTTGTTAACTAAAGATTTTGAATTACCAAAAGAGAAATTATCAGTCACGGTTTTTCATGAAGATATAGATGCTTTAAATTTGTGGAAAAAGATAGCTGGATTAAGTGAAAATAGAATAATAAAAATATCAACTTCTGACAACTTTTGGTCAATGGGGGATACAGGACCGTGTGGTCCATGCTCTGAAATTTTTTATGATCATGGTAAAAATTTAAAAGGTGGACCTCCCGGAAGTCCCGATGAAGATGGTGATAGATTTATTGAAATTTGGAATCTTGTATTTATGCAATTTGAACAAATTTCTAAAGAAAAAAGAATTGAATTACCAAAACCCTCTGTCGATACAGGTATGGGACTTGAGAGAATGACAGCAGTTCTTCAAGGCACACATGATAATTATAAAATTGATCATTTTCAAAAAATTATGTCAGCTTCATCCGATATTACGAAGACCTTAATTAATAATAAAACGATAGCTAGTCACAGAGTGATTGCCGACCATTTAAGAGCAAGTAGCTTTTTAATAGCCGAAGGAATATTGCCTTCTAACGAAGGCAGAGGATATGTTTTAAGAAGAATTATGAGGAGAGGAATGAGACACGCTCACTCTTTAGGAAGTAAAAGTCCTGTTTTTTACAAACTTTTTGAAGTTTTATTAAATGAAATGAAAGAAAGTTATCCAGAATTAGTCTTAGGTAAAGAATTAATAATTGAGACTCTTAAAAATGAAGAAGAAAAATTTTCTTCTCTTTTAGTACGTGGAATGAAAATACTAGATGAAAATTTAATTAAAGTACAAAACAAAACACTTCCAGGTTCAGCGGCATTTAAATTGTACGATACTTACGGCTTTCCCTTGGATCTTACTGCTGACATCCTAAGAGGAAAAGATATTAAAGTTGATAACGCTGGTTTTGAAAAGGAAATGGAAAAAAGCAAATCCTTAGCAAGGGCTAATTGGAAAGGATCAGGAGATAAGTTTGTTGAGGAAAGATGGTTTCAAATTAGAGAAGAGCTAAAACCTACTGAATTTCTAGGTTATGAGTTTGATAAAGCCGAAGGTGTAATAATTAAAATTTCAAAAAATGGTAAATTTGTAAAATCAGCAAATTCTGGAGATGAAGTAGAAGTTATTACAAATCAAACACCGTTTTATGGTGAGTCAGGAGGACAAGTCGGAGACCAAGGTTATATTTTTAGCTCAGATTGTAAAATAAAAGTAAATGATACCAAAAAAAAAATGGGCGATTTATTCGTTCATTACGGAAAAATTGAGAAAGGATCAATATCAATAGGTCAAAATGTTAATTTGGAAATTGATGTTTTAAAAAGAAATAATTCCAAAGCTAATCATTCAGCTACTCATTTATTACATGAATCACTAAGAAGAACTCTAGGAAAACATGTCACTCAAAAAGGATCACTAGTTTCTTCTGAGAGATTAAGATTTGATTTTAGCCATAATAAACCTATTGAAAAAGATGAAATGATTAAAATAAATAATATAGTAAATGAAATTGTAGCTGAATCCTCTGATGTTCAAACAAGAATAATGACCCCGAAAGAGGCAGTTAGCATGGGCGCATTAGCATTATTTGGAGAAAAATATGGAGACGAGGTAAGAGTAGTTTTTATGGGAAAGGAAAAAAATGGTTTCTTTTCAACAGAATTATGTGGAGGCACTCACGTCAAAAACACCAAAGAGGTTGGTAAATTTAAAGTTATAAGTCAATCATCTATAGCCTCAGGAGTGAGAAGGGTTGAAGCTTTGAGAGACAAACAATTAGAAGAATATGAGAAAACACAAAAACAGGATCAATCGATAAAGGAAACTAATTTAAAAGAAGAAATAGAGTTAATAAAAAAGGAATTACAAAATTTTAAGATAAAACCTGATTATAAAGACACTCTTGATTTATCAACTAATTTAAAAAATTTAAATAAACAACTCAATAAAATAAAAATTGAAAATATAAAAAAAGACAAAAATCAAAATATAATTAAAGACAAAAAGATCAATAATATATTTATTAGACAACAAACTTTAAAAAATTTTCCACCAAAAGAATTAAGAGGAGTTATTGATGATGGAAAAAAAGAGATTAAATCAGGAATAGTGATTTGTATTTCTATTTTTGAGGAAAAAGTGGGGGTAGGAGTAGGCGTTTCTCAAGATTTAACTTCAAAATATGATGCAGTTCAGCTTGTCAAAATTGCTTCCAAAATACTTGGTGGAAAAGGTGGCGGAGGAAGAAAAGATTTTGCGCAAGCTGGAGGAGTAGATAAAAGTAAAATAACGAAAGCTTTTGACGCAATTATTGAAAAAATTAATTAAGTTTTTTTTTAAGATTTGAATTTATAGCCTCTAAAAACTGATTAGTAGTGAGAAATTTTTGATCTTTACTTATTAATATTGCCAAGTCTTTTGTCATTGATCCGCTTTCAACAGTTTCTATACAAACTTTCTCTAATGTGTCAGCAAACTTAATTAGTTCTTGGTTTCCATCAATATTGCCTCTATGAGACAATCCTCTGGTCCAAGCGAAAATCGATGCAATTGGATTTGTTGATGTTTCTTTTCCTGCTTGATGTTGTCGAAAATGTCTTGTAACAGTTCCATGAGCAGCTTCTGCCTCAGCAATTTTCCCGTCTGGTGTTCTTAAAACACTTGTCATCAAACCTAAAGAACCATAGCCTTGTGCAACTGTATCAGACTGAACATCACCATCGTAATTTTTACAAGCCCATATATATTTTCCACTCCATTTCATTGAACAAGCTACCATGTCATCTATTAATCTATGTTCATAAGTAATCCCTATATCTTCAAATTTTTTTTTAAATTCTTTTTGAAATATCTCTTCAAATATATCTTTAAATCTTCCATCGTAGGCTTTTAAGATTGTATTTTTAGATGAAAAATAAACTGGCCATTTCCTGGTCAAACCATAATTCATACATGCCCTTGCAAAGTCTCTTATTGATTTGTCCAAGTTATACATTGACAATGCTATACCTGGTCCATCAAAATTGAATACTTCATGCTCAATTTTTTGGTTTCCATTTTCAGATTCCCATTTTATAGTCATTCTACCTTTTCCTGGAACTTTAAAATCTGTAGCTTTATATTGATCACCAAAAGCGTGTCTACCAACTATTACGCTCTCAGTCCAATGAGGCACTAGTCTCGGAACATTTTTACAAATGATAGGCTCTCTAAAAATTGTTCCTCCAACAATATTTCTTATAGTACCATTAGGTGATCTCCACATCTTTTTTAGATTAAATTCTTTTACTCGCGCTTCATCTGGAGTAATTGTTGCACACTTCACGCCGGCGCCATATTTTTGAATTGCTTTTGCACAGTCAATTGTAACTTGATCATTTGTCTTATCTCGATTTTCCATACCTAAATCAAAATATTTTAGATCGATCTCTAAATAAGGGTTTATTAATTTATTTTTGATAAAAGACCATATTATCCTTGTCATTTCGTCACCATCTAGCTCAACAACTGGGTTTTTAACTTTAATTTTAGCCATATAACAAAAATATCGATTGATTATGTAAGATTTTTATACATATTAAGAAAAAATTAGCAAACTTAAAATTATGTTTAACTCTATATTTCCTAAAATACATAAAGAGGGCTATAAATTTTTAGCCATTTCTATAATTATAACATTTTTATTATTGCTTTTTTCAAAGTTTTTAGGAACTGTGTTTATTATAATTACTATATGGGTTTATTATTTTTTTAGAGACCCAGAGAGAGTTTCAATCGATGATGATAATTATCTTGTAAGCCCAGCAGATGGATTAATTACATCTATTTCAGAACAAACAGGACCAATTGAGCTACAATTAGAAAATACAACCTATACTAAGATAAGTATATTTATGAATGTATTTAATTGTCATGTTAACAGAACACCTCTTTCAGGGAAAGTACAGGAAATCAATTATAAACCAGGTAAGTTTATAAACGCCTCTTTAGATAAAGCGAGTGAAGAAAATGAAAGAAATTATTATAAAATAAAATGTGATAAATCTGGTGAAGAAATAATTATAGTTCAAATTGCTGGCTTGATAGCTAGAAGAATAGTTTGTGAAGTTGAACAAGGACAAACTATAAAACAAGGCGAGAGAATTGGCATGATTAGGTTTGGTAGTAGAGTTGATATTTACTTTAAGAATAAAAAACCTCTTGCCAAAATCGGTCAAAATGTAGTGGCTGGAGAAAGTTTAATTGCGTCAAATTAATGAGAGATAATCAAAAATTTAAATTAGTTTCTTCAAAAAAAACTAGATATCTTCTCCCAAATATTCTTACATTGGGAGGAGTTTGTCTTGGAATAAGTTCGATAAAATTTTCAATAGATGGAAATTTTAGTTTAGCTGTAATTTTTATTTTATTTGCTGCAATACTAGACGCCTTAGATGGAAGAGTAGCAAGACTGATAAAAGGAACATCAGAATTCGGTAAAGAATTAGATTCTTTAACTGATTTTGTAAGCTTTGGTATTGCACCAGTGTTTATTCTGTATTTTTGGGAATTAAATAATTATGGAAAACTTGGATGGGCAATCACACTAATATATTCTGTTTGTTGTGTTTTAAGATTAGCTAGATTTAATTTAACAAAAATCAGCTCCCAAGAGGCTTGGAAAAATAACTATTTTGAGGGTGTCCCTTCACCAGCAGGCGGATTATTAATCTTAATGCCATTAATATTTGAACTTTCTGATTTAAATTTAAATTATAATCTTAAAAATTTAACGCCTTATTTTACAATATTGGTAGCAATTTTATTAGTGAGCAAAGCTCCAACGCTATCTTTAAAGAAAATATCTATATCTCCAAAAACTACAGTTTTCATTTTACTGGGAATTGGTACAATTTTTATTTCATTGCTATTTTACACTTTCCTTACATTATTAATATTTGGAGCAGTATATATATTAAGCATCCCTTTAAGTTTTTTAATGTATAAAAATCAAATTAAAAAAGAAAGTTTTGAAACATCGGAAGACGAGCATGAAGATGTTTTATAATGAAAAAATCAAAAAAAACAAAAAAAAGCAATACCTGGAAAATCAAACAACATAGGGATCAATTTTTTAAAAAATCAAAAACCTTAGGATATCGTTCAAGAGCTGCTTTTAAATTAATCGAATTAAATAATAAGTTTAAGTTTATTAATCAAAACACTAATTTACTCGATTTAGGAGCTTTTCCTGGTGGTTGGTCTCAGGTATGTAGCAATATCATTTCTAATGGAAAAATACTATCTGTTGATCTTGAAAAAATTGAAAAAATAAAAAATGTAACAACTATGCAGTGCAATTTTACAGAGGAAGGAAGCAAAAAAAAGATTTCTGATTTTTTTAAAAAAAAAATAGATGTGATTCTTTCCGATATGGCGGCAAACACCACGGGTATAAAAACTTTGGACTGTATACGAACTAATCAACTATGCTGTGAAGTTATTGAACTTGCGTGTAAATACTTAAAACCTAATGGTATATTAGTTTCAAAGTTATTCATGGGGGAGGATTTTTTAGAAGTTAAAAAGTTAGCAAAATTAAGATTTAATAAAGTACAGTTCTTCAAACCTGAGGCTAGCAGAAACGAATCAAAAGAAACTTATATACACTGCGCGACATTAAAGACTTTATAATTTTTAAAAATTGTATATAAGTGTTTATGGAAGCAATTCAAGAAGCTCTAACTTTTGACGATGTATTACTTTTACCGAGATATTCGAATGTTTTGCCATCTGAGACTGACATCTCATTAAACTTAAGTAAAAATATTAAACTAAAAGCACCATTTTTATCATCAGCAATGGATACTGTAACAGAGTCATCGATGGCAATAGCAATGGCAAAAGCTGGGGGAATGGGAATAATACATAGAAACCTAAGTATAAAAAAGCAAAGCCAAGAAGTTAGTTATGTGAAAAAACAAAATTTAATCGTGGGTGCAGCCATAGGAACCTCAAAAGAAGATATTGTTAGGGCAAAATTTTTGACCGATAATGGTGTAGATATCTTAGTAATAGATACCGCGCATGGAAATAGTGAAAAAGTTTTAAGAACTCTATCTCAAGTTCGTAAAAAAAATAGCAAAATACCGATCTGCGCTGGCAATATTGCAACAGGCGACGCTGCTAAAAGATTGTATAATTCAGGCGCTAATATAATTAAAGTAGGAATAGGCCCAGGTTCAATCTGCACAACTCGTATGGTAGCAGGCATAGGTGTCCCTCAAATTACAGCAGTAATGGAAGTCAGCAAGGCTTTAAAAGGTAAAAAAGTCAGAATTATTTCTGACGGTGGTATTAAGTTTTCTGGAGATATAGCTAAAGCAATAGCTGCAGGTGCAGATGGTATAATGATGGGTTCAATTTTTGCAGGAACAGATGAAAGCCCAGGAAAAAAATTTAAATTAAATGACAAATTTTATAAACAATATAGAGGCATGGGTTCAATAGGAGCAATGTCAGCAGGGTCATCTAATAGATATTTTCAGAAAGATCACAAGGATAAATCCAAGTTTGTTCCAGAAGGTGTTGAGGGAAGGGTTTTATACAAAGGCAATGTATCTAAAATTATTTACCAACTTAAGGGTGGATTGAGAGCTTCAATGGGCTATGTTGGAGCAAAAAATTTAAAAGAAATTCAAAAAAATGCTAAATTTATAAAAATAACTAAAGCAGGTTTTTATGAAAGCATGGTACATAGTGTAGAAATGATTGACCCAGTTCTAAATTACAAATTATGAAAATTAAATTAATCTTTATAAGTATAGTTTTATCTTTATTACCAAATTTTATGTTGGCAAGCGCTGATTTTTTTGGTGAAGGATTAATTTTATTTAAGAAAAATGAATTAAATAAAGCGAAATTTAAATTCGAGCAAGATATAGTATTTAATCCTAAAAGTGAAAAATCTTATCTATATTTATCTAAAATATTTAATAAACAAGAAAAAAAAGATTTAGAGGAAAAAAATTTAAATACAGTAATATTGCTTAATCCCAAAAATGAAGAGGCAGTATTTAACTTGGCAAAATTAAGGCTTAAAGAGTCTAACTTTTCTGAAAGTAAAAAATTAATTGATGATTTACTTAATTTTTGCAAAGATTTTTGTTTAAAAAGTAAAAAATTAAAATTAGAGATAGAGAAGTCCATTAAGAATTAAATGTTAATTCAAAGTCTTAAGGAAAAGGTTGTCATTATTGATTTTGGTTCACAAGTTACGAAACTTATTGCCAGAAGGATTAGAGAGTTGGGCGTATTTTCAGAAATAATAACTGTTAAAGATTTCAAAAATTTAAAAACCCTAGAAAAGATAAGAGGAATAATTCTCTCTGGAGGGCCATCGACCGTTACTAAAAAGAGGTTTCCCAGTTTGCCTAAAGAGATTTTTAACAAAAAAATTCCAATTCTTGGAATTTGCTATGGTTTACAGCTAATAGCCAAATTAAATAAAGGTCAAGTGAAATCACAAAAAATTAAAAGAGAGTTTGGAAGAGCAAAATTAGTCAAAAAAAAACAATCTTTACTTATTAAAAATTTTTTTGATAAGGATAAAAAAAATTTTGTTTGGATGAGCCATCAAGATGCTATTTCAAAACTTCCAAAAAATTTTAATATTATAGCTTCAACGGATGATTCAAAATATACTATTATAGAAAATAACAAAAGTAAATTATATGGAGTTCAATTTCACCCTGAAGTTACACATACGAAAAATGGATTAGAAATTTTTAAAAATTTTCTTTTCAAAATTTGTAAAATTAAAAAAAAATGGCTAGTAAGTTCTGAAAAAAATAGGTTGATAAAAGAAATTAAAGATACCGTAAATAAAAACAAGGTAATTTGTGCTCTTTCAGGAGGAGTAGATAGCAGTGTAGTAGCTTTGTTAATTAATAAAGCTATTAAAAAAAATTTGATTTGCATCATGGTTGATACTGGGTTAACGAGAAAAAATGAGTTTAAACATACTTATCATATATTCAAAAAAAAATATAAGTTAAATGTTAGAATTATTGATGCCTCAAAACAATTTTTTAAAAAGTTAAAAAATATATCTGATCCAGAAAAAAAAAGAAAGGTTATCGGAAAATTATTTATAAAAATTTTTGAAAAAGAGGCTAAAAAATATAAAGATATAAAATATCTTGCTCAAGGCACTTTGTATCCTGATATAATTGAAAGCAGATCAGCAACTGGCAGCCAAAGTGCAAAAATCAAGTCACATCACAACGTTGGAGGTTTACCAAAAAAAATGAATTTAAAACTTATAGAGCCTTTAAAAGAATTTTTTAAGGATGAGGTAAGAATTTTGGGAAAATCTCTAGGATTAATTGATGCTATAAGAAATAAACATCCATTTCCAGGGCCCGGTTTGGCAATAAGAATTATAGGTAAAATAACACCTCAAAAGATAAAGATTCTACAAGAAGCAGATAATATTTTTATCGAGGAATTAACTAAAAATAATCTTTATGATAAAATTTGGCAAGCTTATGCAGGTTTGTTACCTATGAAGACAGTTGGGGTAATGGGAGACTCCAGAACCTATGAATACACTTGTCTTTTAAGATCTGTAATTTCAGAGGATGGCATGACAGCAGATTATTTCAATTTTTCTAAGGATTTTTTAGACAAAATATCAAATAAGATAATTAATAAAGTTCCAGGTATAAACAGAGTAGTTTATGATATAACCTCAAAGCCGCCCAGCACTATCGAACTTGAATGATGCTTAAAAAAATTAAAAAAATACTGAATAAAAAAAAAACTAACAAGATAGTATGTTTGACAGCTTATTCTAAAAGTTTTGCTAAAATACTCGATAAGCATTGTGATATTATTTTAGTCGGAGACTCCATGGCGAATGTTTTATATTCAATGAAAAATACACATAAAATTTCTCTTGGTATGATTATACAACATAGCGTCAGTGTGAGAAAAGGTATTAAAAAATCTCTTATGGTAGTTGATATGCCAAAAGGATCATATAGTAATCCCATTCAAGCAAGAAAAAATGCTCAATTAATTAAAAAAACTACTAAATGTGACGCAGTAAAAATTGAGAGCAACAGTAAAAATTTTAAAATCATAAGAGAGATAATAAAAGCAAATATTCCAGTAATGGGACACATCGGCTATACCCCTCAATTTAAGTCAAAATTTAAGGTTCATGGTAAAAAGCAAAGTGAATTTAAAAAGTTAAAAAAAGAAGCATTATTAATCGAAAAGGCAGGAGCTTTTTCAATAGTACTAGAATGTGTAACTCCAAATACAGCTAAAACTATTACTAACATGCTTGCAATACCTACAATAGGAATAGGATCTTCAATACATTGCGATGGTCAAATTTTAGTAACGGATGACATCTTAGGTCTGAGTGGTTTTTATCCAAAATTTGTAAAAAAATACACTAATTTAAATCAAATAATTGAAAAAGCTGTAAAAAAATATAGTAAGGAAGTGAGAACGAAAATATTCCCTAACAATAAAAATTTTTTATATGGAAAATGAAAATTTAAACGACCAAGATTTTACAAACAAAACTTTAAATTTTTTTAAAGAAAAAAAGAAAATTATTTTTATAATTTTGACATTTCTTATTTTTTTCTGCCTAATATTTGTTTATTACAATTCATATAAAAAAGATAAAAATATCGAAATTTCAGAAAAATATATCAGAGCTGGACTGTTATTTAAAAATAAAAAAAAGGAAGAATCTTTAAATTTATATAAAGAAATTATAAGGAGTAAAAATAAATTCTATGGATTGTTATCGTTAAGCAATATTATTGAAAATAATATTGAGAAAGATAATGAAGAAATATTAAAATTATTCACTATATTAGAAAATATTAATTATGAAAAAAATCAAATTGATTTAGTAAGACTTAAAAAAGCACTTTTTTTAAGAAAATTAAATAAAGAAGTAGAGTCTGATAATATTTTGGATGAAATCATTTCAAGTAATTCTATATGGAAAGAAGTAGCAATAGAAATTAAAAGATAAAAGCTTTAAATAGAATAAATTAATATATGAAAAAAATTTTTCTTTTTTGGACGTTTATATTTTTTGTAAGTTGCTCATTTGACAATAAAACAGGAATTTGGAATAGCGGAATAGAATCAGAAATAAAAGATAGACAATTTAAAGATTTTGAAACATTAAATAGTTCAATTGATATTTTTAATGAAATAATAAATCCCCAAAAAGATTTAAATATTAAACCAAGTCCTTTAATAAATAATTTGCAGTGGAATGATCAGTACTATCAAACATCAAACAATTTAGATAACTTCAGTTTTACTAACTTAAATAAATTGGTATTTAAAAGCAAAAGATTATCTAAAAGCAATATTAGTTCAAATTTATTTTTTGATGGAAAAAATATTTTAATAGTTGATGAAAATGGAACTATAGTTGTATATTCTTTAGAAAGTCAACAAATTATACTTAAATATAATTTTTATAAAAAAAAATTTAAAAAACTGAGAAAAAAAATCAGCTCAATTGTAGATAAAAATATTATTTATGTTGGTGATAATCTTGGTTATTTTTATGCCTTAAACTACTTAACTGGAAAATTAATTTGGGCAAAAAATTATAAAGTTCCATTTAGATCAAATATTAAAATCTTTGATCAAAAGATACTTGTTTCAGATATAAATAATTATTTATATTTTATTAATAAAAAGGACGGAGAACGAGTAAAATTTATCCCCACAGAGAAATCAGTTTTAAAAAATGATTTTATCAATTCTCTTTCTAATAATGATACTTCTTTATTTTTTCTAAATACATTTGGATCAATTTATTCAATTAATAATAAGGGTAGAATTAATTGGTTTTCAAACTTGAATCGAGCTAAAGATATTGATCAATTTAGTTCATTTTACTCAAATCCTCTAGTTCTATATAAAGATTATATTATTATTTCTTCAGATCCATTTCTATATATTTTAAACGTTATTAATGGAAGTATTATATTTAAAAAGGCGTTACCATCAATTGTTAAACCAATTGCTTCTGGGGATAATTTGTTTTTAATTACTAAACAAAATTTATTAGTTTGTATAAATTTAAAAAAAAATAAAATTGCTTATTCAATAAAAATTAATAAAGAAATTAGTAATTTTTTAAACTCTAAAGAAAAACCAATTTCAATAAAAACCTTTGCTATGCTGAATGACACATTATTTATTATTTTGAATAATTCTTATTTTATAAATTTTACATTAACAGGAGAAATAATAGAAATTGATAAACTTCCGTCAAAAATTTACTCAGAACCTATCTTTATAAACAGGTCTATGATTTATTTAAATAAACAAAATAAATTAATGCTGGTAAATTAACTACTTGACTTACTACTTAATAAAGATAATTGTGTTATTTTAGCTTCCCCAAGATCATCGGAAGGTTTTACTGGATAATCTCCGGTAAAATAATGATCGCTGAACTGAGGATACATTTTGTTCCTTTTTCCCTGTTCTAATCCTTCATAAAGACCATCTAGACTTAAAAATTTTATTGATTTTGCTTTTATATATTCACAAATTTCTTTATTATTTTTCATATGTGCTAAAAGCTCATTTTTTGTTGGCATATCCACTCCATAAAAATCAGGGTACTTGATTTCTGGACATGCAATTCTAACATGAACTTCTTTAGCACCAGCTTCATAAAGCATTTTTACAATTTTATGACATGTTGTGCCTCTTACCAATGAGTCATCAATTAAAATTATAGATTTATTCTTAACAATACTTTTTGATGGACTTAGTTTTAATTTTACTCCTAGACTTCTAATATTTTGTGATGGTTCAATAAAAGTTCTACCAACATAATGATTTCTTATCAAACCTAATTCAAATTTTTTTTTCGAGTATTCAGAATACCCTAAAGCAGCTGGGACTCCAGAGTCAGGAACTGGAACAACTATATCTGCTTTTATGTCTGATTCTTTTGCTAGTTGTTTACCAAAATTTTTTCTAAACTCATAAGCACATCGACCATTAATCAAACTGTCAGGTCTTGCAAAATAAATATATTCAAAAATACAGGGCCTAGCTTTTTGTGTAGGAAAAGGCTTAATACTTTTAAGCTGATTATTTTCTACAACAACTATCTCTCCATTCTCTACCTCTCTTAAAAATTTGGCACCTACAATATCCAATGCACATGTTTCAGAGGCAAAAATATATGAGTCTTTTAACTTACCTACCACCAAAGGCCTTATTCCGAAAGGATCTCTAACACCTATCAATTTTTTATTTGTCATCAATACAAGTGAATATCCCCCTTGAATTTGGAAAAGAGCATCAATCAACTTGTCGATCATTTTTGATCTTTTTGACTTAGCAATTAATTGCACTATTGTTTCTGTATCACTTGTTGTTCTGAATATTGCTCCATCTTTTACTAGAGTTTCCCTAAGAGCTAACGCATTTGTTAAATTACCATTATGAGCAATACTTATTCCTCCCATATGTAAATCAGCAAAAAAAGGTTGAATATTTCTGAGGGAGGTCTCACCTGTTGTAGAATATCTATTATGACCTATAGCATATTTTCCAGGTAAATTTTTAATTACCTCCTTTTTAGTAAAATGATCACCAACTAGACCTTGTCTTTTTTCTGAATGATAGTTATTACCATCGTAGGAAACAATTCCACAGCCCTCTTGCCCCCTATGTTGAAGAGCGTGCAATCCTAAAGCAACTAACGCAGAAGCATCTTCATGGCTTGATACACCAAATATTCCACACTCTTCTCTTAGTTTATCTGAATTATATTTTTTCAATTTTTTCTTTAGTATCAATGAAATCCTCACTGGATGGAAATTCGTCCACAAGAACCTCACTACCTTTTTTAATTATTTTAAATGAAATAGCATCTTCAGCTGATATACCCCAATTTTGATAAGGATAAAACCAATTTAACAAAGAAAATATACACACAGAAACCACATAACCTTTAAAAAAACCAAATATTAATCCAAAAGTTTTGTCTATTGACCCAACACCAGTCCATGTCACGGCTCTACTTAATGATTTGCCTAAAACAATTGTGATAAATATCGTACAAACAAAAACTGCTATACCTAATCCAAAGTTATTTATAAATGGGGAGTCTATATAATCATTTACCCAAGGTTGAAGCTTTGGAACTAATATTATTGTTAATACTAAAGCAAACACCCATTTCATAAAAGATATAAAACTGAGAGAGAAACCTTTTAAAAAACACTGAATAATGAAATAAATCATCAATACTAAAAAGATAATATCAAAGATATTAATCTCAGATAATGTTTGGAAAATTTTGTCCATGATTAGATAGTTTTTTCAGCACCAAAAGGTTTTAAAACTAAAATTAATTTGGGCAGTAAAGTTAAAACAGATATTAACGCTAAAAGCATTGCAATTCCTGTAAATACACCAAAATAAATTGTAGGTATAAAATTAGATAACACCAAAATTGAAAAACCAAAAATAATTGTTATTGAAGTATTTAAAATTGCTATTCCCACTGTCCTATGACATTTATCTAATGTTTCTTCATATTTACCATATTTATCAAATTCTTCTTTAAAACGATAAATATAATGAATACTGTTATCGACTGCTATTCCAATAGTAATGGCAGCTATTGTGATTGTCATCATATCTAGTGGTATTTCCATAAGTCCAATAATTCCTAATATGAAAAAAGCAGCAATAAAATTTGGAACAACTCCAATAAATGCTAAAATTGTATTTCTAAAAAGAACAAAAAACATTGCTGATATACCCAGCATTACTATACCTAAAGTTAAAATTTGTGATTTAAAAAGACTTTGTAATAAATTATTAAATAAAATCAAAACACCAGCAAGCCTATACTCATTTTTTTCTAAACCTAATTTTTTATCAAGGTCTTCATTAATCTTTTCAATTAGCTCATTTCGCCTTAAATCTTTTAAAGAGTCTTTTATTCTAACGTTTATTCTTGCTTCATCTCTTTCCACAGATATATAGGGTGATACAATTTCTCTTTTAATTTCATTAGGAATCTTACTATATAAAACTGCTATTTCTAAACTTTGAAGTTCTTTTTTATTCAAATCTTCTGCCACTCTTAAAATTGAACCAAACGATAAAACTTTTCCGATTTCTGGTAAAGAATCCAAGTAGTCGTGAACTTTAATAATTTTATCCATTTTATCCCGTGTAAACCAATACTTAGCTTTATCTTCATCCCCCGCATTTTCTTCTTCCCACTCAGAAAACTCATCATCCTCTTTTTGTTTTTGTTTTTGTTTTGTGGGAAAGTTAATTATGATATTTAAAGGTGTTGTGCCACCAAGCTCATCGTCGATTTTTTTCATTCCTTTATAAATTTCTGTTTCTTTGTTAAAATAATTAATGAAACTATTTTCCACTTCTAATTTAGAAATACCAATAACGCTTAATATTAAAACAAATATTGTCATCCCAAATATTAAAAATTTACTTTTTTTTGCAAATGTTCCTAGCATCGATGTTATTATGGATTTCTCATTTCCTTTAACATTTATATCTTGATCTAATGCAAACAGAGTAATTAGTGAGGGCAATAACAAAAAAGTCACTAAAATTGAAACAGACAAACCCATTGTCATCATCCAACCAAAATCTATAATAGGTTTTATTCCGCTAAAAATTAATGAAAGAAACGCGCATACAGTTGTTAGTACTGTGTAAAGAATAGGTAAAAACATTTTTTTAGTTGTCTCTATTACTGCTTCAGCTTTTGATAATTCTTTAAATTCCTTTCTTAGCTGCAAAAATCTTACTGTAACGTGAATATTCATTGCCATATTGAGTATTAGCATCAAAGCAATAAAATTTGAGGATATTACCGTTACTTTCCATCCAACAAAACCTAACAAGCCGATCATTATAACTACCGATGTTATACAGCCAAGCAAAGGCATAATTACCCATTTTATGTTTTTAAAAACAATCCAAAGAGTAATTATTATGAAAGTAAAGACACCAAAACCAAAAACAAGGATATCACTTTTAATGAAGCTCATCATATCATCAGCGATCATTGGTATACCGCCCAAATGAATCTTTGCATTTTCACCGTATTTATTTATTACGTCCCTTATTTCCTCAATATTTTGATGATTTCTTAAATTATATAAATTTTTGTACTCTTCGTATTCTCTAAGAAAATTTTTATAAGTATCCTTCTCTTTTTTTGTAAGCTGACTCTCTAAAGATTGATTATAAAACTTATCTTTAACTTTTATAAATTCAGCAAGTCTTTCATCTTTTTTGAGGTAAACAACAATTCCAGAGGTCTTACCATCCTCACTTATAACGTAATTTTTATAAATCGGACTATTAATTATCTCGTCGAACCCTCGTTTTCTATCAATATCTGGATGAGCTAAAGTTTTATAGTTTTTTAGTCTATCCATTAAACTATCATCAGTGCTTTTAAGTAAAGGAATATCTATAATTGTAATTACACTATCTACCCAAGTTAATTTTTCAATTTTGGATTTTAAAAGCTGTAAATTTAAAATTGTTTCTTTATCTTCAAAACTAGACACAGGTGAATAGGTAAGAAATAGAAAATCTTTTGAATTATATCGTTCGTTTACTTCTCTTAAGAATTTTAAATCTTTATCACCTTCAAGAATTAAAGCATCAGAAGAAGCATCTAAATTAAAATTTTTTGATTGATATACAGAAAGTGAAAATAATATCGCTAAAAATAAAATTGTAAGTTTTGGAAAATCAATGATAAATTTTTTGTAAATATAAGTAAACATACGAGAAACTTCAGATATATCTTAAATTTTTGATAACAAAAATAAAAATTATTGGCTAATTTTTCCTTAAATCTTTGAATTTAGTGTAAATACCCTCAAATTCAACTTTGACTGTTCCGGTAGGTCCATGTCTTTGCTTACCTAATATAATATCAGCCAATCCGTGAACATCGTTCATTTTTGATCGCCATTCTGCATGCTCAATTGATCCTAATTTGGGTTCTTTTCTCTCCAAATAATATGCTTCTCTGTATACAAACATTACAACATCTGCGTCTTGCTCTATTGAGCCAGATTCTCTTAAATCTGCTAATTGAGGTTGTTTATCATCCCTTTGCTCTACAGCTCTTGATAATTGTGATAAAGCTAGAATAGGAACCCCTAGTTCTTTTGCTAAAGCTTTTAACCCTTGTGTAATTTCAGAAATTTCTTGAACACGACCCTCATTTTTATTTGAGTTAGATCTCATTAATTGAATATAATCAACCACGACTAAACTAACTCCAAAAAGACGCTTAATTCGTCTAGCTCTATTACTCAAGGTTGCAATCGTAATTGCAGGAGTTTCGTCAATAAACAGTGGTAAATTATAAATATTTCTTGATGTTTCAATATATCTATTAATTTCCTCTTCAGTTACTTTCCCTCTTCTTATGTCGTCAGATTTTATTCTGGCTTGTTCCGATAAAATTCTTGTAGACAATTGTTCAGACGACATTTCAAGTGAAAAAAAAGCCACCGAGGATTTTTCTTGTCTACTCAATATATCCTGAGCAGCATTGTAAGCAATATTAGTTGCTAATGCAGTTTTACCCATAGAAGGTCTTCCGGCAATAATAATTAAATCTGATTTATGCAGACCACCAAGTTTTTCATCTAAGTCAGATAAACCAGTTGGCACTCCAACGATTCCTCGATCACTTTTCATTGCTTGAGTTGCCATTTCTATAGTTTGGTCTAGGGCTTGATTAAATTTTAAAAATGATTGAGAAAAACTTCCTCTTTCTGCTAAATCAAATAATGATTTTTCAGTATTCTCGATGATTTTTTCTGCATTAAGTTCTTTGGTGTTAAGAGTATCAGAAGATAAATTGTCTGAAATAAGAACCAGTTCTCTTCTTAAGTACATTTCATGAATTATCTTTGCATAGTCAATTGATTGTTTAACTGATCCAGAAAATCGTGTAAGCTTTACCAAATACTCAGTGCCTCCAACTTCATCTAACATATTGTCTTTTTCAAAATAATTCTTAAGTGTTATTGGATTTGCAATCATGCCTTTATTATTTAGGTTTTCAATTACCTCATATATTTTTGTATGAGCGGGATCAAAAAAACTTGTAGGATTTATGATATTTGCAATTTCGTCAATTATATCATTATTGACTAAAATTGAACCTAATAATGCCTGCTCAGCCTCAAGATTTGCGGGTTGTTTTTGATTAGAAGTGTTTTCTGATAATTTGATTTTTTCCACGAAAGAATAATATTATTGTTAGAAATCAAATAAAGTTAAAAGTTACACACTTAATTTCTATCCTGTGGAAAAGTTATGCTGATTGTATTTTGTCTATTTTAATAAAAATTTGAGCTGATACCTCTGAATGAAAATTTATAAAAACCTTGTAGTCTCCGATTTTATTTAAATCTTCTTTTAGAACGATTTGCGAAGGTTTTACCTCAGCTTTTAATTTATCATATATCATAGTTGAAATTTCTTTTGGTTTTATTGAACCATATAGTTCACCGTTTTCTTTACTTTCTTTATTGAAAGTGAAAGATTTTTTATTAATTATTTGAGCTAACTCTTTATATTTTTTTTTCATTTCAATATTTTTTTTATTTAATTCATCTTTTTTCTTTGAAACATATTGCAAATTTTCCTCACTAAATCTAAGGGCTTTTCCAGTCCTTAAAAGAAAATTTCTTCCGTAACCTGGTTTAACAGTAACTTTATCACCTATATTTCCAAGATTCATAATATTTTCTAAAAGAATTATATCCATTTAAATTAATCCCAAAATTTTTGCTCTTTTAATTTCCTTAGTAAGTTTTTTCTGTTTACCACTAGAAACAGAAGTTATTTTTGAGGAAAGAATTTTATTATTATCTGTAATATATTTTCTTAATAAACTTACATTTTTATAATCTATAACTGGAGCGTTTTTTATCGATAATGGGCAAGATCTGTTAAATTTAGCCTCAGATTTTTGAAAGAGACTTAGTTTACTTAGTGAGTTTGAGTTTCTTTTTTGAAATTTTTTACTTTTTCTCTTCATTATTTATCTTCTTTCTTAAAGTATTCCTTATTAGTATCTAACTTTTTATATTTAACAATTAAATGTCTAATTACTGAACTATCTACTTTAATTTTTTTATTTATTTCACTTATTGTTTCCTTATTGCCCTCAAATTTAAAGTGGATATAAAAACCTTTATTATATCTTTTTATTTTTCTTGCTAAATTTAAAAGTCCCCATTCCTCAATTTTGATAACCTTACCAGCATTATCATTGATTAAATTGTTATACTTATCTTTTATGGTTTTTAACTCAGATTTAGCCAGGTCTTGCTTAGTAACTAAAGTATTTTCGTAAAAAGACATAAAAAAGTTTATTGTTTATTAGCTTTAAAATTCATATTATAAAAAAAGGTTTATACTATAATAAATACTTATATCAATACTAATTATCAATGTTTTAACGCTAAATTTATGAATGCTTTTCTATTTCCAGGCCAGGGTTCGCAAACTGTAGGAATGGGACTTGAATTTTATAATAATTTTAAGATTGTAAAAGAAATTTTTGAAGAGGCGGACAACAAACTAAACTTTAAAATTTCAAAAATTATCTTAGAGGGGCCATCGGATGAACTTAAGCTTACACGAAATACGCAACCAGCGATTTTAACTGTAAGCTACTCAATTTTTACTGTGCTAAAAAAAGAATTTAAGTTTGATTTTAGTTCAACAAAATATTTTGCGGGACATTCTTTAGGAGAATATAGTGCTTTGGTCTGTGCTGAATCTCTAAGTTTCAGCGATGCATTGTATTTATTATTTGAAAGGGGAAAGGCCATGCAAGAATCTGTTCCAGTTGGAAAGGGTAGCATGATTGCTGTATTGGGCTTAACTATAGAACAAATAAAAGATCTTATACAAGAAGTGGAAGGTATTTGCGAAATAGCAAATGATAATGCCAACGGACAGACTATAGTTAGCGGAGAAATTAATAGTATGAAAATTTTCGAAAAAAATTTAAAAGAAAAAAAACAAAAATTTATTCCTTTAAATGTAAGCGCTCCATTTCATTGTTCTTTAATGAAATCTGCAGCAGAAAAAATGGAAAGTAAAATTAATTCAACTAATTTTAAAAAACCAATATTTGATATTGTCAGCAACGTGACGTCGAAAAAAGAGAAAGACTTTGAAAATATTAAAAAACTGTTGATTCAACAAATATATTCAACAGTGAGGTGGAGAGAAAGCATTATCAATATTTCAGAAGACAAAGTATCTAATTTTATTGAAATTGGTCCAGGAAAGGTTTTGAGTGGAATGGTAAAACGTACCATAAAAAACACAAATTGCTTTAGTATAAATTCAATTGATGATATTAAAAATATATTAAAATGAATTTAAAAAATAAAAAAATTATTATAACAGGTGCGACAGGCGGTATAGGAAATAGTCTAGTAAAAAAATTTGTTGAACTAGGGTCAAATGTTTTAGCAAGTGGAACTAATGAAGAAAAATTAAAAAAATTAAAGTCAGATTTTAAAAATATAAACACTTTGAGTTTTAAGTTAGATGATCATAAAAACATTGAAACTTTTATAGATAACTGTGCAGAAAAACTTGGTGGCTTAGATATCTTAGTTAATAACGCAGGAATTACATTAGATAATTTGTCCATAAGATTATCTGAAGAAAATTGGAAAAAGGTTATTGATATAAATTTAACTGCCACTTTTTTAATGTCAAAACATGCAATCAAGAAAATGCTTAAAAACAAGTCAGGTAAAATTATAAATATTACTTCTATTGTAGGCCATACAGGCAATCTTGGCCAAGCCAATTATGCTGCATCGAAAGCAGGCATAATTGCTTTTTCAAAATCTTTGGCGATAGAATATGCTAAGAAAAATATTAACGTAAATTGTGTATCTCCAGGCTTTATAAAAACAGAAATGACTGAAAAAATTAACGAAGAATTTAAAAAAATATTAATAAGCAAGATACCGTCCGGTGATTTAGGAACAGGAGAAGACGTGTCGAATTGTGTAGCTTTTTTAGCTTCTGACATGGCAAATTATATTAGTGGAGAAACTATACATGTTAATGGTGGAATGTATATGGCTTGACAATTCTAATTATTTATCTAATAAGAAATTATCATAAAAACAACAGAGGAAATTAATGTCAGAAGATGTAAAAGCTAAAATTAAGAAAATAGTCGCTGATCACTTGGGAATCGAAGAAGAAAAAGTTACTGAAGAAGCAAGTTTTATTGACGATTTAGGTGCAGATAGTTTAGATACCGTTGAATTGGTAATGGCTTTCGAAGAAGAATTTGGTTCAGAAATTTCAGATAGTGAAGCTGAAAAAATATTGACAGTTGGGGACGCAATAAAATTTATTGAGGGAAAAACTAACCAGTAAAATAGTAGTTAATGAAAAATCATGATAATGTCATGGTAATTTTGTCCTCACCTTCAGGGGCAGGTAAAACTACTATTACAAAAAAAATTCAACAAAAATATCAATCATTTAAAATTTCAGTTTCCCACACTACAAGAAAGCCAAGAAAAAATGAAATCGATGGAATTGATTATCATTTTATATCTGAAGAAAAATTTGAACAGTTAATAAAAAATAAAAATTTTTACGAATACGCAAAAATCTTTGGAAACTATTATGGAACACTTAAAGAAAGTGTAGATAAATTAATTTTAAAAAATGACATTATATTTGATATTGATTGGCAGGGCACTAAGCAACTTTCAAAATTTTCTAACTTAAATTTAATTAAAATTTATTTGATACCCCCTAGCAAAAAAGAACTTAAATCAAGATTGATAAAAAGAAATTTAGACTCAGTTGATGAAGTAAATAAAAGATTTAAAGCATTTGATAATGACATACAACATTGGGATGATTACGATTATATATTAATCAACAACAATTTAGAAAATTGTTTTAAGCAAATTGAAAATATAATATTTAATCAGAAAGTTTCTTTTAAAAATTTTCTTCAAACAATTTAGTAATTTTAAAATATTTATCTGGTGATAAATCAGAGGGCCTGTTTTCTAGATTAATATTTTTTATTAAACTAATCTTTTCGTTAGATTTAAAAATTTTATTAAGTGTTTTATTGATCATTTTTCTTTTTTTTGTAAAAAATTGGTTTGTTATAAATTCTAGATTATCCAATTTTTTTATTCTGTAAATATTTTCATTTTTTGGTTTAAACAAAATGACAGTAGATTTAATTTTTGGTCTAGGAAAAAAAGAATTAGGCGAAACATCAAAACTATCTTTAATTATTAATCTATAATAAGTTATAATTGATAATCGTCCGTATTTTGGATTTCCACAATGACTTTTTATTCTATCTGCCATTTCTTTTTGAAACATAAAAATTAAAGTGTTGTAATTTGGTGGCCATTTTTTAAACTTAATCATTTTAACTAGTATTTGTGATGAAATATTGTAAGGCAAATTTCCAAAAATTATTGAATCTTTTTTTAGTTTTTGTTCAAGATTAAATTTAAGTATGTCTTTATTATAAATTGAAACTATTTTATTATTTTTATATTTTTTTTTTAACACATCAAACAATTGATAGTCTTTTTCAATTAACATTAATGATTTAGGTTTCCTTTTTAATATTTGATCTGTCAACGCTCCTGTGCCTGGCCCTATTTCTAAAATGTTTTTATCTTTAACATTACTTAAACTAACAATTTTTTTGATAATATTTTTGTCTATTAAAAAATTTTGACCTAATGATTTTTTATAAAATTTCATTAAGCTATTTTTTTCATAAAATTGACACACTTTAGCAAACTAGTGTAGTCAGCTTTATTTTTACGCACCAAATCTACCGCCGTTCCATGATCAGGTGAAACTCGTATATAGTTTAAACCTAATGTTATATTTATTGCATCAAAATTAAACATAGCTTTAAAAGGAGCTAACACTTGATCATGGTACATTCCAACTACAACATCATAATTTTTGTAATTTTTAATAAAGATAGTATCAGCTACATGTGGTCCAGATATATTTAAATTTAGTCGTTTTAATCTTGTTATAGCTGGAATTAAAATTTTTATCTCTTCAGAGCTTTTAAGAAGCTCACCATTATGTGGATTTAATCCGAGTAAACATATCTTTGGTTTTTTTTTGAATAGTTTACGATAAAAATTATTTAAAGTTGTTAATTTTTTAAGTAAAAGTTGATGATTAATATTCTTAGCAACCTTGCTTATATTAATATGAGTTGTTAAAGGGACGACTGCCAATTTTTTATTGTATATCATCATAACTTCAGAATTATTTCTAATCTTATTTTTCTTGGCTAGAAACTCAGTAACACCAATAACTTTTGTGCTATTAAGCAATTTCTTATCTATAGGACAATTAATAAAGCCACCTAACTTATTTTTAATGCAAATGTTATGAGCTAAACTTAAACTTTTGATTACATATTTGGAAGATGCTTTTGAAGATATTTTAAAAGGATTTTTAAATTTTAAAGGAATATCTAAAATTTTTAAACCAAAGGTTTTATCATTTATAGATTGAATTTTCTTAATCTTAATTTTTAAATTTAATTTTTTTAATTGAGATACTAATAACTTGTAATTCCCAATTAAAAAAATATTCTTTTTTATATTTTTATTTGATTTTCTCCAAACTTTATAAATAATTTCAGAATTAATACTATTAGGATCTCCCAAAACTAAAATTATTTTTTTCATTTGATTACTATTAAAGCGTTATTTTTCAATTTTGATAAATGATTATTAGAGAACATCATTAGATATTCATTTTTTTTTGCATTAACTATATTTTCTTTAATTTTTTGCGAGTTCACATTGTCAATTGTTAAATTTTTAATATCGTTTAATTTTAAAAAAATAATGGAATCACCTTGAAAAATTGGTCTCGATACTTCTCCTATTTTTATTTTTTTTACTTTTTCATAAAATGTTTGTGATAAAGATTTTGAACTCACCCAGCCAATATCCCCACCATTTAAAGATGAGGAAGAAATACTATATTTAATAGCAGTGTTTTCAAATCCTATATCATCAATGTGCTTTTGAATTTGTTCAGCTTCTTTTTCTCTTTCAGATGGATTATTTATTTTTATTTCTATTTCAGCTAGTTTATATTCAATAATACTTTTCTGGTTTTTAATAAAATTACTGAGCTCTTCGTCAATTTCATTATTGTTAATATTAATTTTTTTTCCATAAATTCTAAAAATTAATCTTTGCCAAGCAAATTCAATTTGTATCTCCTTATTGTATTTTTCAAAATCAATTTGATTTTGTTCAAATAATTTTTCAAATCCAGAGATATTTGTGCCGTATTTTGCTGCAATTTCAATTAAATAATTATTTACATTTTTATTATTTTCAATTGGTAAATTTAATTTATTTAACTCTTCTTCTTTTAGTCTTAAATCAATTAAAGATCTCAAAGCAGGTCTTTTAATTGAGTCTATATTATTCTGAGTTAACTCTTGTTGACTCAAAAATAAAGTTGTTTTAACTTTTTGTTTTAAATCGTACGAACTAATAATTTTATTTTCAACTTTAGCAATTATCGAAATCTGAGCCCCAAAAGATTTAGTTGTATTAAAAATAAAATTTAATATAAGGAGTATTGTTAAAAAGAATTTCAGCATTATTATTTATTAAAAGATGGACTATTTACATTTCCAAAAGGAATAAGAGTAAGTTTAAACATTAATGAATTTTCGGATTCAAGTTCCGAATCATCATAAAATTCTCTCCTATAAACTAGGCCTGCTCTCAAACAATCGTTAATATATTCATAACTTAAATTATAAAATTCTGCAGAATTAGTGATTAAATTCCTTTTAGTCTCAAAATTCAATAGACCATTGGTTCCTCTAGCCAACTCAACACTTGTCTTTAAATATTCTTGATCACCTATATGTTTACTTTCTAAAAGATAATTAAAATTAATTTTGAATGGATCTGCATTAAAACTGGTTCTAAACTCATTATAATTTATATCCTTGTAGTTTTGATCAATTGCAAAGTTGTAGCTTATATTCATTTTATCACTTAATTTATAGCTGGAAGCTCCAACAACATCAGACAATTTTTCGTCAAGGCTTGATGAAGAAGGCATTTTTTTATTCTCTTTTAAATTAATAATTTGACCAATTGAAAAATCAAATTCTTTATCCGAGTTATTTATTTTATAATCGAATCCTAGCGTCGTATTTATACCGCTTTCAAAGTTATTGAACACATTTAAACGATCTAAACTAAATATATCAGAATGATTTAATCTAACAGTGTCATCAGACTCTTTACGCATATGATCTGGAGAGTATCTAAATAGCGCTTTCGGAGTAAGAAGATGTTTTGCATTATTCTCGGTTTGCTTAAAAAAATCTATTTCAGCAAGATATCCTATCGCTCCAAACAATTCACTTGTAGTATTTTCCTTATACGCAAAAGCATTTTTAGTTTCGTAATTAATATTCTTTAATTTTCCCAATAACTTTCCTTTTAAACCCGAAGAATAGTTAAAATTTTTAAACTTCCAATTTATATCGTTTACGAAAAGATTTTCTTGTTTATTTGTATCATAGTTATGTATATTTACATTTGACGTAAAATCAGCATTTCCATATCTCTCATTTGAAAATAAATTTTTATCAACTACTATATCTGGTAAAATATATTCAAATCTATCGTTATAACTTTCTTTTAATGTTCTAAAAGCACTTGCTTTAACTCCAAAAAACAAATCATTGTTTTCATGAGCAAAGGCCAATGAATTTTCTAATGTTTCTGTTTCGTAATTTACCAAGTCACTTTCAATTTTATAAAGCTTTAAATATTTGTCATTAGAAACATTTTGTAAATTCAATTCTATTGAATTGCTTGAACCTTTATTACCTTTGAAATTTTTAACAAAATTTGAGAAAAAATGTGTTTTGTCACCAGCTCTTTTTGTATCACTTGTTTTCTTGTATCCCTGTGTATAGCCGAAATCAAAAAGCAAGTTTGACTTCGCGAAAGCTTGACGATACTGACCAAAGATTAGAGGATTTTCGTCTACAAATAATTTACTTGTTAAAGTCAAATCTTTATCTCTGTCTAAAGCAATATAATAAGGAATTTGAACTCCCGCCCCTAAATTTTTTGAATCTGAGAAAGAAGGTGGCAGAAAACCCGATCTACGATCAACTGTCGGATCAGGATGTGATAATTTAGGTAAATAAAAAATTGGTACATCATAAATTTTTATTACAGCATTATCATAATAGATTGTTTTTTTTCTTTTATCATGAGTCATTTCTGTTGCTTGCAATGACCAAGGTGGACATTTATCTTTTTCTCTATAATTACATAATGTAAAAACACTTTTCGTAAATTGATTTTCAAATTCATCAATTTTAACAGTATTAGCAAAAACTCTTGGCTTATTTTTTTCGTTAACTTTAAATGAATCAGCGTTTAAAAATGTTTTTGTATCAGTACCTATGATTTCTCTTTTTCTTTCATCTATATAAATTTGTGTAAAATTATATGAATTATTTTTTGAGTCTTTGATTTGTATTTTTCCAATAGATTTAAAAAAATTATCTTTCGTGGAATAACTAAAATTTTCAAGAGAAATATTATTATTATTTAAGTCTATTATAGTAGCTGGTTTTTCAGATGTTATCGTTTTATTTTTATTATCAAAAAGAATGTCCTCACCAGTTAAATAATATCCATTTGAAGTTCTAATATTTGTTTCCCCAACACTTTTTAGAAGCTGCACATCTTTTTGATATTCTGCATAGTCAGTTTTAAAGACATTATTTTGCTTATCAACAACAATAACATTGTTTCTAAAAATTGTTGAATTGCTCTTTTTGTCAATTAAGATATTATCCGATTGTATATTAAGGTTGTCACCTAACACTGTTGTAAAGTGTAAAGTAACAAAAATTATAATAATTAAAAAATTATTTTTCATTTATCTGTATAATTCCTATGGAAGCAAATAATCCAATTGTAGCCACTGGCACCCATGCTGCCAAAGAAAGGGAAATCCTATTAGTTTGGCCCAAAGCAAGGGATAAATCTTTAAAATAATAAACTCCAACACAGGCAATCAAACCAACCACAATAAACGTAAAATTATTAGATTTTTTTAATGTACTCATCGTTAAAATAGAGGCTAAAGCTGTCATGATAAATAAGAAAAAAGGAACTGATAAAAGGGCATTTAAACTTTGATCTAAATAATTTTTATTATAACCTTTATTTTGCAAAGATTTATAATTTAAAATTAAATCTAAAAAAGACATTGTGTCTAGGTTTTTGAACAAACTATTTATTTTTTCATGGTCATATTTTGATGTTAAAGAGTATTCTTTGGTGAATTCTTGCTTTTGAATACCTTCATTAAATTTACTTATAGTTGCATCATTTAATTTCCACTCATTGCTAGATATATCTGCTGTTTTTGAGTTTATTTTTTCAACCATCGTAAAATTTTCGTCTAAATTAAATATTGTTATGTTTTTTAAAATTTTATTTTTGGTTTCATCAGCGGAGATAATACGATGACCAAAAGGCAAATTTTCTTTTATCCATAGACCATTTTTGTTTATTGTAACTAAATGATCGATATCTCTTGAGTATTGAGACTTAGTTTGTTCATAATATTTTGTCATTACTGAAGTTATAGGATTAATAACAAACAATACAAACCAACCAAAAATAAATGCAGACAATCCTAAAATTATAAATATTTTAAAATTAGAAAAGCCAAAAACTTTCATAGAAAGTAGATCGCTACTATTTCTAAGATGTAAAAGAAACCACATAGAAGAAATAAATATTATAAAAGGAAGCAATTTTATTATTAAACCAGGGATGTAAAGACTTGTTAAAATTATTGGTGTTGAAATAGAAGTATTCAAATTCTTGAAAAATTCAATTTCTTCAAATAAATTTAATATTAATCCAAAGCAGAAAAAAATTAAAATTACTTTTATGATTGTTTTGAAAAAACCTGAGAGTAAATAGTTTATAAAAATTTTATTCATTTATAGATGGACTCCTTTGAAAATTTGTAAATCAATATTAGATATATTATTGGCATCATGATAAATGGAGAAAAAATAAAGAGGCCGCCAATAATTTTAGAGATACCAGTATAACGAATAATTAGTTCTGCATATAACAATATTAGAAAGCTTATCAAAAAAATTGAATATTTGTTTAGAAAAAAGTTTTTTCTACTTGGGTTTTTAATTAGCAGAAAAGAGCAAAGTAAAGCGACAATAGGTACATAAAATGGTAAAATTATTCTTCTATTGAGAACTGTTGTAATTTCTTGCTCAGTATTTTTTTTACAATTCAAAATTGTTTCATCAGGAGATACAAAAATACATCTCAATAAATCGAGTGTTGTGGTTTCTTGTAGTTTAGGAACTTTAATTGTACTGGTCTGAAGATTTGCCAAGTCTATGTTTAATTGAGTGAATTTGATTAAATCACTTTTTGAATTACCTTTATTTGATGTAATAATGTTTCCATCAAAAAGTATCATTCTTTTTTCCTCAACAATTCCTTCTTTAGCTATTATAGTTGTAGTTTTTTTTACAGATGAATTTGATGTAAGATTTTTTAGAACATCTGATTTATCATGAATAAAAACGTTTTTAATTTCATTGTTCACTCTATTCTCTACTAAAAAAGTAAATCCTTTAAAAGAATCACTGAACTGCTGTACTCTTATTGTTGGCACTATAGAATTATACCCATCTTTACTTAATAGATTACGAGATTTATTCAATGCCATTGGAGTTATAAAAGTAGAGAAAGTTAAATAAACAAATAAGACTAATAATGAAATTACGAAAAAAAGATTTACTATTTTGATTTTCTTAACTCCAGATGTCCACAATATAACAAACTCATTTTCTTGAATTTGTTTAACTATAAAAATTATTAGGGCTATTAAAAAAGATAGTGGAATAAATTTAGTTAAAACGCCAAAAAGGTTTAGAAAAGAATATTGAAAATATAATAATACTGAATATCCATTTTCAACAATTAGATCTAGAAAATTAACTGCTCGAACTGTCCAGGCAATGATAGATAACCCAAATAAAATAACAAAAAATGTTTTAAGTATTTCCTTTATAAAATTTTGATAAATTTTGTTTTGTAGCATGGTAATTAGAAGTACTAAAATAATGCAACTTTAATTAAAACTCAACCTATGATAGTACAGTATGATGAATTTTCCATTGAAATATGGTATATTTGAACATATATACCTCAGAACTCTAGTTATTTAAAATTTATGTCTATTAAAATTAATTATTCAAACAAAATAAGTGGTCAGCCAGCAGCTAATTTAGTCTTATTTTCAAATGATAAATTTAGCGTAAGCGGCATAAAAAAATATCTCTCGAATTCGGAGTTTTCTTACATAAATGATTTACTCAAAACAAGTGATATAAAAAAAAACTTGTTTGTTTTCGAGTTAACTTCCAAAAAAAAGATAGTTTTAATATCAATTAAGAATAATTTAAAAACTTGTGATATAGAAAATTTAGGGGCAGAATTTTATGGTCGCATTAATTATGGTAAAAATAGTGAATATTTTATAGTTTCTGATAGTATAGTAAGTAAGCAAAATAATTTTTTAGGTCATTTTCTTCATGGATTAAAATTAAAATCTTATGAATTTAAAAAATATAAAACTAAAAAAGAAACAAGACTTATATCAATCAATGTATTAGGAAATAAAAACAAACCTTCAGTTCAAAACCAATTAAAATTTAAAGCTTTGGAAGAGGGAACTTTTTATGCCAGAGATTTAGTTTCGGAGCCAGGTAATATTCTTCATCCAGATGAATATGTTAAAAGAATAAATTCTCTCAAAAAAGATGGTTTAAAGATAAGTATATACGATGAAAAAAAATTAAAAAAACTTGGCATGCATGCTTTACTTGGAGTAGGCCAAGGAAGTGTAAGAGGTTCATACTTAGTCACAATGGAATGGAATGGAGCTAAGAAAGAATCTAAACCTTTAGCATTCGTGGGTAAAGGAGTTTGTTTTGATACTGGTGGGTATTCACTAAAACCAGCAAAATTTATGGAGGATATGACTTATGATATGGCAGGCTCTGCTACAGTAGTTGGGCTCATGAAAAATTTAGCATTAAGAAAGGCAAAAATTAATGCTGTCGGCGTTGTGGGTCTGGTAGAAAATATGGTCAGTGGTAATGCACAAAGACCTGGAGATATTGTAAAATCTTACAGTGGCAAAACTATAGAAGTATTAAACACTGACGCTGAAGGTAGATTAGTTTTGGCTGATGCATTAACTTTTACTGAAAAAAAATTTAAACCAAAATTTATTGTTGACTTAGCAACTTTAACTGGAGCTATAATAGTATGTTTAGGTTCGGAATATGCTGGGCTTTTTTCAAATGATGACAAGTTATCAAAACAAATTTTTAACGCTGGAGAAAAAGTGGAGGAGAAAGTATGGAGAATGCCTCTTCATGAAAACTATGATAAACTCATGAATTCAAAAAATGCTGATATGCAAAACATAAATTATGTTGGTGGGGCGGGATCAACAACAGCTGCTCAATTTCTGCAGAGATTTATTTTAAACAAAACGCCGTGGGCTCACTTAGATATTGCAGGTATGGCTTTTTCAAAATATGGCGGAGCTTTAAATTCTGGAGGAGCAACCGGATTTGGAGTTAGATTGTTAAATCAATTAATTGAAGAAAATTATGAGTAGTATAGAACAAACACTCTCGATAATTAAACCTGATGCGGTAGAAAGAAATTTAATTGATAACATAAAGTCAATCTTTATTAAAAATAACCTGAAGATCAAAGAAGACAAAAAAATTCATTTAACAAAAGAGGAAGCTGCAGAATTTTACAAAGTTCATCAATCTAAACCATTCTATGATGATTTATGTTCTTATTTATCGTCAGGACCAATTGTAGTTATGATTTTAGAGGGCAAAAATGCTGTGTTATTGAATAGAAAACTAATGGGAGCGACAGATCCAGCAAAGGCAGAGGAAAACACAATACGTAAACTTTATGGAAAATCGATTGATAAAAATTCCGTGCACGGATCAGACTCTGTTGAAAATGCTGAAAAAGAAATCAGTTTTTTCTTTAAAAATTAATTATATCTAAATATTTTAATTATTGCTTCCGAATAAGCTTTATGCTCTAGTTTCTGTGTTTTTTTTTTCAATTTGAAAACATCATCAGTTTTATTAATGAAAAAACTCTTTTTAGTAATAATTTTTCCACTATCTAATTTCTCGTTTACAAAATGAACAGTACAACCGGTCAATTTTTCTTTATTTTTTAATACTCTTTCAAATGTATTAAGGCCTTTAAATTTTGGAAGTAAGGAAGGATGAATATTGATAATTTTTTTTCTACAACTATTAATAAAATTTTTTGAAAGAATCTTCATATATCCAGCTAGACATATTAAAGAAATTTTGTATTTGTTAATTTTTTTATGAATTTTTTGTTCAAAATTTCTTTTTTTTGTATCAACGATTAAGCATGGTATTGAATTTTTTTTTGCAATTAAAATTCCCTCCGCTTTTGGATTATCACATATAACTAGATTTATTCTTATAGGAAAAAAATATTCTCTCGAATTTTTGATTAAGTTTTTTAAATTAGTACCCTTACCAGATATGAAAATACAAGCATTTTTTTTTACCATCTAATATTATTTATTAGGTTAATTCTTTTCTTTTTATTGGAAACATATCCGATTTGATATGGTTCATAATTTTTTGAAAAATATCTTTTAATTTTGCTAAAATTTCCCTTATTAATAATGATACAAAAACCTATTCCACAATTAAAAGTATTAAGCATCTCGACTTCTGAAATATTTTTACTTTTCAACCATTTAAATATTTTTTTTGTTTTAATTTTAGAAAGATCTATATCTATGCTTAGTTTTTTAGGTATAGACCGAACAATATTTTCAACTAGACCACCACCTGTAATGTGAGCTGCAGCATTTACTAAATTTTTATTTACCAATTTAAGTATCTCTTTTGTATAAATTTTTGTTGGTTTCAAAATTTCATTTTTATGTTTCACTGGTAATTTGTATTTTTTTAAAATCATTCTTAAAAGTGAATAACCATTTGAATGAAGGCCGCTTGAAGGAATTGCGACTATTAAGTCATTTTTCTTGACTTTATTTTTCCCTAAAATTTTTTTTTTGGAAACTATTCCTACACTGAATCCTGCCAAATCAAATTTATCTTTAGAATAGATACCTGGCATTTCGGCTGTTTCACCACCAATAAGTTTACAATCTGAAATTTTACAACCTTTTAAGATACCGTTTAAAATTTTTTTTGTTTTGACGAGATCTAACTTTCCCACGGCAATATAATCTAAAAAAAATAATGGTTTAGCACCTTGAACTATTAGATCATTTACGCACATTGCAACTAAATCTATCCCGATTGTGTTAAATTTTTTGTATTTATCCGCTAAATCTAATTTTGTTCCAACTCCATCAGTGGATGATACAATTAAAGGATCTTTTATTTTTATATTACTAATGTCAAAAATGGATCCAAAAGCACCAATGTTTTCTTTTGAAAATGAACTATTCGTTTTTTTGACATTTTTGTTTGTTATTTTTGCAATGTGGTTTACAAATTTATTAGCTACAGAAATGTTAACACCACTTTTTTTGTAACTATTTTGTATTTTTTTCATGGATAAAGATGATATTTAGCTAATTATGAAAAAATTAATATTTTTATATGCTATAATAATTATTTTCTTTAAAACTGGAAATGTTTTATCGAATAACAACATTTTTAATGTTAATAATATTGAGATAAGTAAAGAATTTTCAAAAAATAAACAAAAAATAGTCAATCAATCATTTAGAAAGGCATTTGATGAACTCACCAAAAGACTTTTGCTAGAAAATGATTACAAAAAGACAAGCAGCCTGGACCTAAAGGACATTAAAAGATTAATTTCCTACTACCAAATTATTACACCTAATACAGAAAACGCTGAAAACAAGAATATTATTGTTAATGTATTTTTTGATAAAAAAAAAATGCATAACTTTTTTTTTAAAAGAAATCTTCTTTATTCAGATATAATCAACACAGAAGTAATTATATTTCCATTACTAAAAAAAGATAAAAAATTTTTTGTATATTCTCAAAATTATTTTTATGATAATTGGAATACACAAAATGATGATGAGATTATCCAATTTTCCCTTCCAGTAGAAAACATTGAAAATATTCAAACCATTAATCTAAATAAAGACAGAATTTACAAAATAGATATTTATGATTTTTTTAGTGAATACCCAACAAGTAATATTGTTTTTGCTAATATCGAAATAAATAAAAACTCCGTGGACATTTTTTTAAATACTAGAATTGAAGGGAAAAAAATCAATAAAACATTGAATTTATCTAATAAAGAAAATTTAAGTGAGGAAGATTTTAACGAGTTTATAATTAAAAAAATCAACCAGACAATAAAAGACTTGATAAAATCACAAAACTTAATCGATGTTAGAACCCCTTCGTTCTTAAATGTCAAAATAAAATTGAACAAAAAAGATAATTTAGTGCAGTTTAGCAACAGAATAAAAAAAATCGATTTAATTGATAATTTTTATGTGCAACAACTAAATAAGGATTTTATCATTGTTAAAATAAAATATCTCGGAAAAATTAATAAGATTATTAACAAACTCAAAAATGAAAAAATTCATCTCAAAATGAATAATGGGCAATGGCAATTGAGCATAATTTAATGAATCAGCTTACTTTTAAATTTCCATTTAAAAAAAAATACTACGAACAAGATTTCTATGTTTCAAAAAATAATTTTTCTGTTTTTAAACTAGTAGAAAGTTGGCCAAATTGGCCGGAAAAATGGGTAAATATTTTTGGCCCTGTTGGAAGTGGGAAAACACATTTGGCTAATATTTTAAAAAAAAAAAATTAAAAAAGCTTTCATAATAGAAGCGATTAAAATAGATGATACGATTTTAAGTAAATTTCAAAATACAGATTGTATTATTATTGATAATTACAGTTCAAATATAGATGAAAAGCTACTCTATACAATTTTGAATCAATCAAAGCAGGAAGATAAATATATTGTTATCAATTCAATATCACCTATTAAAGATATTACACATTCATTAGAAGATTTAAGATCTAGAATTACAAGTTTCGTAAATTTTGGTATTGAGTTACCAACAGATGACTTGTTAAGAGTAATAATCACTAAATACTTTTCTGATAAACAAATTGATATTAGCCCTAAAGTATCAGAGTATGTAATAAAAAATGTTGAACGTTCGTATGAAAAAATATTTAAAATTATAAAAGAAATTGACGAATTGTCTTTATCTTCTGGAAAATCGATAAATATTAATTTAATAAAAAAAGTATTAACAAATGAATAAATATAGAACTCATCATTGTTCAGAATTAACTGATAAAGAAACAGGAAAAACAGTTTCCTTATCCGGATGGTTGCACAGAAAAAGAGATCACGGAAATTTACTCTTTATTGATTTGAGAGATCATTTCGGTCTGACTCAATGTGTTATAGAAAATAAAAATAAGTTTTTTTCCTTATTGGAAAAACTGAAACCAGAGTCTGTTATTACTATAAAAGGCAAAGTTTCAAAGAGAGAAAAAGGCACTGAAAATCTAGACCTATCAACTGGTAAAATTGAAATTAACATTGAGTCTGTAAAAGTATTATCTGAAGCAAAAGAATTACCAATGCCAGTTTTTGGTGAGCAAGACTATCCAGAAGACATACGACTTAAGTACAGATTTCTAGATTTAAGAAGAGAGGAAATGCACAAAAATATTATTTTACGATCCGAAGTAATATCTTTTATAAGAAAAGAAATGCTAAAATTGGGATTTTTAGAATTTCAAACACCGATTTTAACATCTTCAAGTCCTGAGGGGGCAAGAGATTTTTTAGTCCCAAGCAGATTAAATAAAGGAAAGTTTTATGCTTTGCCACAGGCTCCTCAACAATTTAAGCAGTTGGTGATGATATCCGGATTTGATAAGTATTTTCAAATAGCTCCTTGCTTTAGAGATGAGGACGCAAGAGCAGACAGAAGTCCAGGGGAATTTTATCAACTGGATATCGAAATGTCATTTGTTGAACAAGAAGACGTTTTTAAAGTGGTTGAAAAATTAATGGTGAATTTATTCAAAAAATTTTCAACGAAAAAAATAATAAATGAAACGTTCCCTCGAATTTCTTTTGAAGAATCAATGATGAAGTATGGTACGGATAAACCTGACCTAAGAAACCCTCTTGTGATTAGTGATATAACAAAAATTTTTACGAGAGAGGACGTAAAATTTGAGATTTTTAAAAAATTAGTTAAAAGCGGTTCTTCTGTAAGATGCATCACAACAAAACAAACAAAAGACAAACCTAGAAGTTTTTTTGATAATATAGATAAATGGGCAAAAGACCAAGGAGCGTCTGGTTTAGCTTATTTTACCATTGAAAAAACTGATAAAATTTCAGCTAAAGGCCCAGTGGGAAAATTTTTCAGTGAAAGTTCTTTATTAGAAATCATGAAAATCACAAACGCCCAAGTAGGGGATAGTATTTTTTTAGCATGTGGAAAAGTTAGTGAAATAGAAAAAATTTTGTCAGTTTCAAGAGACAAAATTGCAATGGATTTGAAATTAATTGATGAAACTCAATTTGCCTTTTGTTGGATAGTTGATTATCCAATGTTTGAAACAGACGAGTTAACTAAAAAAATTAAATTTAGCCATAATCCATTTTCTATGCCTCAAGGAGATATAAAAAACTTGAATCTCAATGATCCGTTAAAAATAAAAGCATTTCAGTATGACATTGTGTGTAACGGTGTAGAATTATCTTCAGGAGCTATTAGAAATCATATACCTGAATTAATGTATAAATTATTTTCAGTTGCAGGATATAGCAAAACTGAAGTTGAATCTAAATTTAGCGGTATGTTAAACGCATTAAGTTATGGCGCTCCTCCACACGGAGGTATAGCACCCGGTATTGATAGAATTGTAATGTTATTGGCAAGTGAAAAAAACATCAGAGAAATAACACTTTTTCCAATGAATCAAAACGCTCAAGATCTGATGATGGAAGCTCCTTCCGAAGTCGATACAAAACAGCTAAAAGAAATTGGAATAAAAATTGATAATAAGAAAAGTTAGTTTTTCGTTTTTAAATTAATTCTGACATCGGTAAGATCTACAAGCTTTTGTTCGTAATTACTTCTAACAAAACCTTTTGATGTAATATTTTTTACTATTTTTAAAAATTTATCATCGGTAGCATTACTACTTACATCTTTTGTACTAGCAATAGATGGTGTGTGGGCAAGTTTCTCTTTTCCAAGATAAGAAATTGCGAGTTCTCTAAAAACATAATCAAGTATCGAGGAAGCACTAAGAATTCTATCATTACCTATCACTTTGCCAGATGGTTCAAATTTCGTATCTATAAAAGCGTCAACATATTCATCCAGAGGTACACCATATTGAAGCCCTAAAGAAATTGCTATAGCAAAATTATTCATCATTGCTTTAACAAGTTCACCTTCTTTATTAGTATCAATAAAGATTTCTCCAATTTTACCGTCATCATACTCACCAGTATGTAAATAAACTTTGTGATCACCGATTTGAGCCTTCTGAATATAACCTTTTCTTCTGTCAGGCATTTTAAATCTTGCATTGTTTTTTGTTTTTAAATTAAAGCTATTTTCATTATTTTTGCTCTTTTTATTAACAATCTTTTCTGTAATAGAAGAGTGCAAAACACTATCTTTTTTGCCTTCTTCATCAGAAGATTTAATTTGTTCTCCAATTTTTTTGGTTTTACGGTTGTTAAGTTTGACGTCAATGACCTCAACCTCTCCATCTGTTCGACTGTCAATTTTTGACAATTCTTGGTCATTTAAATTATCAAGAGAATGAACCGTTTTGAAGGTACAAGTATAATAAGTTTCAACTATAAATTTTTTCATTTTAAAGGAATCTTCTTTAATAGTTATATAGCAAATAAAGAAATTGTCTGGTATAAATAATTATACACTTTTAAAGTGTGTGGACTTATTAAACTAACTATCAAAATGATTTTAAAAATTTTCTTTACTTGGTGGAATAGACAAACAATAGGAACTTTTTTGAAAACTTTGTTTTCAGGAAAATTAGTTGGCAAAGATAAATATGGCAACAAGTATTATAGAAGCAAAAATGATGAAAGATGGGTAATTTATTCAGGTCATATAGAAGCAACAAAAATTACATCCGAGTGGTTTTTGTGGATTCATCACACGGTAAATAAAATTCCAAACCAAGAGGAAAAAAGGTATTTTTGGCAGAAGGAACATTTAGAAAATAAAACAGGTTCTAAAGACAGTTTTAAGCCTATTAAAATTAAAAAGGATGAAAAATTTAAAAAATATGAGACTTGGAAGTAAATTAATTTTTTTCATTTTTTCTTTTTTAATGTTTTTTTCTTACTCTTTAGCAGAAGATGAAATATTGAGCTCTCCCTTAATAAATTTAAGTGATTTAAAGCCAAGCTTTGAGGAAATTGATGATTCCATTAGTGATGAAATGGTTGGAGATAAAATTCAAAATAAAAACCAAACCAATTCTAAAAATAGCTCGACAAATGCAAAATTTATAGGCTTGGACAAAATCACTGCGAAAACTTCAGTTATTGAAGTTAATTTAGGTGAAGCAAAAAAATTTGGTCCATTAGAAATTAAAGTACTTAAATGTGGAAAATTTACCTCAGGAAATAAAATTGATAATGTTGCTTATTTACAAGTAAAAGACTTGACTGAAAACAATAGCGAAAAGGTATTTATTTTTAATGGATGGACTTTTTCATCTGACCCAACTCTAGCTCCTTTTGATCATGCAATCTATGACTTACAATTAGTCAATTGTAATAAAGTTTAGTAGAATTTTTCTTTACCTAGCCAGTTAGTATCAAAATCAGAATTTACAAACTTTTTATGAGATAATATTTTTTTATGTAGATCTATAGTGGTTGTTATTCCCTCTAAAACAAATTCATCTAGCGATCTTAAAGTTCTTTGTATTGCTTCGGATCTATTTCTCCCTTTGCAAATTACTTTTGCTATAAGGCTGTCATAATAAGGAGTAATCTTGCATCCTTGAAAAATAGAGCCATCTACTCGAGTTCTAAAACCCGAGGGCTGATGACATACATTAATTGTACCAGGACTGGGTTGAAAGTCTAAAGCAGGATTTTCAGCATTGATTCTGCATTCAATAGAATGGCCTCTTGGATCTATATCTTTTTGTTTTAATGCAGTTTCTCCAGTAAATGCTATCCACAATTGTTCTTTTACAATATCTATACCAGTTTGTACTTCAGTTACTGGATGCTCCACTTGAACTCTTGTATTCATTTCTAAAAAGTAAAATTTTCCATTTTCATAAATAAACTCAACAGTTCCAGCTCCTTCGTAACCTATTTGTTCAACCATTCTGACAGTTTTAGAAAGGATGTCTTTTCTTTGATTTTCTGTTAAGACTGGACTTGGAGTCTCCTCTACTAACTTTTGATGTCTTCTCTGTACCGTACAATCTCTTTCACCTAAATGAACTGTTTTATTTTTTCCAGACATGACTTGAACTTCTATGTGCCTTGGGTGTTTAAAATATTTTTCTATATATAAATCATCTTTACCAAAATATTTTTTTGCTTCATTTTTTGCAGTAGAAAACAAATTTTCTAGTTGACCTTCTTCTTCAACTATTTTCATACCTTTGCCACCTCCACCGCCAGCAGCTTTAATTAATACAGGATAACCGATTTCTTTGCATATAGATTTGGCCTCTGAAATAGACTTTACCTCTCCCTCTGATCCTTCAATTACAGGTAAACCATATTTTTTTGCTATTTTTTTTGCTTCAATTTTGTCTCCCATCTTTGAAATTAAATCTGCACTTGGACCAATAAATTTAATACCGTGCTTTGTTGTAATCTCAGCAAATTTTGCATTTTCTGATAAAAACCCATATCCAGGATGTATTGCCTCGGCGCCAGTTAAATCCACTGCAGACATAATTGAAGAAATATTTAAATAACTATTTTGTGGTTGATGAGAACCTATGCAAACACTTTCATCTGCTAGTCTTACATGCATTGCTTCTGAATCCACATCTGAGTGAACTGCTACAGTTCCAATTCCCCACTCTTTACACGCTCTGATTATTCTTACAGCAATTTCACCTCTGTTAGCTATCAAAACTTTTTTAAACATTATTATTTAAGAAGAATTAGGGTTTGTCCAAACTCCACTGGTTGACCATCGTTAACCATAATCTTTTTTACAACACCATCACTTGTTGAAGGAACATGGTTCATTGTTTTCATTGCTTCAACTATCATAACAGTTTGGCCCTTTTTAATTTTATCACCAACCTCAACAAATTTTTTACCGCCAGGTTCAGGCGCTAAGTAAGCTGTTCCAATTATGGGAGACTTAACCCTTATACCGTCACTTTCATCTGATTTATTCAAAACTGCTTTATTTGGAGAAACTATTGCAGATGATTTAATTTGTTCAACTGCTCTTGATGCTTTTGAAACTTTAATTTTATGTTGACCTTCTTGATATTCAAGTTCAGTCAAATTAAAATCATTAAGATGATCTACTAACTCTTTAATCAGTTTTTTATCAATTTTCATTTTTTAAAAAAACTTTCATTGCTTGCAAAGCCATAATATATCCATCTGTTCCAAAACCGCAAATAATTCCATTAGCTACTTTGCTTATTAATGACTTATGCCTGAATTCTTCTCTATTATAAATATTAGTTATATGCAATTCAATTATAGGTATTTTAAGAATCTTTAAAGCATCATGAATGGCAACAGATGTATGGGTATAGCCTCCAGCATTGATTATTAACCCATCTTGCTCTTCTCTTGCTTTTTGTATTTGTTCTACTAATTCGCCTTCGATATTTGATTGAAAAAAATGTAGGCTTATATTATTTTTCTTTGAAAATTCTATACAATTTCCCTCGATATCTTTTAGAGTGACATTACCATATTTTTCCTTTTCTCGTTCACCTAAAAGGTTGAGGTTTGGACCATTAAGAATTATAATTTTATTCATCATTAAAAATATAAGGTAATTAATTAACTCAATTATGGCAAAAATACAATTAAATGGAAAGAACATTAAAATTGAACAGGATTTTACAATTTATGATGTCCTAAAAAAATTTAGGCTAAATAATAAAAAAATAGCAGTCGAACACAATGGAGTAATTATTTCCAAATCATCGTATAAAAAAAAATACTTAAAAGGTAATGACAAAATAGAAATAGTTCATTTCATAGGTGGAGGTTAATTGAAAAAAGATATTTTCAAAATTAGCAACATAAATCTTAAGTCAAGACTGATCATAGGTACTGGCAAATATAAAAATTTTAAAGAAACAGCTAAAGCTATTGATGCATCTGGAGCGGATATGGTCACTGTAGCTGTAAGAAGAGTGAATATTACTGATAAATCTAAACCTATCTTAACAGATTATATAAATTCAAAAAAAATCATTTTGTTACCTAATACAGCAGGATGTTTTAATTCGGATGACGCTTTAAGAACTTTACGTCTTGCAAGAGAAATGGGAGGATGGAAACTTGTTAAATTAGAAGTCTTAGGTGATAAAAAAACTTTGTTTCCGAATATGATTGAAACACTTAAATCAACTAAAATACTGGTTAAAGAGGGTTTTAAAGTAATGGTTTATTGCACAGACGATCCCTTATTAGCAAAAAAACTAGAGGATTGTGGTGCATCAGCAATTATGCCATTAGCATCACCTATTGGTTCTGGTTTAGGATTACAAAATAAAATAAATATTTCTTTAATCATCAAACAAAGCAAAGTCCCTGTAATTGTGGATGCAGGTATTGGAACTGCTTCAGACGCAACTATAGCTATGGAAATGGGTTGTGATGGTGTTTTAATCAATAGTGCGATTGCTAAAGCAAAGAAACCAATTTTAATGGCTAAAGCATTTAAGAATGCAGTAATTTCAGGAAGGGAGTCATTTTTGGCAGGAAGAATGAAAAAAAATTTTTACGCTTCTCCTAGCTCACCAATAAAAGGGCTAATTTGATTTTTTCTTTTTCCTTATCCACAGGGTTCTAAGTTTTTTTGTTTTTTTTCTTGAGGATTTAAGTTTTTTTGATTTTTTTAATTCAATCTTATTTTCAGCTTTAACTTTTTCATCTTTCTTTTTGCTCAAAGTATTGCTTTTAATGAAATTTATTTTGTCAATTTTTTCTACTGTATCTATAACTTTCTTTGATTTATTTAAAAGCTCAATTTTGTATTCTGGAATAACAAGTCTTGAGTCAGGCATAAAATTTATTTTTATAGAGTATTTTTTCTCAAAATAATCAATTTCTCTAAATAAATTATTTTCAATATAAATTTTGACTTTTTCAGGGATAAAAGTTTTTACAATTTTAACTTTATTTGTAAAAGCTAACAACTCTATTTTCTTAATTATTTTTTGGGCAAATGATTGCAATGAAAGTATTGTCTCCCAATTTATTGAACCTTGCCTCAATCTTTGTCTTGTCATTTCAAGTAAACCAAAATTACTAATTCTTCCTACTTGAATACGGGCTCTATCTTTTCGAATACTTTCTCTCATTTTTTTTTCGACAGAGCGTCTATTGTAAAAATTCATCATATCGATAAAGTCTACAACTATTAGTCCAGATAAATCTCTAAGCTTAATTTGACGTGCAATTTCTTCAGCTGCTTCCAAATTTGTGTTTAGAGCGGTTTTTTCGATGTTAGTCTGTTTTGTAGATTGCCCAGAATTGATATCTATCGCAACCAAAGCCTCAGTTGGATTTATAACTAGATAACCTCCCGATTTTAATTTTACAGTTGGTTCAAAAATATTATTTAATTCTCTTTCAATATTTGCGTCGTGAAAAAGTGGAATTTTACCTCTATATTTTTTTATATTTTTTACGTTTTTTGGCATCAGCTCTTTCATAAATTTTTTTGCTTTCTGATAAGCTTCATTACCGTCAATATAAACATTTTTCGTGTCATTATCGTAAGTGTCTCTTAAAGTTCTCTTGATTATGTCGCCTTCTTCATAAACCAAAGATGGCGCATTAGAATTTAATGCTTTCTCACCAATTTCTTCCCAAGTTTTCAAGGTGTTTTTAAAATCTTTTTCAATTTCATTTTTTGTTTTGTTCGCACCTGCAGTACGCACTATAACTCCCATACTTTTAGGAATTTCAATTTCATTCAATATACTTCTAATTTTTTGTCTATCATTCGAATTAAATATTTTTCTTGAAATTCCTCCACCTTTAGGGGTGTTGGGCATAAGAACCATATATTTTCCTGCCAGTGAAATGAAAGTTGTTAAAGCCGCTCCTTTTTGACCTCTTTCCTCTTTAATAACTTGTATCAATATAACTTGGCCAGGTTTAATAACTTCCTGAATCCTATATCTTTTTAATCCGTAAGATGTATTTAACTCTTCCCTGTAATTTTTTTTAACTTCATCTTCAGCTTTAACAGAATTTTTTTCCTCAATTTTATCACTTTGATTTTCAGAACTTTTTCCATTTGAAACTTCTTCTAAAGCTTTATTTTTAAGATCCTCTCTAATTTTTTCTTCTGCATCTTTGATTTTTTCTTTATCCTCAGAGGGGATTTGATAATAATCGGATTGAATGTCATTAAATGCTAAAAAACCATGCCTTAATCTTCCAAAATTAACAAATGCTGCCTGAAGGGATGGTTCAACTCTACTGATTGTTCCTAAATAAATATTGTTTTTAAAGTTTAACCTGTTTTTGTCTTCATACTCATATTCTTCAATTGAAGAATTAGATTTAAGAACAATACGGGTTTCGTTAGGATGCGATGCATCGATATATAAATTTTTTTCCATTTTAGTTGAATTCCTTTTAATCTGTTGAAACTTTTTGTTTTAGTCATACTTATATAATATACATTTTTACATTAATTGCACTTATATTTACACTTGTTTATATTAACTATGCCCTAAGAAAGCCAAATTTAATACGTTAGATAATAATATGTTTAAATTTTTAAATTTCTCAATTAAATTTTTTATTATATTTGCACTTGTATGCTTATTTTTTGCTTTTTCTACTTTATGGTATTTTTCTATCGGTTTGCCTGATTATAAAAAATTATCAAATTATCAACCTCCGATTTCTAGCAGGGTTTATTCAAATGATGGAAATTTAATAGCCGAATATGCTCTTGAAAAAAGACTATTTATACCATTTGAGTCCATACCAAAAAAAGTCATTAATTCATTTTTATCAGCAGAAGATAAAAATTTTTTTGATCATCCAGGTATTGATGCAAAAGGCATACTTAGGGCATTAATAAAAAATTTAAGTAATATTAGTGAAAACAAAAGATTAGAGGGAGCTTCAACAATTACTCAGCAGGTAGCAAAAAATTTTTTATTAACAAATGAAGTTTCTTTAAATAGAAAAATTAAAGAAGCCATTCTTGCTTTTAGAATAGAGAGAGCATATTCAAAAGAGCGGATTATAGAGTTATATTTAAATCAAATATATTTAGGGCAAGGAACATATGGAATAGCAGCTGCTAGCTTAGAGTATTTTGATAAATCAGTAAAAGATTTAAATTACACTGAAGCAGCTTTATTAGCTGCTTTACCGAAAGCACCAAGTAGATACGATCCTTTCAAATATCCTGAAGTAGCAAAATTTAGAAGAAATCTAGTTTTACAGAATTTAAAAAATAATAATTATATTGATAAAAAACAACTGATAAAATTCAAAAATACAAGCATAAAACTCAAAAGAAGAAAAATTAAAATACTGAATGAGGCAAACTCTTATACAGAAGAAGTTAGAAGATCTATCAAAGAAAAATACGGATTTAAAAAACTTTATTCAGAAGGTCTGTCCATAAGAACACCGCTAGATATAAAATTTCAAATCCAAGCTATAAAATCATTAAGGTATGGAATAGAGTCATTTGATAGACGACACGGGTATAGAGGTGCAATTACAAATAAATTTAAGAATTCTAATTGGGAAAATGTTGTTAAAAATTTTAAAATTGATCCGACTCTTAATTGGAAAAAGGCCGAAATTACTTTATTGGATCAAAATAATATTTTTTTTAAGACACTTAAAGGTGTTAACGGCAAAATAGAGAAACAAAAAATTAAGTGGGTTTTAAAGAATAAACAATCAATTACTGATAGATTTAAAACAGGAGACATAATATTTGTAAAAAAAGAAAATCAATATTGGAATTTAAAACAGTACCCAAGAGTAAATGGGGGGATTGTTGCTTTAGATCCTTATACTGGCGATGTTAAAGCTTTAGTAGGAGGATTTAATTTTAAATCAAGTGAATTTAATCGTGTTACTCAAGCAAAAAGGCAGCCTGGATCAGCTTTTAAACCAATTGTTTATGCCGCAGCTTTAGAAAACGGATACTCGCCCAATTCAATTATTTTAGATGCCCCCTTTGTTGAAAGCCAAGGGGTAGGACTTAAAGATTGGAAGCCTGAAAACTATGGAAAAAAATTCTACGGTCCCTCTACTTTAAGAAAAGGAATTGAATACTCTAGAAATTTAATGACAGTAAGAATTGCAAAAACATTAGGTGTTAATAGAATTTTAAATTTGTCAAATAAATTAAAAATTTATAATGATATACCTGAATTATTATCGGTTTCTTTAGGTGCTGCAGAAACTTCTTTGATAAATTTGACTTCGGCTTACGCAGCATTTGTTAATGGAGGGAAAAAAATTAACCCAAATCTAATTACTAGGATTCAGGATAGAAGAGGTAAAACTATTTATAAATTAGAAAATAAAAAGTGCGTAGGGTGTGATAAATTTCTGAGTGAAGATGATACGTTTCCAGTAATACAACATAACAGCGAAAGAGTTTTTAGTGAAGAAACAGCTTATCAGATGACATCTATTCTAGAAGGAGCAGTTTTAAGAGGAACTGGAAAAAAACTTAGAGACTTAAAAGTACCTTTAGCGGGTAAAACTGGAACAACAAATAATAATTTTGATGCTTGGTTTATCGGTTTCTCCTCTAATCTAGTGGTGGGAGTTTACGTCGGTTTTGACAATCCTAGAACTTTAGGAAAATTTGAGACAGGCTCTAAAGCCGCGCTTCCAATTTTCAAGGATTTCATAAAAAATGTTTTATATAAAGAAGATTTCAAAGAATTTAATATCCCTAAAGGGATATTTTTAACTTCTTTGAACTATGATACAGGAAAAAGATCCTCAATAGGTGATAAGAATACAATTGTCGAGGCTTTAAAATCAGAAGATATTAACAATATAAATAATAACGAATTAATTTCAATTACGAATTATGATAAACTTATAAAGTTTAGACAATTTTATTAATGCAAAATTTTGAAAACAAAATAATAAAAGTTGAAAACATCCTAAATAATATTAGGGGGTATCTTTGAAAAAAATCAAATAAGTTCAAAGCTTAAAGGGTTCGAAAAAGATTTAGCAAGCGAAAATTTTTGGAAAGATCAAAATAAAGTTAAAAAAGTTGTTAAAGAAAAAAAAATATTTGAAAAAATATTAAATACTTACGAAAGCTCCTCAAAAGAACTAAACAATTTAAAAGATCTTCGCAATTTAGCTTTAGAGGAAAAAAATGAAGAAATCTTGCAAGATTGCGAAATGAAAATTGATAGTTTATTTAAAACAATTAAAGAGGCGGAGATTAATTGTTTTCTCTCTGGAGAAAACGATAATTTCAATATTTATCTAGAAATTCACGCTGGAGCCGGGGGAACCGAAAGTCAAGACTGGGCAGATATCCTTCGAAGGATGTACTTGAAATGGTTTGATAAAAAAAACTTTAGATACGAAATTATAAGTGAACATAAAGGTGAAGAGGCTGGCATTAAATCATCAACTCTTAAAGTTGATGGAGATTATCTGTACGGTTTAATGAAAGCAGAGTCCGGTGTGCATAGACTAGTTAGAATATCGCCTTTTGACAGTGGAGCTAGAAGACATACTAGCTTTGCTAGTGTTTGGGTTTATCCCGCAATAGACAACTCAATAGATGTTAAGATAGATGAAAAAGATTTAAGGATAGATACCTTCAGGTCTAGTGGAGCGGGGGGACAACATGTTAATACAACTGACAGTGCAGTGAGAATTACCCATTTACCAACAAAAATTGTTGTTCAATGTCAAAATCAAAGATCGCAACACAAAAATAAAGAAACATGTTTTAAGATGTTAAAAGCAAGACTTTATGAACATGAACTTCAAAAAAGAGAAAAAGAGTCTCAAAAAGAAATAAGCTCAAAAACAGATATTGGTTGGGGCCATCAAATAAGATCTTATATACTTCAACCTTATCAACTTGTTAAAGATTTAAGAAATAAAGTAGAAAACACCAATCCAACCGAAGTACTTAATGGGAATATTGATGAATTTATTGAGGCAGGGATAGTCAACAAATAATAATGAAACAATTTTTAATACTTACTAGCTCAATTTTATTTATAATTTTTTTTGTTTTAGTCGTGATTTTATCAACGACAGGATATGAGACAAATAAATTTAATAAATTAATCACCGAGCAAATTGAAAAAAAAAATAACAAAATTTCTTTAAAATTAGAAAAGATCAAATTTAAATTAGATATTAAAAATTTTAGCCTATATTTACAAACTGCTGATCCGTCAATTGAATTTAAAGAATTACAGATCCCAGTGAGAGAATTGAAAGTTTATTTAAATTTATTTTCTATGACAAATTCAAAATCAAAAATTAGTAAAGTTAATTTAACGTCAAAAGAGATAGACATTAAAGACTTGAAAAAAATTATTTTAAAAACAAAACCATCCAATTTAAACAGTTTTATTACTAATAGAGTGATCAAAGGAAAGGTGTTATCAGAGATAGAAATTTATTTTGATGAAAATCAAAAAATAGATAATTTTATTTCTAAAGGTGAAGTTAGTGAAATGGAGGTGATTTTGGAAAACAATCTTAAATTGGAAAATACTAAATTTACTTTTTTTGCAGACTCTACTGACGTTCTAATTAAAAATATAAATAGTAAGTCAAATGGATTATTTATTAGTGAAGGAAATTTACAATTAGAAAGAGGTGAAACAACAAACCTCAAAACAGATTTTAAAACAAGAATTGAAATAAATGAAAAAAATTTATCAAATTACGCGAAGTTTTCCAAAAACTTAACGCATATAAATAAAAATTTAAAGATAAATGCTAATTTAAATCATTTTTTAGAAATATCTTTTGATAAGACTTTTAAAGTAATCAAATATAATTATAAAAATAGGGGTAAAGTTAATAATTCCTCAATAGAATTTCAGAAACCAATTAAATTAGATTTTTTAAAAAAGGACATAAATATTATTCATCTTCAAAATTCAGCAATAAAAACAGAGCTTTCACCTATTAAAAGAATATTTGAGTCAAGCGGTAATTATAGTTTTGATAAGACATCTTTTCAAAAATATGAAATTGTTCATGATAAAAAGCAAAAATTTGTAAACATGGATCTTAATTTTGATTTTATCGATTATATTAAAATCGATTTCATAAATTACGTAAAAAATCAAAATGAAACATCTAACATAAAACTTAATGTTGATATTAAAAATGATATGATTGATATTAAATCTTTCAAATATAAAGAAAAAAATAACATTATTAATATTGAGGGTTTAAAAATACAAAAAAAAAATATTATCAATTTAAAAAGTTTAGAAGTAAAAACCTTTTCTAAAAATACTTTAAAAAATGACTTTAAGTTAATTTTTAATAAACAAATCAAAATTTTGGGAAAGAGGTATGACGGGACAAGTCTCAATAAATTTTTAAATAAAAAATCTAAAAAAAATGTTTTTAAGAATATCACAAAAGACATTGAAATTGATTTACAAAATATTGACACGGCACTATCAAAAAAACTTTCAAATTTTAAATTAATTGGAAATATAGAAAATGGAAAATTTATTAAAATTTCTTCGAAAGGAGAATTTGAAGAAAATAAGTTTTTGGATATTTCAATGACAAGTGATAAGAAAAGTAAAAAAAAGTTTCTAGAAATTTACTCTGATATACCTCAACCATTATTAACAGAATACAGTTTTTTTGAAGGTTTATCAGACGGCGTGCTAACTTTTTCATCAATTATTGATGGTGAAAATTCATTTTCAAAAATAGTTATTGAGGATTTTAAATTAGTCAATGCCCCTGGCGTTGTTAAACTTTTATCACTAGCTGATTTTGGTGGCCTTGCGGATCTAGCTGAAGGCGATGGCTTAACTTTTGAAAGAATGGAAATAAATATGATTAATGATAACGGCTTTTTAAAATTAGAGGAGCTTTACGCTGTTGGACCAAGTATTTCAGTTTTAATGGAGGGATACAGAGATATTAATGGATTAACAAGTTTAAGAGGAACGTTAGTTCCTGCTAAAAATTTAAACAAACTTTTATCTAAAATACCTGTTATTGGTAAAATTATAATTCCAAAAGAAATTGGTGAAGGTTTATTTGGCGTTAGTTTTAAAATGAAAGGCATCCCAGGGAAAATTAAAACAACCATCAATCCAATTAAAACTCTTACACCTCGTTTTATAACTAAAGCTCTGGAAAAATCAAAAGAGTCTAATTAATCTTTACTATATAATGTTTCTTCTTACCAAAAGAAATTTTAAGAGATTTACTATCTTTAAAATCATTTAATTTTAAAATCTTTTTTTCGTCCCGAAGAACTTGGTTGTTAATTTTTAAGGCATTACCTTTTATCGCTCTTCTTGCTTCACTTTTAGAGGAAAAAATTTTATTAAACGACAATAAATCTAAAATTTTAATTCCGTTTTCAAGATCATTTTTTTTAATTTGCACCTCTGGTAAATCTAATCCAATTCCCTTAGCTTCAAAAGTTTCTTTAGAAGTTTTCTCTGCTTTTTTTGAATCCGACTCACCGTGTAATATTTTTGTTGTTTCATTTGCCAAAAGGATCTTAAGTTTATTAATATCTTTTTCACCTTCAAATAATTGATTGATTTTCTCTGATTTTATTTCAGTAAACAGGTTAAAAAATCTTTTCACATCTTTGTCGTCAGTATTTCTCCAAAATTGCCAGTAATCATAGGCAGAAAATTCCTCTTTATTTAACCAAACTGCCCCTTTTTCAGTTTTTCCCATTTTAGCGCCTGAGGCTAAAGTTATTAGAGGTGTAGTTAAACCAAAAGCTTCTTTATTTAACATTCTCCTTATTAACTCTACACCATTTACAATATTTCCCCATTGATCAGATCCACCTATTTGCAGTAAACATTTTTTACTATTAAATAATTGATAAAAATCATATGCCTGTAAAATCATATAGTTAAATTCCATATAACTTAAAGATTGTTCTCTTTCCAATCTAAGTTTAACACTATCAAAGGTTAACATTTTATTAATTGTGAAATGCTTTCCAACTTTTCTTAAGAAATCTATATAATTTAGTTTAGATAGCCATTTGTAATTATCTACAAAAATTGGCTTTGTTTTTTTATTGGAAGTATCTAAAATTTTATTAAATACTTTTTTTATTTTAAGAATGTTTTTTTGAATTTCTTTTTTTTGTAAAATTTTTCTTGTTGTGTCTTTACCGGACGGATCTCCTATAAGAGTTGTCCCTCCACCCATCAATACAATGGGTCTATGCCCATATTTTTGCATTAATCTCAAAACCATAATTTGCAGTAAACTTCCAACATGCAAACTACTCGCGGTACAATCAAATCCTATATAACCTGAAATTGATTGATTATTACAAATTTTATCCAATTTATCCAAATTAGTGCAATCGTTTAAATAACCACGCAACTGCATTTCTGATATAAAGGTATTTTTCATAGAACAATTTGTTTAATTCACTATTATACAAAAATTATTATAAATAAATAAAAATATGAGCAAAGAATACACATCTTTAGGTCTAATGAGCGGAACTTCAATGGATGGTGTTGATGCATCAATAGTTCAATCAGATGGTGAAAAAAATATTAATATTATTTTAGACGAATATTTTGAATATCCACAGGAAATCTACAAAAATCTCGTTAATCTAAGAAGTAAGATAAATAATGATGAAGATATGAAAAATTTTTCAAGTGAATTATTGGAACTAGAAAGAGAGATAACTCTTTTTCATGCAAAATCAGTCAAGCAAATTTTAAATCAAAAAAATCTAAATATTGATTTAATAGGTTTTCATGGACAAACAATTTATCATGAGTCGAATAAAAAAATATCAAAACAATTGGGAGATGGTCAATTATTATCTCAACTTTTAAAAAAAAATATTGTTTTTAATTTTAGAATAAATGACTTATTAAATGGTGGAGAAGGGGCACCACTTACTCCTATTTACCACAAGGCCTTAGCGCAAAAATTAAATTTGAAGCCAGTTAGTTTTATAAATTTAGGAGGTATTATTAATTTTACAACCATCACAGAAAATGGAGAAATATTTGCTAAAGATTTAGGTCCCGGTATGTGTATGATAGATAATTGGATAAGAAATAATTCACAAAAAAAATATGACTATGATGGTAAAACTGCAAGCTCTGGTATAACCAATGAACTTATTTTAAATCAGTATTTAGAAAACTTTTATCATTTTAATAAAACAAAAAGATCGTTTGACACAAGTGATTTCGATATTTCATTTGCTAGAGGTTTATCACTTAAAGAAGGTGCAGCTACAATAACTAGTATAACAGCAGAAATAATAAATTCTTATTTTTTCTCAAACACAAAATCTAATAATAAGCATAAAATAATTTTATGTGGCGGTGGAAGAAAAAATAATTTTTTATTTGAAAAAATAAAAAAGATTAAAACTGATGTTAAAAAGATTGATAATTATGGTATAAACGGAGATTTCGTTGAATCCCAAGCTTTTGCTTTTCTTGCTATAAGATCTTTTTTAAATTTACCCATTTCATTTCCTGAGACAACAGGATGCAAAGAACCAACTATAGGAGGAAAATTAATAGAATTTAAATAAGTGCAGTTTTTTCTTTAATGTATTTTTCAATTTCTACACCTAACTCTTTTTCTTTATTTTTGAAAAAATGATTAGAATTTTTGATTTTTGAAAAAATTACTTCAATTCCTTTTTGACTTTTAATCCGATTATCTAACTCTGTTATACTTTCTTTTGTAACGAGCTCGTCATTATCACTGTAAATAACTTGTCCAGAGGTCGGACATGGAGCTAAAAATGAAAAATCATATACATTAGGTTGTGGAGAAACAGAAATAAAGTTGTTTACCTCAGGTCTCCGCATTATAAGTTGCATACAAATTAACGAGCCAAATGAAAAGCCCGAAACCCAACATTGGCTGTAATCTAAATTTTGTCTTTCAATCCAATCTAAAGCAGCAGCAGCATCTGAAAGCTCTCCTTGTCCATTATCAAAAACCCCGTCACTTTTTCCAACTCCTCTAAAATTTACCCTTATAACTGAAAAACCATTTTTTAAAAAAATGTTATACATTAGTTGAACTATTCTATTATTCATTGTTCCTCCATACTGAGGATGTGGATGTAAAACTATTGCTACCGGTGATCCAAATTTTGGATTTTTATAATATTTGGCCTCAAGTCTTCCTGCTGGCCCTGGAATAAATATTTCTAAACTTTTAGGTTTCATCATTAGTAATGATTATTAATTACAAAAAAAAGATAAATATATATCACGTTTTTGTGCGGCAAATATATTTTTTTAAATCCGAGTAATTCAGTAGGAATTAAGTTAGAATTATTGTATTACAACAAAGATTTATGAAATTAACAACTAAAGGTCGGTACGCGGTAATGGCAATGGCTGATTTAGCATCCAATAATAACGATGGACCAGTAAGTCTAACTGAAATATCTCTTAGACAAAATATTTCTTTATCTTACCTAGAGCAAATTTTCATAAAATTAAAGGCTAAAAAACTTGTGAGAAGTTCTCGGGGTGCTAACGGAGGGTATTTTTTGGATAGGCCAGCCACCGATATAAAATTATCGAATATAATTTTTGCAGTCGATGAGGAGATAAAAACCCTAAACTGTAAAAAAAATTCAAAAAAAGGCTGCAATAACAAATTAACAAAATGTATTACCCACAATTTATGGGATCAATTAGATCATCATATTAACGATTTTTTTGAAAAAGTAAAATTGCAAGATTTAGTTAAACAAAACTCTACTCTATAAAAACTATGAAAAATCAAAATTTAGATAACTTAAAAGATTATAAATATGGTTTTACAACTGATATAGAAAACATCAAAGCTCCTAAGGGGTTAAATGAAGAAACTATAAAATTTATTTCAAAAATAAAAAAAGAGCCTAAATGGATGTTAGATTGGAGAATGAAGGCATTTAATAGGCTTAAGGTCTCTAAAGAACCAGACTGGCAAAAACCAAAATTTCCTAAAATTAATTACCAAGATTTATATTATTATTCTGCACCTAAAAGCATGAAAGATAAACCAAAGAATTTGGATGAAGTAGATCCAAAACTTATAGAGACCTATAATAAACTTGGAATACCTTTAAATGAACAAAAAAGACTTAGCGGAGTGGCAGTTGATGCTGTTTTTGACTCGGTTTCAGTTGCTACAACTTTTAAGGATGAGTTGACCAAAAAAGGAATTATTTTCTGTCCAATATCTGAAGCAATAATCAAACATCCTGACTTAGTAAAAAAATATTTAGGATCTGTAATTCCGATATCAGACCATTACTTTGCAACTTTAAATTCAGCAGTTTTCACCGATGGATCTTTTGTGTATATACCTCCAAATACTAGATGTCCAATGGAGTTGTCTACGTACTTTAGAATAAATGCTTCCGAAACCGGTCAATTTGAAAGAACACTAATCATTGCAGATAAAGGAAGTTACGTCAGTTATTTAGAAGGGTGCACAGCCCCGATGAGAGATGAGAACCAATTACACGCTGCAAACGTAGAACTTATAGCTTTGGATGATGCAGAGATAAAATATTCTACAGTTCAGAATTGGTATCCAGGAGATAAAGATGGCGTTGGAGGAATTTATAATTTTGTAACAAAGCGAGGAGCTTGTAGAGGCAAGAACTCAAAAATTTCATGGACACAGGTTGAGACTGGTTCCGCTATTACGTGGAAATATCCAAGTTGTATTTTACAAGGAGATAATTCTGTAGGAGAGTTTTATTCAATTGCAATAACAAATAATCATCAAAAAGCTGACACAGGTACCAAAATGATACACTTAGGCAAAAACACGAAAAGCAAAATAATTTCAAAAGGTATTTCTGCTGGCAAAGCAGACAACACGTATAGAGGATTAGTTGATATTTCCAAAAGAGCAACTAACTCAAGAAATTACACTCAATGTGATTCTCTTTTGATGGGCAATAAATGTGGAGCACATACAGTTCCTTATATAAAAAATAAAAATTCTACGTCAACAATAGAACACGAGGCTACCACTTCAAAAATTAATGAGGATCAATTATTTTATTGTAATCAGAGAGGTTTAAATCAAGAGGAAGCAGTGAGTCTAATTGTCAACGGTTTTTGTAAAGATGTTTTACAACAGCTTCCTATGGAATTCGCTGTTGAGGCACAAAAATTAGTGGGTATAAGCTTGGAGGGAAGTGTCGGTTAATGTTAGAAATAAAAAATTTAAAAGCATCAATAAATGATAAACACATTTTAAAAGGCTTAAATATATTAATTAAACCTGGAGAATTACATGCAATAATGGGTCCTAACGGATCAGGTAAAAGTACTTTAGCTAATGTTTTATCGGGCAAAAATGGTTATGAAATCTCAGGTGAATTAAATTACTTTGGTAAAAGTTTAAATGAAATTCCCATTGAAGAAAGGGCTCAAAAAGGAATTTTTTTAGCATTTCAGTATCCAACAGAAATTCCTGGTGTAAATACTAGCAATTTTCTTAAAACGTCTTTGAATAAAGTTAGAAAGGCGAAAGGAAAAAAAGAGCTAGATACTTTATCTTTTTTAAAATTAATAAAAGAAAAATCGAACGAACTTGGTATAGACGAAAAAATGTTATCAAGGCAACTTAATGTTGGTTTTTCTGGAGGAGAAAAGAAAAAAACAGAAATTTTGCAAATGAAAGTTCTTGAACCAAAACTTATCATTCTTGATGAGACTGACTCAGGTTTGGATATAGATGCACTTAAAATTGTCGCAAATGGTGTAAATAGCTCAAGGAGCAAAGACACTTCATTCTTAGTTATAACTCACTACCAGAGACTATTAAATTTTATTAATCCCGATTATGTTCACGTTTTAGCAGATGGAAAAATAATAAAATCAGGAACAATGTCTCTAGCAGAACAACTAGAAAAAACAGGTTATCAAGGAATTAAATAATGCTAAATTTTAAATTTAATCAAAACGAAATAAACAAAATAGGACAATTTTCTAAAAAGGAAAAAGATTTTAGATTAAAAAATCTCTTATACTTTAATGAGGTAGGTTTCCCTAATAAGAGAAGCGAAGAATGGAAATTTTCAGATTTAAATGACATAATTTCTAAAAATTTTAAAAATCTTAAAATAAAATTTGATTTACCAAAGAAACAAAACGTTGAATTTATAAAAGATTTTGAACATAATTATATAATAATTGTCAATGGAGAGTTATCAGAAAGCAACTTTAAATTTGAAAATAAATCAAAAATTAAAATTCAATCTTACTCAGATGTTTATTCGAAAGACGAAGAAAAAAAAAATCCATTGATTTTTCTAAATAATGCTCTGTCGAACAAAGGATATTGCTTAAAAGTAGACGACAATTACAAGTTTGAAAAGATTTTAGTTATATACAATTTGTTTACTGACGATTTAAATGAAAATATTTTAAACAGTAGAAATTTAATTCAACTTGGAAAAAATTCCGAAGTCCACACTCTGACAATAGATATTAACAAATCAAAAAAAAACTTTTTTAATAATGTATTTGAAACACTAACTTTAAATGAAGCTTCTACTTTTAAAAATATCTATTTACAGAACAATAAAAGTAATGGCTATTTTCACAAGTACTTAAAAAGTAAATTATTGTCGGACACAAATTATTCATCTTACATTTTAACTAAAGGATTAAAGTTTAATAAAATAGATTTAGAATTTGATTTAAAGGGTGAGCGTAGCGAATGTAATTTAAAAGCCGCTTCATTTATAAATAAAAATGAGCATCAAGAAATTAAAACTAGAATAAATCATTATGCTCCGAATTGTAAAAGTTTTCAAAAGGTAAAAAACTGTGTGGAAGGATCAAGCAAAGGTGTTTATCAAGGAAAAATTTTTGTAAAAGATGTTGCGCAAAAAACTGATGCTTATCAATTAAGTAAAGCAATTTTATTGGCCGAAGATGCAGAGTTCGATGCAAAACCAGAATTAGAAATATATGCTGATGATGTTAAGTGTTCACACGGATCTACATCTGGAAGTATAGATGAAAATGCAGTTTACTATTTAATGTCTAGGGGATTGAACAAGGAAGAGTCAATTAAATTATTGGTAGACGGCTTCTTAAATGAAATAGTCGAAGATATTAAAAATAATTCAATAAAAAATTATATAGAAAAAAAACTAAATTACTAATTATGGACTTAAAAAATATAAAATCTGAATTTCCTATCTTTCAACAAAAAATAAATGGAAAACCATTAGTTTACCTAGATAGCGCAAACTCTTCTCAAAAACCTAAATCTGTTATAGATAAAATTTCAAATTTTTATCGCACAGAATTCTCTAATGTTGGTAGAAGTGTTCATACATTAGCTGTAAAAGCCACAAACAGATTTGAAGAAACAAGAGATAAAGTTAAAGAGTATCTTAACGCCAAATATAGAGAGGAAATAATTTTTACGAAAAGTGCGACCGAATCTATAAATTTAGTTGCATCTTCTTTTGGAGAAAAATTTATTGAAAATGGAGATGAAATCTTAATAACAGAACTTGAACATCATTCAAACTATGTTCCTTGGCATTTTTTAAGAAAAAAAAAGGGGGCTGTGATAAAATTTGCTGAAGTAAATGAAAAAGGTGAAGTTGAAATAGACCAGATAAAAAAATTAATTAATAACAAAACTAAAATTATTGCTATTACTCATATCTCGAATGTAACTGGCGCAATAATGCCAATAAAAAAAATTGTAGAACTTGCTAAAACAAAGAAAATTCCGGTTTTAATAGACGGTACACAGGGAGCACCACATTTAAAGTTGGACATGCAACAGTTAGGATGTGATTTTTATGCAATTTCATGCCATAAAATGTATGGTCCTAATGGGCTCGGCATTCTTTATGCTAAAAAAAAATGGCTAGATGAGCTACCTCCATATCAAGGAGGTGGTGGAATGATCAGTGATGTTTTAAAAGATGAAATTCTTTTCGCAACTACCCCTACAAAATTTGAAGCAGGAACTATGCAAACTGCCGAGGTAGTGGCTTTCGCAGAGTCGATAAATTTTATAGAAAGTTTGGGAATAGAAAATATTCAAAAACACGAAAATGAATTGTTAGAGTATGGAATTGACAAATTAAAAAAAAATAACTCTGTAAAAATAATTGGAGAACCTAAAGACAGAGGATCAGTTATATGTTTTACTATGAAGGGAATACATCCTCACGATATTGCAACTATTTTAGATGAAGATGGAGTAGCTATAAGAGCCGGGCATCATTGTTGTCAAATTTTTCACAATAAACTTGGAATAGCTGCAACTGCTAGAGCATCTATTGGAGTATATAATTCCAAGGAGGATATTGATATATTGTGTAAAGCAATTGAGAATTGTAAGAAAGTTTTTAAACTCTAAATGGAATTAAAAGAATTATATAAAGAAATAATTTTAGATCATGCTAAAAATCCTCGTAATAAAGGAAAATGCACAGGATATAACCATGATGCAAAAGCCCACAATCCCTTATGTGGAGATAAAGTTCATATATTTTTAAATTTAGATAATGATAAAAATATAAAAGAATTGAGTTTTGAAGGTGAAGGATGTGCAATATCATTAGCTTCAGCTTCAATACTTACTGAAACACTTAAAGGGAGAGACTTAACTTTCACCAAAAAAATTATCAGTGATTTTTTAGGTATGGTTAAAAATAAGAGTAAAATAAGTTTAAATAGCCTGTCTGAAGATGAGCTTACTACAATTAGTTCGTTATCAGGAGTTCAAGAATTCCCAATGAGAATAAAATGTGCAACTATGGCTTGGCATACAACATTGTCTGCAATAAAAAATAACTAATTTATATGGCAAATTTAAAAGAAAAAGTAATTAGTGAAATAAAAAAAATTTACGATCCCGAAATTCCTGTAAATATTTATGAACTTGGCTTAATTTATAAGATCGAAATTGACGATAATAAAAAAGTAAATATCGAAATGACTTTGACCTCTCCCAATTGTCCCGTCGCAGAAAGTTTGCCAAATACAGTAAAAAATAATATATTGAAGGTTCAGGGAGTTAATGATGTTGATTTAAAACTTGTTTGGGACCCTCCTTGGAGCAAAGATAAAATGTCGGAAGCCGCAAAACTTGAATTAAATTTATGAGCAAACAGATTATAAAACTTAGTGATAATGCAGTTAATAGAATTAAGGAAATTATGTCTGCAGCCGAGAACTCCACTATAGGTGTAAGAGTTGGAGTAAAATCAGGTGGTTGTGCAGGAATGTCTTATATAATGGAGTATGCTAAAGAGATAAGACCTAATGAAGAAATTATTGAAGACAAAGGAGTTAAGGTTTTAATTGATCCAAAAGCTGTAATGTATCTTCTTGGAACAGAGATGGACTATAAAAAAGAAAAGTTTTCTTCTCAATTTGTATTCAATAATCCTAACGAAACTGAACGTTGTGGATGTGGTGAGTCTTTTAAAATTTAGCTGCTATAATACATCTCAAATTCAATTGGATGAGGAGTATGTTCAAACTTATAAATTTCCTGAAATTTCAAGTCTATGTAAGAGTCAATTTGGTCGTCTGTAAAAACACCACCTTGTGTTAAAAACTTTCTATCTTTATCTAAGTTTTGCATGGCTTCTCTTAAAGATCCACATACAGTCGGTAGTTTTTTTACCTCTTCTTCAGTAAGAGAATACAAATCTTCATCAAATGATTTTCCTGGGTCAATTTTGTTTTTAACACCATCTATCCCAGCCATAAGCATTGATGCGAAAGTTAAATAAGGGTTTCCAGCGGCATCAGGAAATCTTATTTCCATTCTTGCAGCTTTAGGATTCATAATAACAGGTATTCTGCATGAAGCAGAACGATTTCTTGCAGAGTAAGCTAGTATCACCGGAGCTTCAAACCCTGGGATTAATCTCTTATAACTATTTGTAGTTGCGTTAGAGAAGGCATTAATTGCTTTAGCATGTTTCAATATTCCACCGATGTAATATAACGCAGTTTTGGAAAGACCTGAATACTCCTTACCCATAAAAACAGGAGTATTACCTTTCCAAATTGACTGATGACAATGCATACCAGATCCATTATCACCTTTTACAGGCTTTGGCATAAATGTAGCTGTTTTACCAAAAGAGTGTGTAACCATTTGAACTGCATATTTATATAACTGAACATTATCTGCCATATTAGTTAAAGTACCGAAATACATACCTAACTCATGTTGACTAGGCGCTACTTCATGGTGATGCTTCTCGACTTTTACTCCCATATCTTTGAGAGCTTTTAAATATTCGCTCCTCATATCTTGGGCGCTATCAACAGGTGGAACTGGAAAATAACCGCCCTTAATTCCAGGTCTATGTCCCATATTTCCATTTTCATATCTTTTACCTGTATTGTAAGGACCTTCTGAACTATCAATGCTAAAACTAGTTTCATTCATATCGTTTTTAAATCGAACGTCATCAAATACAAAAAATTCTGGCTCAGGTCCAAAGTATGACTTATCACCTATTCCAGTTTTTTTTAAATACGCTTCAGCTTTTTTTGCAGTTCCTCTTGGATCTCTTCCGTAAGGATCTTTTTTAACCGCATCAAGTATATCGCAAAATATATTTAATGTTGTATGTGAATTAAATGGATCGATAATAAGTCTATTCGTGTCTGGTTTTAAAATCATGTCAGACTCATTAATTGCTTTCCAACCAGCTATAGATGAGCCATCAAAGAATACTCCGTTATCTATCATGTCCTGATCAACAACGGTAGAATCCATTGTTAAATGCTGAAGTTTGCCTTTAGGATCAGTAAATCTTAGATCAACAAATTCAATTTGTTTATCTTTTATTAATTTAAGTACATTATTAGAGCTCATATTTAAAATTTTAAAAATTTAATTTGCATTTAATTTATAAAAACCATATTGAACATATCTAATCAAACCTTTTCAAGATATTACAATTAAGATATATCAGATATGCATTATATTCATAACACAATTTTCACTTGAAAAATGAGAGAAGCAAAATCTATAGATCTATTTCTTTTAATATTACTAGGCTTAATTTGGGGATCATCTTTCTTTAATATCAAAATAGCCACATATTCTTATGAACCTTTTACACTCGCACTAATAAGAGTAATTTTTGCAAGCATTCCACTTTATATTCTATGTAAATATAAAAAAATAAGAATAGAGGCTTTCTCTAAAAACTGGATGCCTTATTCAATTATCGGCCTCTGTAACATTGCCATACCATTCACTTTAATTGCCGTTGGCACAAGTCAAATAAATAGTTATTTAGCTGCCATGTTAATGAGCACCACACCTTTGAGTGGATCTATCTTAGCACATTTTTTTACAAAAAATGAAAAAATAACTTTTTTTAAGTCTCTAGGAATTTTAATTGGGTTTTCAGGAGTTGTTTTTTTGTTCTTTGATAAAATTATTATAAATGAAAAAAATTATATTTTTGCTTTAATAACAATTTTAGGTTCAACTTTTTATTCCATTGGGGGTATATTGACTTTAAAATTAGGCGATAAAGGAAATGAAAACGTTACTACATCAACAACTTTATGGTCTGTTATTTTTTTACTCCCATTTGCTTTATTATTTGAAAAACCTTGGGAGACTAGTCCTTCATTAGAATCAACTCTTTCGTTATTGTATCTTGGTATAGTTGCTACGGGTCTCGCATGGTTAATAAGATTTAGAATATTAATTGTTAATGGATTAGTTTTTCAAACTCAAGTAGCATATTTAATTCCAATTTTTGGAGTTTTATTTGGTTATTTTTTAATGGATGAAATAATTACATGGAGAGTTTTAATTTCATTAGTTATAATAATGCTAGGAATTTTTATTGTTAAAAAAAATAATAAAGGTCAAAAAAAATAAATGCAGACAATCTCAATAGAAATGAATTTTTTATCGATTTTTGCTTTCATTACTTTTTTTATATTCTTAGCAGTCAGTAAGCTTTCCCATAAAATAAATAACGGAATGCTTCTTGATAACGATTTCTTAAAACCGCAATCTTTCCACCAAAATGCAGTTCCACGAAGTGGTGGATTAGCAAGTATAATTTCTTTATCTTTATTTTATATAATTTTTTACATTCTTTTTTCAAAAATACTTTTTGAATATATATTTGTAGGGATGTCTCTTTTTGCCATAGGTTACTTAGATGATTTAAAATTAAAAATCAGCCCTTCGTCTAGACTTTTTTTAATGATATTTTTTTTACTTTTATTGATAGTACTTTTGCCTATCAAAATTGAAAATATAGATCTTACTTTTTTAAATTCTTGGATGAATAGTTTTATATTTTCATCATTATTTACGCTTCTTTGTTTTCTATTTATTGTAAATGGAGCAAATTTAATTGATGGTTTTAACGGTTTATTAACTATTAATTTGATAATAATTAATTCAGTTTTATTATTTATCAATCTCAACAATAATCATCATGAACTATCTTTTTTCATTACAGCTCAAATAATTGTATTAATCACATTTCTATTATTTAATTTCCCTAATGCTAAAATATTTCTTGGTGATAGTGGTTCGTATTTATTTGGTTCATTAATTTCTTTAAATACTATTGCTACGAATAATTTAAATCCGCATCTTTCCTCTTTCTTTTTTTGCATATTATTATTTTATTTATTCTTTGAAGTTTTTTTTTCATTTTTAAGAAAAATTTATCAAAATAAATCTCCTGTTCACCCAGATACTGAACACTTGCATATGTTATCTTTTCAACAGATATCAAAAGTCTTTGATAAGATTAAAGGAAACTATATAAATTCTCTTCTAATCAACTTTGTATTTTTATGCCTAGTTTTGCCGAGTATATTTTTTGCAGATAACAGTTTGGTTTGTAAGTATTGGTTTTTTTCTTTAATTTTGGTTTATTCTTTATTTTATATTCGACTTTATCGTTTAACAAAAAATTAAATTGATATATAAGTCAACGACTATACTACGGGCAAGTGGCGGAATTGGTATACGCGCTGGTCTTAGAAACCAGAGGATTTATCGAATAATATTGCTGTTCAGCTTGGTGTTCATACTGAGCAGTTTAATCTGGATTGGTTTGCAAGTCAGCATGATTGTGTCCTTGGTGGGTTTCAGTCTGCTTATCAACAGGACATTGGTACTGTTAAAGTCAAGGGTACTGTTGATGCAATGAATGGACACAACCCAGTAGAAGCTAAGCACACCAACGCTTACAACAACATGGATGATGTAATTAAATACTACATGCCACAACTGCAACTGTACTGCTGTTTATCTAATTCTGAGGGCATATGGATGTCGGTAATTTTTGGAAACAATAAATGGGAGTCA